>Ga0181858_1000555_pt1 | contig 17817 bp, 15 predicted proteins | sample NewIslPassag4_SG_FD_130749 | JGI IMG/M metagenome (GOLD analysis project Ga0181858, IMG submission 130749) | Feedstock adapted compost microbial communities from Newby Island compost facility, Milpitas, CA, USA - Passage 4_SG | ecosystem: Engineered > Solid waste > Feedstock > Composting ...
CCCGGACCTCCCGCGCTCGGACACGCTCAACGGGGTTCTTGTCCACCGGCTCCACGACCGTTTCAGCAAGCGGGAGAAAGGACCGTGGCCGATCCTGAAAAGCACCGCCGCATTCTTCTTCAAGGCCACCCGGCATCTGGCGCGGGAACACCGGCGCCGCCCGTACGACCTCATCCACGTTCACAACGTGCCGGATTCCCTGGTCTGGGCGGCCCTTTATCCGAGACTGCGCGGCGCGCGCGTCATCCTCGACATTCACGACATCCTTCCCGAGTTCTTCTGCGGCCGGTTCGGATACGGAGACCGTTCTCTGCTTTTTCGGCTTCTTTGCTGGGTCGAGCGTCTCTCGGCCGCCTGTGCCGATCACGTGATCGTCAGCAACCACCTCTGGCACGCCACCTACCCCGCCCGTACCGGGACTGGCGACCGTTCCTCCGTCTTCGTGAACCACGTCAACATGAATGTGTTCCGGCCCGATCTCCGGGTGGCACGCCACCCGGGTGATTCGCCGGTGCTCATTTTCCCGGGAGGTCTCCAGGAACATCAGGGGCTGGACATTGCCATCCGGGCCCTGCCCGAGATCCGGCGCCGGTTTCCCGGGGCCGAACTCCACATCTACGGGGACGGCCCGATGCGCGAGCCATGGGAGGACCTGGCCCGTTCCCTCGGTCTGGATGGTGCGGTTCGGTTTCATCACCCCGTGCCGGTACAGGAGATCGCCCGCATCATGGCCGAGGCGGACGTGGGGATCGTTCCCAAACGGGCCGACTCCTTCGGGGACGAGGCCTACAGCACCAAGATCATGGAGTTCATGGCCCTCGGCGTGCCCGTGGTGGTCTCGGAAACCCGCATAGACCGGTACTATTTCGGTGACGCCCTTGTCCGCTTCTTCCCCTCCGGCGATGCCCGGGCTCTGGCCGCAGCCGTGGTCGAGGTGCTGGAAGACGTCGAGGGGACGCGGCGCCGGGTCGAACGCGCCCTGGCCTACGCCCGGGCCGAGAGCTGGCAGGTCAAAAAGCACGATTACCTGACGTTGGTCAACCGCCTCTGCGGGCGGTCCGATTCGCAACGCAGAGAGATCCACCTTCCGGACCGTACACCCCACCAGCAGGACAGGCGGAGAGCTCCCTGAACTCCATGAGTCAACCGTGATGCCGGCTCATTGTGTTCTTCCTCCGGTTCTGCGTGCCTCCGTGGTTCAAACCGCAGAGACGCAAAGAAGAGGTGATAAAAACCACGGAGACACACAGTTCACAGAGAAAAGGAAAAGGAAAAATCCTCTGTGTTATTCTCCGTGTTCTCCGTGCCTCTGTGGTTAAATAAGAAGGCATTCTGATGGTGTCTCTGTGGTACGACGGACCGGCGGGGGACGCCGTCCTGCCAGAAGCTCTTGGCGGGCCGATTCGGCCCGCGGGAGGGGCACTGTCTCCGGTGGCCCGTTGGTTCGCCTCCTGGCCCGGAGTCTTACCGGTGAGTGATATGCTTTCAGTGCCGTTCTCATGCGCTGGGATCGCCTGATCACATTGTGTGTGGCGTCGCTGTACCGGCGGGGCCGGGCGCCGGTGGATCGAACCGAACGGCACCGGGTGCTCCCCATCCTCATGTACCACAGCATCTCGGAGGACCCCGAACCCGGCGTGCCCGCCTATTACCGGCTTTGCACGCGCCCGAGGCGATTCGCCGAGCAAATGCAATGGCTGGCCGGAAATGGCTGGCGGGGCGTGACCTTGAGCGAGGGCCTGGCCTGGCTGCAGGGACGGGCCGAAAAGTCCCGGGGCCCGGAGGAACCCCCGGCCGGAAGACCGGTTGCGATCACCTTCGACGACGGATTTCGGGATTTTTACACCAATGCCTGGCCCGTCCTGCAGAGGCACGGTTTTCGGGCCACGATTTATGTGGCTACGGGCTTCGTGGGTGAGCAGCCGCAGCCGTTCCGCCCGGCGGGGACCTCGGGGGTGCCGGGAGCGGCCGGACGACCGTGTCTCACATGGTCGGAACTGGCCGGGCTGGCGGCGGCCGGCGTCGAAATCGGCGGGCACACTGTGAACCATCCCGAACTGCCACGGTTGGCGCCGGCGGATCGCCTCGCGCAAATCCGGGCGTGCAGGCAGACCCTCGAAGACCGTCTGGGAGTTCGCGTCGGTTCTTTCGCGCATCCGTACGCGTTTCCCCAGGAAGATCCGGACTACGTGGCGTGGTTGGCGGAGGCGCTCCGGACGGCAGGGTATGAAAGCGGGGTCACGACGCGTGTGGGCCGCGCCACGATCGCGGACAACCCGTGGACGCTGCCCCGCCTCCCCGTCAACGACGCCGACGATTTGTGCTTGTTCTCCGCCAAGCTTCATGGCGCCTACGACTGGGCGGGCTGGGTGCAGGCAACGTTGCGGCGCTCGCGCTTCATCGTGAAGGGACCACGACCTCGTGCACAACCCTTTAATCAGCATCGCACTGCGCGTGGATGGTACACAAGTAGCTGCTGGGCGTGTAGATGCCAGAGTTGAAGCAGCATTGACAGGGTCAGAGCAGCGATATGATATGGATCGCAATGCGCGTTCAGGCTGCACAAAGACAGCGGGGCTAATCAGCTGGTGGCAAGGCCTCACTTGGGCCCGGCAGAATTGCACTCGTGCCGATATGGAGGCTGCCTCTTCAGTCTTTAATAGCGAAGACAAAAGGCCGCTTTTATTATACATGACGTGCAAGACCAACTTATAAGCTCGGAATGCGGCGATTGCGTGCCGAAAGTCTGTATGCCTCGTTTGGTTGGTGCGTCCCAAGGGGCATTTGTGCTGCTTACGTCGGTGCGCAATGAGGCAGCAGTGGTGGCCCAAGCTGTCCGTTCTGTGCGCGGGCAGACAGTGAAGCCAAGGCGGGGGATTATTGTGGACGATGGTTCCTCGGACGATACGGCATCTGTTCTGCGCCGTGAAACGTCCGGTTGCGAGTTCATTCAGCTTTTGTTTCGGCCGCCACATTCGGGGTTCGGTTATGACAGGAAAGTGGCCGCCCTGTGCCAGGCGTTGGACGCCGCCAAGGACGTTCACTACGAGTTCATCGGAAACCTGGACGGGGATCTGAGGCTTCCTCCCGACTATTTTGAGCGGCTCCTGGGAGAATTCGCCGCCAATCCGAAGCTGGGAGTCGCGGGTGGGGTCATCTTGGATCCTGGAGAAACACGTCCTTGGAGATTGGCAAGTCCCACGGAGGTTTCTGGAGGGGCTCAAATGTTCAGAAGGGAGTGTTTCGAACGAATCGGCGGATATCTGCCCATTCCAGAGGGCGGGGAGGATGCATTAGCGTGCGTGATGGCGAGAATGGCTGGATTCGAGACGCGATCGTATGAGTCGCTAAGGATCGAACACCTGAAGTCAAGGAATGCGGCCTTCGGTGGCCTGCTCAAGAGGGAATGGCAGCTGGGGCTGAGGGACCATGCGATGGGCGTGGATCCGTTGTTTGAGCTGGCGAAGTGTGTGGTGCGCATTGCTAACAAGCCTTGGATCCTGGGCTCGCTCGCGCGTGCTCTGGCATATATGTTCTACACCATTCAGGGGAGGCGACGCGTCGTTCCTAACGAGGTGGTCGCTTTCATGAGAGCGGAACAGAGACGGCGGCTGAAGGCTGTTGCGCTTTCCGTCGTAACTCGTTATGCGGGGGGCAAAGCTGTACAGCACGCAGGATAGGACGCCTTTGGGAGAGAGCCACGCAGCCGCAAAAGGCGCGTAGCGCGGCGTGTGTTTTAGCGTGATCGGCCGGAGCCAGGAGGCCGTCCTTATGCAACCTCAATTGACCATCCTCATTGTGAATTGGAATTCCAAAGAATGGACGCGGAAGGCGCTGAGCTCTGTTGCCCGGACGTGTGGCGCACGACAGCACCAGGTGATTGTTGTGGACAACGGCTCTTTTGACGGAACAGGTGAGCTTGTCCAAAAGGAGTTTCCCTGGGTCGAGTTCATTCAACTCCAGGCGAATGTGGGCTTTGGCCGCGCTAACAATGTGGGCGCCGAACATGCGCGTGGGGAGTGGCTGCTGCTGCTGAACCCCGATGCGGAGGTTCTGCCAGGAGCTGTAGAAGCCATGCTGGACGTGCTTCGTTCGGTACCAGACGCTGGCTTGGCAGGTCCTCGTATTCTGAACCACGACGGTTCATTACAGACGAGCTGCGTGATGAGTGAACCGCGCCCGTGGAGAAAAGCTCTTGACTCAGAATTCCTGCGGAGATTGAGCCCGCGGTCGCCAATGTGGGGCACGTATGAGGCCTTTCAGGCGCGGGAACCGATCAAGGTCGAATGCGTCAGTGGTGCGTGCATGATGCTCTCGACGGCTCTTTTCCGAAGAGTGGGAGGCTTCAGCCCTGAATTCTACATGTATGGCGAGGATCTGGACCTTTGCAGGAAAATCCGCGAGCAGGGGCTGGGCGTGTATCACGTGCCGCAGGCTGTCGTGATTCACTACGGGGGAGGCGCGAGCACCAGGCAATTTCGCACGTTTCCGGTGGTGGCACGCTGTGTCGCGGACAAAACATACATCCAAAAGTGGCAGGGTACGCGATCGGCCGTATGCTATCGTTTGCTCATGTTGGGCTCCTCATTGGCACGCGTGGCATTGTTGTCGGTCGGATGCTTATTGGGTACGTCCCAAAGGCGTCGCAAGGCTACTGCGGGCCTGCGGAAGTGGTGGGCCATTGCGCGCTGGGCGGTGGGGCTTGAACCGTGGGCGGAGAGACTGTACGGACCATGGGCAGGGCGCGTTGCCCCACATGGAGTACAGCCTCTTCTGGAGGCGACGGTCAGACGGTCCTAATGAACAGCTATGCCATACTGTTCCTTCTGTGCAACGGTGCTGCGCTGCTGCTGTCACCGCGCCGTTGGGCTCCATTGCCCTTGCTGGCGGGCGCATGTTATATGACGCTCGGACAGGGATTTGACCTTGGCCCGTTCTCATTTACCGTCATCCGAGTTTTGGTCGGCATCGGCTTGATCAGATGTTGGATCCGCGGAGAGAAGCTTTCGGGCGGGTTCAACAGTATGGACAAGGTGTTGCTGGTCTGGGGGGTGTGGGCCATTGCGTCCTCGATGTTCCACAAGGAGCCAGGAGCCGCACTAATCTTTCGGTTTGGCCTGGTGTACAACGTATGGGGGATCTACTTTCTGCTGCGCATTTTCTGCCAAGATGTGGAAGACGTCATACGCCTTTCGTGTGCCACCGCTTTGCTGCTCGTGCCTGTGGCCCTTGAGATGGTTCTGGAGCACGCGACTGGCAGAAACCTGTTCAGTGCTTTAGGCGGAGTACCCGAAGCACCAATGGTCAGGGAAGGCAGGATCCGGGCCCAGGGACCTTTCGCCCATGCCATCCTGGCGGGCACGGTCGGTGCTACCGCTTTGCCCTTGATGATCGGGATCTGGCGATGGCGCCCTTGTTTAGCTAAGGTCGGTGCGGCCGCCTGCGTTGTCATGGCCCTTGCCTGTTCATCCAGTGGCCCCATACTTTCCGGACTCGCAGGCCTTTTTGCACTCTGGTGTTGGAAGTGGCGTGACAACATGCGGGCCCTGAGATGGGCCGCTGTCGGACTGTACGTACTGCTGGACCTCGTGATGAAGGCACCGGCGTACTATGTGATTGCTAGAATCGATGTCGTCGGTGGCAGCACCGGTTGGCATCGTGCACGCCTGATCGAGTCCGCTCTCGAGCATTTGGGCGAATGGTGGTTTGCGGGAACCGATTACACCCGCCATTGGATGGCCACCGGCGTCAGCTGGAGCCCGGAACACAGCGATATTACAAATTACTATATTCAGATGGGCGTGTGGGGGGGATTGCCCCTGATGATCCTATTTATCGTGGCGCTGTGGTTGGCCTTCAAGGCGGGGGGCTTGGCGGTGCGCAGCCTGGAAGGCCAGTCTCCCAGAATGGCTTTTTTTGTCTGGAGCCTTGGAGCCTGCCTTTTTGCCCACGCGGCGACAGCAATTTCTGTCTCATATTTTGACCAGTCGTTCGTTTTTTTGTACAGCGCCCTTGCCGGAGCAGGCTCAGTGGCGACCGCGATTGCAGTGCAGATGCCAGCGGTCACTGAACCGCCAGAAGACTTGGAATCCGCATCTGCCGTGAAGTCCCAGCTGAGGTCCGTATGAATTGGTGCGCGTTGCCTGGCACGAGGATTGCAGCTGAAAGTGACGTGGGTACATGTGTTGAGTCCGCACTGGCGAGTGCACGTGGTGTCGCCGGTGCTGCGCCGCAGATGGTTGTGGCTGCACACGTGTCAAAAAACGTGGAGAATCGGATACCGGGGGCCCGGGCCCAACGGTTTCGATTGTGCGGAGGAATGGGCTGCCGTGGATAGCATTGGGACACAAATGCCGAGAGGCAGCGAGCCTCGAGCCAGCAGACGGTCCGCGGAAGGAACACGGGTACCACAAGCACCGCTGGGTGCGATCTTTATGGCGGCGCTGCTTCTGCTGAATGCCTTTCAGGCGTGCGCAGCGGTTTTCTTCGTTTCGCCCGATGGAAATGATGCAGCCTCCGGAACTGAGGCCAGTCCATTCCGCACGGTTCAGAAAGCCCTAAGCGTGGCAGGTCCGGGCGACACGCTGGTCCTGCTACCTGGGGAGTATGGTGAGCAGGTTGCCATCTGCCGGAATGGCGCCGAAGCCAACCCCATTACCATTGAAGGTCGTGGGGAGGTGAAGATCACCAATGGTTGGATGGTGGGGACCTACTCGGTACCTTGCCACAACGTGGTCATACGTGGGTTGACATTTCGAGGTGCGGGCCTGGCCATCAAAGGAAGCTCGAATGTTGTGGAACACTGCATATTTGAAGGTCCCGTGGGGGGACTTAGCGTTTCTCCGCATCCGACGGCCGATCCGGCAGCCGAATACGTGGTCGTTCGGGGCAATGTCTTCCGGGATTTCGGGAAGGTCGTTGTTACCGGAACTGGAACGAAAACACGGAATGTGCTGATCGAGAGCAACGCATGGTACAACCTTGAGGGTGACGTCATCCGCATGTTCGGAGTCGGCCACATATTTCGATATAATGTCATCAGCAATGTGATGGAAACGGGTTTTCATGCTGACATTTTTCAGGTGTACGGAAACAACAATGAACAGTCGCTGGACATGTTGGTGGAGGGCAACTTTTTCTGCAAATCGAGCGGTAGCATCGCCATGCTGCAAAACCGCCAAGGAGCCCCCATTGGCCGTTGGACCTTTCGTAATAATGTATTTTTTCGTGTAACGGGAACAGCGCAAATTAGTATCCCCTATTGCAGTGTTGTGAACAACACCTTCGTTGAATCCGGACAAAACACAGCCGGCCCCATACTGTTGCGTTACGATGTGGATGTAGAGTGGGGGTACGCGCATCATACAAGAATCTTCAACAACCTATTTGTTGGTTGCTCGTCGAGACCTGACGGCGACGACCTGGGTTGGTATCACTTTGCGGACAGGCCTTCAAGTGTGTTCGTCGGATTTGAGGCCGATTATAATTTTGTCTCCAAATCTGCCGCCGCCGGGTATGGGCCGAAGGCAGGATTCCGCGGTGTTGAAAAGAATGGAATCAACGGTGGAGATCCGCTGTTTGTGGACCCGATGTTGGGGGATTTTCGTCTGAGGGCAGGCAGCGCGTTGTTGGACAATGCATTGCCATTGCGCGATTTCTCATGGGACATGCGTGGTCTACCGCGTCCTTCAGGCGCAGGCTGGGATCGCGGTGCGTTGGAAGGTGCTTTCGTAAATGAAGTGGTCACTCCGCCTTCAGATCTTCGAGTTGTCCGGTAACGGTGGAAGAGTTTGTTGCTACGCGGTGCTTTACACACAAGTGGATAAAAGGTGTGGTTACGGGCTTTTGCATTCGTAGTTCGGCAATCTGTGACAACATCTTGTGGGTCGAGTTGAGGTGAGAAAGTGGCCAGTCCTGTGGAAAAGTCAGGGCCTCGAAGAGCTAAAAGCGACCAAACAAGTGATAAATTAAAGCCTATTCGGGAACCGCTGACAGATGTGCCTGACTTAGTAAGAGGTGTTGTGCACACAATTATAGATAGGCTGTGTGACTGGTTCTGCGCCCGTATTCCCGATCCTCCCAGGAATCCCCAAGCGCGGCCGCCCTCGAACCGACAAGCGCAAGGCTCTGGCCGGGATCTTCTGGTTGCTGGACAACGGAGGCAAATGGAAGGATCTGCCGCGACAGTTCGGCTCCAAAAGCGCCGTGCACCGGTTCTTCCAACGGCTGGTGCGGGAGGGAGTGTTCGAGCGGCTGTTGCAGGAGGCCGGGCAACTGGTGGAGGAGCACGGAGAGTATCGGCTGTATGAATGCTTTCCGGATGCGGCGTTCTGTCCGGCACGTGGTGGAGGCGATGGGATCGGGCGCACGAAGGTGGGCAAGGGGGTGAAGATCCTCATTGCCGTGGACGCCCGGGGATTGCCGATTGCGGTGCAGGGCTGTTCGGCCCGGCCGCATGAGTCGACTCTGACACAGGGGTGGTTCGATTTCATGCTGACGAAGGAGGCTCCGGAGCGGGTGGTGGGCGAGAAGGCCTGGGAGAGCGATGCACTGGACCGGGCGTTTGCGGCGCGAGGCATGGAGCTGATGGCGCCGCACCGGAGCAGTCGCCGGCCGGGGAATCGCACGCAGGACGGCCGGTCGCTGCGGCGGTATCGTCGGCGGTGGGTGGTGGAGCGTACGGTGGCCCGGCTGCTGCATTTTCGGCGGCTGTGCATCCGGTAAGAGAAGTCGAGCCGGGCGTTTGAGGCGTATTTGCGGATGGCCTGCGCGTTTCTGCTGGTGCGGCAGGTGTTGGGCTGAGCCGGCAAAAGGGCTCTTCTCGCCATCCTGTTGATGCAGCTGTTTTGTTGCGGCCCCGGGTCGCTGGTCGCCCTTCGTGCTGGTTAGCCATCCACAAGCCTGACAAGGCACTTTCCCTGCTCCGCGAGGGTCTCCTCGGTGTGATGTGTACCATCTGATCTTCGCCTCGCACGACTCCCACCACGCCGGCAGACGACTTCCAACGACGGTTTAGGGATAGGTTCAAATACCTTGATTACGGCCTGGGCGACGCCCCGTACAAGGAGAGGTTCAGCAATGCGGCGTGGGAAGAGGCGAGCTGCCGCCTTGTTGTAGGTGGCGTTGGGGGGTATATGGTAGGGAGTATGCTTCAGGTAGAGTACCTGGTGCGGAGGTGGGGCGAGTGGCTTTTGCGGGGCGGTGCGCAGGCTGTTAAAACGTGGTGGCGGAGACGGTTGGAGCACCGGCAATCGCAATAGGGAAAGGCAGCAGGTGGCCTAAATGTGCGAAGATGCTGTAGTGGACCGGGCCGCCTGCGTGTAGCAGAGCTAGCATTGAAGGCTTAGCGAGTATGCGGACGTGAAGTGAGCGGATGAATGCTGCAGGTGCCAGGCGTCTGGGAAAGTACAACTCCCGCGGGTGTCCAAGCGATGGGCGGGTGGTCGGGCGCGCCCTCGTAGCACTCTATCGGTTTGCGGCACTGCGGGCAGTGCTGCGTGCTTTGCTCGGGCTCCTCGAGGGCGGACCGATGTTTTCCGCCTCGTGGCGGATCATTGCAAAGAAGTACCACGGTGTGGAATTCGGTGAGTACTCATATGGTCCGGACTTGAAGCCGGGCAGACTGCCACCGGGCACGGTAGTGGGGAGGTTCTGTAGCATTGCTGAAGGACTCTTGGTGTTGCGGAGAAATCACCCGGTGGAATGGGTATCGCAGCATCCGATCTTCTATCGCCAAGACCTGGGGTTTCGTTCCATGGATGCCCTGCCCCCGCCGGAGAGCAATCCGCTAAGAATCGGAAACGTTGTATGGATCGGTGCACGTGTTGCGATCCTGCCGGGCTGTCGCGTCATCGGGGATGGTGCCATTATCGGGGCGGGTTCGGTGGTCACGCGAGACGTGCCGCCGTTCACAGTCGTAGCAGGAGTTCCGGGAAGGCCGGTGCGAAAACGGTTCCCACCCGAGGTGGAACAGATGGCGGCGGCTTCGCAATGGTGGTTGGCACCCATCGAAAGGATTGTCGCAAACATGGATCTCTTTACAGGGCCGCTGGAAGGGGAACGGCTGGCGCGGTTTCGCGAGGTATTTGTCAATCAGCAGATGGAAGGGCACACCCGTGTGTGTTCTGGCGGTTGTCTGGGAGAAGTCGGGGCGCCCTGAGATGGCATCTCCAGTGAGGGCCACGCAGGCCAGTGGCACGGTGCAGGCGGTTCGAGATGGAGTGAGAACCGGATGTCAATCCGCATACAGGTGCTGAAGGGCACGGGCTGGGTTGCGGCGGGGGAGGGGCTTGGTTACATCGCCTCCTTTGTCCGCAACATGATCCTCGCTCGGCTGTTGAGCAAGGCGGATTTTGGCCTCGCAGCGGTCTTTTCAATGGTTCTCAGTCTGCTGGAGTTCACCGCGAAGCTGGGCGTCGGACGCTTCCTGATTCGAGAGCCCGAGGGAGACCGGCCCGAGTTCGTGAGTACGGGGCACGCACTTCAGGCGCTGGCCGCGGGCACGAGCGCGGTGTTGATCCTCGCACTGGCACCCTGGTTGGCCACGCTTTTCGGTATTCGCGAGCATGCGTGGGCCATTGCGGTACTGGCCGGTGTGGTGTTGGCACGGGGGTTGCAACATCTGGATACGGAACGCTTTCAGCGCCATCTGGACTTTAGGCGTGCAGCCCTTGTCGAGGCGGTTCCCCAGGTTCTCGTGACACTGGCGGCATGGCCGGGGGCGATCTGGCTGGAAGACTACAGGGCCGTGCTCGTGCTTTTGGTGCTGAAGGCGTCGATGAGTCTGGCACTGTCGCATCTGCTGGCCGAGCTCCCGTATCGGTGGGTGTGGCATCCTGAATTTGGCAGGCGAATGCTCCGGTTTGGTTGGCCGCTGCTGCTGACCGGGTTCTTGATGTTCGGCATCATGCAGGGTGACCAGTTTCTGGTGGCTTCTTTTTACGACATGGCGCAGCTTGCCCCGTACGCGGCAGCCGCGACCCTGGTCATGGCCCCGCAATTCCTTTACAGCCGCGTTTTCAACGCCGTTGCGTTACCCCTGGTCTCGCGCGTGCAGGAGATTCCGGCGGTCTTCATTCGACGATATCGGCAGGTTCTGGCCGGCATGTTGTTGTACACCTCAGCATCGACTGCCGCGTTTATCGTGGGCTGCGAGGCGCTGATGCGGATCGTCTACGGCGCCAAGTACTCTGGTGCTGGGCCGATCGTGGTGTGGCTGGCTGCAGTTGCCGCCTACCGCGGTTTGCGGGTATCGGTGGCAGTCGCGAACATCGCCAAGGGCGACTCGGATAGTCAGCTTATCGCCAATCTGTGGGGGGCGACTGCGCTAGTCCCTGCGTATTTCGTGGCGCGGTCCGGTCAACCTCTTTGGATGATCGCCGCGTGCGGCATTCTGGGTGAGCTCCTGGCCACCATCGTGTGCGTTTGGCGGCTCAAGAACAGGGCTGGAGTTCCCATGTACCTGACGTTGTGGCCTGCTGCTGGCATCGGCCTGATCTCGTGTGGCGCGGGACTTTTGGCCCATTGGACCGCTACTGTGCCCGTGTGGGCTGGCCTTATGGCGGCTCTGGGAGCCGGGGGTGCGGCTGCCGGAATCACGGTGGCGCTTGTACCGGAACTGCGTTCCGAAACCCGTCTCGTGATGCGGGAGCTGCATTTCCGTGGGCCCACGGGCGCGTTGATAAAGTGGATGGGGCACGGTCAAGGCAATGGCGTGAGCCCGGCACCGGATCGTTGACCCTCGGGACCGTGTAGCTACTGAACCAGAGACACGGTGTGAACATTGAGACCATCGTACGGTACAGGCTGTGTTTGGGGTGTGGGGCGTGTTGCTGGTATTGCCCCTCGGGCTCGCTGCAAATGTGCGAGCTTGACGGAGAGGGCCTGCGGCCCTTGACGGGCACCAGCCACGCTGAATCATGTGACTGCTGGAGGGTCTGTCCGGTAGCGGTCAGCGAGTACCCTGCACCTTTAAAGGCCGGGAACGTCGAGTCTCATGCGCGGTGGGGTCCGATCCTCGAACTTTGGGAAGGACACGCGCTGGACGAGGAGGGGCGTTGGCGTGGCGCGTCCGGCGGCGTTTTGACCGCCCTCTCGCTATACTGCCTCGAGGTCTTGGCAATGAGGGGGGTGCTGCATCTGGGGCCCGACCCGAGCGATCCCACCAGAAATCGGACATTCCTCAGCACCAGCCGTGCCGAATTGCTGGCGCGCACCGGATCCCGATATGCGCCAGGTGCAGTCTGCGAACGACTCGATCTGGGGGAAAAAGCCGATCGTCCGTGTGTGATCATCGGCCGGCCGGTGGAGATCGCCGCGGTGGCCAAGGCCCGGAAGCTCCGGCCCGATTTGGATGCGAAGGTGGGCGTGACACTCTCGTTTTTCTGCGCCGAAAGCCCCTCCCGAGAGGGAACACTGGAGCTTCTGCGCAAACACGGTATCGATCCGGCCGAAGTGGCAGAGATTCGATACCGGGGTAACGGTTGGCCGGGCCAATTTACCGTTCGGGTGAAGGGAAGGGACGAACCGGTGCTGCGCCTGAGTTACAGGGAAAGCTGGGGCTTCCTGCAAGCGTACCGACCCTGGGGGGCACATCTGTGGCCCGACGGGACGGGCGAGCTGGCGGACATCAGTTGCGGCGATCCCTGGTACGAGACGCCAGACGGCAGGAACCCGGGATTCTCGCTGGTCGTGGTCCGTACGGAGCTTGGCAGAAGGATTGTCCACGGCGCCATGCAAAGCGGCTATGTGCGACTCGTACCTGCAGAGCAGTGGAAACTCGAGAAGGCCCAATGGGGTTTGGTGCTGAAGAAGGGAAGCATCTGGGGACGCAGGTTGGCCATGCGCATGTGCGGGCTTCCGGTCACGAGGTTCCAGCGATTGGATCTGTACCGTTGCTGGAAACTGCTTCCTCTGCGGGACAAGATCAAATCAGTGCTGGGTACACTTCGCCGGATCGTGGTGCGGAAACTGTACAAGCCCCTGGACCTGTCGCGGGTGAGCCATGCGGGATCGGAGATCAGCAAAAGTACCGGCATGTGCTGCCGATCCCCATGAGCGTGCAATCTTCTTTCAGACGCGGGGTGGCGACCGCTCGCCGGAGTTGTCAGGCGGCGGTATCGTCGGTGCCGGGTGGTGGAGCGTCCGGTGGCCTCGCTGCGGCATTTTCGGCGGCTGTGCATTCCGTGTGAGAGATCGAGTCGGGCCTTTGATGCGTACCTGTGGATGGCCTGCGTGTTTCTACTGGTGCGGCAGACGTTGGGCCCCGCCGGGAACGAGGGATGCGGGCTTCCGTTGATGGAGGGCTCGGGTTGACGGACACGCGCAGATGAGGGCCTTTTCTGCTCCCCCAGCATTTGCAGGCAGCAAGAGCTGCTTTCCCTTCTTCCGCAACCCACTGCTGAGTGTTGAGCGCGCCTTCTGATCTGCGGCCAACGCATGCCCACCGAGACTTGTAAGAACACACAAAAGGGTTTAGGGATGGGTTCTACAGTTCACAGCTCGGTAAGTTCCGCGGCGCGCCGTTGGCATTTGGAGTGTTGGAGATTGGGCACGGTGCCTGGTTGGGGCCCGGAGCGATCGTGCTTCCTCCTACTCGGCGGATTGGAATCGGGGCCGTCGTGCAACCTGGTTGCGTCGTTTGTATGGACGTGCCTGATTACGCCGTGGTCAGCGGATTTCCGGCTCGGCAGGTCGGATGGCGAGTGGATAGATCGGAGGTGGAACATCTGCTTGCTTCCCGCTGGTGGGAGCGTCCTCCCTGGGAGTTTTGGCCCACAAGGCGGAAAAGGGATTCGATCTTCCCGGCAGCAATGGGCTTTTAGGAGCCCGAAAGGCGGAGACCAGAGGTCATGGTGACGGTGCTGATCGGGGCGGACGTCTGCCCCATCGGAGACAACTTGCAACACTTCGAGCGGGGCGATGCGGAGACGCTTTTCAACGACCTGCTTCCCTTGTTGCGGGGGGCTGATATCGTGGTGGCCAACCTGGAATGCCCCCTCATTGAGCGCGCATCGCCCATCCTGAAAACAGGCCCGGTTTTTGGTGCTCCCGTGGCGTGCGTAGAGGCGTTGCGAAAGGCGGGCATAGGGCTGCTGAACCTTGCCAACAACCACATCATGGACCATGGAGAAGCGGGGTTGCGTACGACCTTGGAGGCATGTCGTCGGGCGGGCATCGCCACGGTCGGAGCCGGCAGCAACCTGGAGGAAGCCGGCAGACCGTTCATTCGGGAGGTCAAGGGCGTTCGGATTGCTGTCGTGGGCGTAGCGGAGCGGGAATTCTCGATCGCCGGACCGACGGCTGCAGGTGCAAATCCGTTGGACCTCATCTCGCTGGTGCAGTTGGTGCGAGACAGGCAGGCAGAGGGGGATCATTGGATTGTTCTGTATCACGGAGCGGCGGAGTTCCAGCCGGTCACCCCCCGGGTCCAACGCTTGTGCCGGTTTCTGGTCGATCTGGGAGCCACGGCGGTGATTGTGCAACACCCGCATCTGCTTGGCGGTTGGGAACGCCATGGGAAAGGTTTCATCGTTTACGGGCAGGGGGCGCTATTAATGGACGAAGAGATCTACCGGACCAGGGAGGGATTTCACGACGGCTTTCTCGTACGTCTTTGTCTGGGACCTCGAAAAGAGGCCGCGTTCGAATGTATTCCCTTTCGGCAGTCGAAGCCGCCACCCGGTGCGCAACTGCTGCCGGCGGGCGAAGCCACCCTTTGGCGGGAGCGCATGGAGGCATTCAGCCGGCGTTTGTCAGATCCCGATGCGGTGGAGGCGGAGTGGCTCTCATTTTGCGAGAAGCATCGGCACGGAGCACTGAGCAGTTTGCTCGGGCATGGGCGCCTGCTACGCTGGTTGAACCGGCGCGGTTGGGTGGAACGATTCTGGATCGGTGAGCGACGAATGCGGGGCGTGCGCAACATGGTCCTCTGCGAGACGCATCGCGAATTGTTGCACACCGTGTTCGATCGTTGGTGGTATCCACCGGGGGGTAGACCGGTATGAAAGTCGGGCTCATGGGCACGCCGGTGAGCTCGGGCAACCGCGGGGTGATGGCCCTGGGTGCCTCCCTGGTCTCGCTCAGCATCGAGGCGGGGGCTCGGGAGGTGGCCATGTTCATCGGGCATCATGCACCCGGTGAAGTGACCTTCCAGGTTGGCGGGGATTCCCGGCGTGTAAAAATCGTCAACTACCGACTTTCGCCGCGGGCCAGGCCCGCCGAGCACCTGGCGTGGATCGTCCTGGCCAGCGGGCTGTACCGTTTGATTCCATGGCGGGCGTTGCGGCAATGGCTGAGCCGTCGCCCCCCTTGGATCGCCGGACTGGAGCGAATGGACGTAGTGGGGGACATCCGGGGCGGGGACAGCTTTAGCGACATTTACGGCGCCCGCCGGTTTTTGCTCGGCTTCCTGGCAGCCTGGTCGGTGGTGATGATCAAGGGCGGGCTGGTTCAGTTTCCACAGACGTACGGGCCGTACAAACGGCGGTGGGCGCGGTGGTTGGCCGGTTGGCTCCTGCGGCGCGCGCCCGTGATCGCCGCCCGGGACCGCGAAAGCCAACGCGTGGCCCAGGAGCTCGCGGGGAATCGTCGGCCGGTCCTGCTGAGTCCGGACGTGGCATTTGCCCTCCCTGCCCGGAAACCGGAACAATTGCTCACGGAACCTCCTCTGCCGCACGCGGTTGATACTGTTGACGATCTCGACGCCCGTCCAATCGGTCTGAACGTCAACGGGCTGATGTACAACGGCGGCTACAATCGCGCGAACATGTTCGGGTTGAAGCTGGATTACCAAGCGTTCCTGCCGCGCTTGGTGGAGGCGTTGCTGAGGGAACACGAGGGCGAGGTGTGGTTGATCCCCCACACCTATGCTCCGGCGGACAGCGTGGAAAGCGACCCGGAGGCGTGTCGGCGTGTGCGGGAGGCCGTGCCCGAGCCTTTGCGACAGCGGGTTCGGCTCATTACCGGGGAGTACGACTGTCACGAGATCAAATGGGTCATCGGGTTGTGCGACTTTTTCGTGGGCTCGCGGATGCACTCCTGCATAGCTGCGCTTTCCCAGGGGATTCCAACGGTAGGGGTGGCCTACAGCCGGAAGTTCGAAGGGGTGTTCGATTCGGTGGGGGTACGCGACTGGGTTGTGGATGGCCGGGCCGTGGACACCGACCGTGCGGTCGAGCGTGTCATGGAGCTGTTCCGGCGGCGGGGTGAGGTGCGGGAATTGCTGCAGGTCGCTGCAGACCAGGCCAGGGCCGAGCTGGGCCGACTGTTTCGCGACCTGGTTCCGGCTATGGCCGGACGAGACCGGGTTGCCGAGGGCGCGGTTGCGGCGGGGACCCCCCACGGACCCGCTTCGTAACGACCAGGACGTCCGGGGCGAAACCACGGAGACACAGGGCCCACAGAGAAAGAAAAAAAGAAAGAATCTCTGTGTCTTCTCTGTGTCCTCTGTGCCTCTGTGGTTGAATCAGAAGGATGCTTCCCGGTGTCTCTGTGGTTCAACCGAACGGCGAGGATGTCGTCCCTCCCAAGGTTTGTGGCGGGCCTGGGTGCGTGGCACGGAAAATGCCCCTTTTCGCCCGATGGTTGCTTGTGTACAGATATGAGACGCATCGATTTGGGAGTCCGAACCATGACTTGGACAACGCATCGGTCGGGAGGCCGGATCGGGGGCCGGACGCACGGCCTGGCCACCTTGTGCGTGGCACTGGCCGGATGGATCCTCCATGGCACGGCGCTCCAAGCCGGGCCGATCACGCTGACCAGCCAGGATTCCAGGGTCTCCGCGCAGTGGTTGGAAGTGTGGAGCGATTCGGAAGGGACCACGCGGGCGGAAACGGGGATTTTCAATCGCGCCTCGGCTGGTAGCGACCTCCTTTTCTGGCAGGGCGCTTCCCGTCCCCACGGGTGGGGATGGGCGGAAGGTGCCGTGGGCCCGTTTTCCTTGTGGCTGAGGGCCGGTGCGGCTCCCTGGGATCTGCCGGCCCCTGTTGGGGGCGGGGGCAGCCTGCCCGGCAGCGGACTTTACGTGGCGACCGAATCCCGCACGCGCTTCCTGTTCAACGCGCCCGAAATGACCTTCACGCTCCAGGCCGAGGCCTGGTGGAATTACAGTGCCCAGGAACAGGACATGAGTTTCGTGCTACGGGACCTGACGCTGGACGAGGTCCTCCTGCGATGGCAGCTCATGGACGAACCGGTCTCTTCATTCTCCCAACCGTACAGCTTCACCGTGAATCCGGGTCACGAGTACGAGATGGTCCTGAGCGGCTGGGTGGATGCGTGGGACGCCAAGGACGCCAACTTGAGATTGTGGGTGGGATGGCAACTACCCGGAACCGAATTGCAGATTGCCAGCGTGCCGGACACGGGAAGCGCGGCGGCGTTGCTTCTCCTGGGTCTGGGCGGCCTCTGGATGCTGGGGAGGCTCTTCGGCCAGCCGGAACAGAAACGCCCCGGCGCGCTGTGAGCGCCCTGCCGAAGGACCGAAACACGGACTTCACCACGGAGACACGGAGAGAGGTTTATAAACAAACCACAGAGGCACAGAGAACACGGAGAGGTGCACAGAGTCTTTTTTGCTGCTGTTATCTCCAGCAACCAGGCCACACAGGGTCGTCGAGGGCACAGAGGACCAGGAGCGCGCAGAGGACCGGCAAAAAAACCACGGAGACGCCGAGAAGGATTTATAAATCAACCACGGGAGCACAGAGAACACAGAGATATATCACAGAGAAAACAAGAGATTATCTGTTTTCAGAATGGCACAAGAATGTGCCACTGGGAGCCCGCCGGCACGTCCTTGGCCGAACAGCCCCG
>Ga0181858_1000557_pt1 | contig 17813 bp, 14 predicted proteins | sample NewIslPassag4_SG_FD_130749 | JGI IMG/M metagenome (GOLD analysis project Ga0181858, IMG submission 130749) | Feedstock adapted compost microbial communities from Newby Island compost facility, Milpitas, CA, USA - Passage 4_SG | ecosystem: Engineered > Solid waste > Feedstock > Composting ...
CAGTGGAGCCTGGGCTCCTGGTGGGGAGAGGGCGGCAAGTTTGATCGTGGTTATCTCGGATGTCAGGGCCCTCACCAGGGTTTGAGTGGCCCTCTTCTCGGCGGCCGTAGATCCGCCGTTATCGGCGGTAACGAGCCGCCCGTAGCCGCTGGACGTTTTCGCGCCGATGCCCCAGTCGGCGAGCGCGTGCTCCAAGATCGTCATCGCCTGCGTCGCCCACTGGCGGTCGGCATCTGGCCCGCGGACGGCGACGAGGAAGCTCCCCCGGACTGAGAGGAACGCGACCGGGGTCGGATCGTCCAGGTCCCAGGGGACCGGCGGCAGGTTCTCTTCGCCTTCGGCCTTGTCCTTGTTTGCGGATTTGCCTTGCGAGCGGTAGTACCTCGGGTGATGGACGGTGATGACGTCCAGGCGCAGAGGGCGGTTGTCTGGTGCTGAGTTCGGCACGTACCAGGCGTCGAAATAGGTCAGGTGTGAGGCGTAGCCCGAAGGCGTGGAGGCGCCATTTCTCTCTTCCGGCTGCCTTTCGGGGGCTTTGCGTTCGGGGCCAGTGCCGAACATGATCCGCAAGATCTCTTTACGCTCGTCATCCGTCCAGTTCTCGCCCCGCGCGGAGAGGTAGCGTCGCGCGAGCCCTTTGAGCGCTGATCCAGGCAAGACTGGCACACCATAAAGACGTAGGAGCGTGATGCCGGTCTCGCGTACGCTCTCAGCGCCGAGCCCGACGATGACCCGGCCGCGTGTTTCAAACTCACGGAGACAGACACCCGGCAAGTTTTCGAGCGTTGTCTTCCACTCTTCGTAGGCCCCGGTATAAATCGCTGGCGGTGAGAGATCGCAGACGCTCTTGAGAAACGAGCGATATCTCTCCGCATCGCCACGCGGCACGGGTTGGTACCGTTCCAACGCGAGCCCAAGGTTCTGCGCCTGGGCGAGCTGCCCGAAGGCTGGATTCTGACCGATTCGGAGCGCTGTCGTGGCTGAGGCGGCGACGTTCCGCGCCCCTCGTATCTCACTCATGGACCAAACTCCTGCTAAGTTCAGGATGCCGCGCGCGGTGAGCGACGCGAGTGGGGAATCACTCCTGATCCTTGCCCTCGCCGGCTTGCACGCCAAGCACGGAGACCGCGAAGCGCTTGTAGAACAGCCAAGCTTCGACGAGCCGACGAGAGGCGCGCATATACTCCACGCTCGACATCCGGCGGACCCGGTCCAGCAGGGTTTCGTCACGCTCGCCAAGGGTTTCGGCGACATGGCGCCAAAAGTGCTGGTACGCCTTGCCCCGCTCGTTCTCTGCGCTCTTCTTTTCGTGGAAGAAGGCGAGTGTCTGGCAGAGCCCGTTCGTCCGGACGAGGACCGGGAAGGCATGACAGAGGCTGCCGTAGATCTTTCGGACTTTCTCCTCTTCCTGGGCCACCAGCTTGACGTGATCGAAGGCGCGCGCCAGGTCTCGCTGTTGCCGGTTTCGCCCGCTGGCTGGCTGGGGAGCTGCCTCGGCGTGAGTCGCGTCGCGCTCGAGATGATGCTGTTGCGAGTTCATGCGCGTTCCTCCTCGCCAGACCAGAGCTGCAGGAACACCAATCCGCGACCAACGCTGGCATGGCCGCCAATCTGAAGTGGTTGATTGATGGCGTTCTCGATCAGCGGCCAAATTAAGCCGTTCGCGAGACGCGCCAGGCGGTTCTCGATCAGCACCGGCCCGGCGAAGATCGCCTGCGACGGGACCGCCTCTTCGTACCAAAGTCCGCCTTGATCCACGGTCTTGCTCTGGTCGCTGAGGCGAATGCGAGCGGTGATCTCGGTCGCGGTCTCGGAGAGACCAGTGAAGAGGTCGTCCGGGAGAACGGCGAGCCGCTCCTCAAAGCGGGTGCGCCAGGCGCCGGCGGGGAAGACGGCCTGGCCGATGAGTCTTGCGAGTTGGCCCACAGGGTCACCTGCCGGCACCTTGCTCGCCACATCGAACTCTTCGAGATAGATTGTTTGCCCGCCGCCGTGGAGCACGGATTTCTGCGCGACCAGTGCTTCTTGCGGTTGGGAGACGAGCCCTTGTGGCAATTGGAGATTGATCCCGACCGCTTGCGCATCGTCTTGCCATCGCGCCAAAGCGAGCGGGCAGGTGAGCCAGGCGAAGGTGCCGTGAAAGCTGCGGACTGGGAAGCAGAGCAGGTGCCCATCGCAAATGGCGAGCGCGCCGCCGAAATCCGAGGCATGATCTGTCTCCGGTCCGAAGGCGCGGAAGAACGGGTGGTTCTTTGTGCTGTCGTCATATTGCAGGTTTGGGTCACAGGCATCGCGCAGGACGCCTTTGATCGTCGAGCCGGGCAGGTACGGCCAGTTGGTCACCCGCTCGCGCGCCACGGGCAAGTCGATGACGCCCGTTGTCTGGCCCGTGCCGGTGTGTATGGGGCTCAACGCCCGAGTGAACAGCATCCTTCCACTCACGATCTAGACTCCTTTCCACGCGCGAACGAGCGCGGAATCGCGTGCCGCCAGGTGCGATCGGGGGAACCCGCGCAGTCTCACCACTGGTCCTCCCAAACGCCGGGGAGTGCCAGACCGAAGCCGTCGCGCCGGTTGCGTGCGCCATCGCTGATCGGGAGCAGCCAAAGCCGCCGCGCCTCGTCGAGAGTGAGGGGCCTGCTTGTTTCGAAGAAGAGCACGCTCCCGGCGGGGACGGCATAACGGAGCGGCTTTTCGCAGCGATGGGTGGCGTCCCAGCCGCTGATCGCGATGCGTCGACCGGTCACCATCGCTCGGAGCCTCACGCCGAGGCCAGCCAGCGGTGCTGGGACCTCATTGGGTCGGCGCGGCGTGAGCCAGCCGGGACGCCAGCCCTCTCGGAAGATGGCGGGCGTCACGAGCTGCAGGCGGAAGCGCGTTCGGCCGGCGAGCTTCAGAGCGAGGTCCTCCGGAATATCCCAGGGATTGACCTGCAGCGACGGCGTAGGATCGAGCCGAGCTTGTCGTCGCTCTCCGCCAATGGGGATGAACGCGCGATCTGGCTGCCAGCTCAGTGCCTCTGGCGCGCGAATGCGGCACAGAATCGCCGTTTCGGGGTGTTGCTCTGACGGGTCTTGGCCGTTGGTCGAGGGCCGGCGCAAGGCAGGGCCGAACGCGAGGCCGGTGGTTGAGAACAGGTAGCCTTGCGCCGCTGTCAGTGTCTCTCGTGCCACGCGTACGTGGACGCGTGTGTCGTCGAGTAAGGCGGGCCACCGGTCCGATGCGTCTGGGAGCATCGTTTCGCCGAGCAACCAGCGCACGGTCGCCTGCAGCGACCAGAATGTACCGGCGCTGTCTGGCTTATTCGGGCTCTCAATCTGGATTGGCAGGAGCTGCTCGCCGTCGATGTCCGGGAGGTTGCAACCTTCGTCCGCTCCCAGCGGATCGGGGCGTAAGCGGGTAATTTCGAGCTTACCGTTGGGATCTTTGTAGGCGAGCGCATCCGCGGGGGCTGGCACGCCAACCCGCCAGGAGTCTTCACCGGGAAGGCGGTCGGCGCGGAGGCCAGCGAGGATTTCCACGCGTTGCAAGGGGTGCTCTTGGCTGCGCCCATTGCGCTCTTGGCGCCAATTTTCCCAGTTGACGTTCGACAGGGAGCCAATGTGTGTACGCAGGGCCCCAGCGATCGTGCTCGGCAGCGACCAGTCCAAGCTGAACGCGCGAGCGCCTGGGTCGGCCGTGAAAGGCCGGGCATCTCGCAAGATCAGGGGATCGCGTGGCCGGATCAATAAGGTCCAATCGTTTCGGGGCTGTGCCGTGCTATCCATGCGTGACACCTTCGAGCGACCGGGCCGTGTCTCCAGCAACTTCGACGGCGTTCGCGATGCGCCGGGCGATGATCAGCTCATTGACCACGTGCTGCAGACCCCTGAGGATTCCGCCGGCATCGTTCCCGGCAATTCGGATCGAATCGAGCAGGTATTGGATCTGGGACTCGGTGAGCTTGGCGCCGGAGGGTGGCTCCTTCCTCCACAGGATGCGCTCCACTTCGGCCTCGAGCAGGCTGCGTCCGTTTGGGCCGTCCGGTGAGGTGATGGGGGCTGTTATCAGCTCGGGTGGCAGGCCGGCGAGCTCGAGTGCAAGCTCGCGGAGCTCGTAGGCGGCGCCATCCGGGAACTGGTCCGCTCGGTGCCAGTCAATCCACGTCTTCCAGCGCTGGACCGGATCCTTATCCCAGGATTCCGTGACGACAACCGATTCGCCCCCGCCGCTCCTGGTGTGCAACGCGACGGCGAGTGCGTTGCGGCCAGCTTGCTTCGCGGCCCGCTCGGCTTGGCGTGCCCAGTCGAGAAGGTTCTGGAGATGCTCACCGTAGTGCCCGACGGACAGTCCGACCGAGAGGGTGACGGGACGCGTGGCGCCGTTCGGATCGTTGACCAGCTGAGCGAATGCTTGCCGTAGGTCCTGGGCGCAGTAGAGGGCCGTGTCCAGCGGCAGGAAAGCAAGAACGTCATCGCCGCCGCTGTACACGAGGGCGCCGAAGTGCCGGGCAACGATGTGCTGAACCTTGCCCGCGAATTGGGCGAGGCGCTGGGAAAAAGCTTCGTGAGCCTCCGGCGTCTGCAAATCGTCGATCGCCTTTCCCATCCTGTCCCCATCGGCGAGCAGCACGGCAAAGTACGCTGGGATCTCACTGACTCCAACGGCCTTGCGACAGTCCGTGACGAGCGACTCGAGGTCGCGCGCGGTCTGCTCCGCCTGCGAGTTGTCCTCCAAGCGCTCACCAGCGACGAGGCGGCCGTAGACGACTTGGCAGTCAAGGGGAAATGCCTCGTAGTGAGAGAGGCGGCCGGTTGGCGTGAACTCCTCGGCGAGCCCGAAGGGGATGAGAGAGCGCGCTTTGTCGCACAGCTCTTTCAGCTTATCGGGGCGTTCCTTGCTGAGCCGGCGGATGAACGGGTCCATCGCCACGCGCGATGTCGAGACGAACCGCTCCGTCCCCCCCATGCGCTTGAGGAGCGAGATGCCGTCCAGCTGCTCGCCCGATTTGATGTGAAGGCGCCGCCGGTCGTCCTCCTCGAGCTTTCGCTCGGGAGCGCCAGCGGAAATGGGGAGGCCGTTCTTCTGAAAGACCGTGTCCCGGCCGGGGTCGAGCGAGCTCTTGGCCGCGCCGGTTGTCTTGCGCTCGCTGTCCCGCAGCTGCTTGCGGAGCGGGAAGTATTTGTCCAGGTCCGGCGCCGGGGCGAAGTCCCGCAGCGCTTTGCGGCCAGCCAGGAGCCGCTCGACGCGCTGGCGCTGGGCAGCGTAGGCTTCCGGGTTGTCGGGATCGTAGGGCACCCAAGCGGCGTAGAACTCGAGAAACGTCTTCGTCTGCTCAGTCGCGAGATCCCAGTTGACGAGGTGAGCCGCGTTTCGGCCCTGTAGCGCCGCCTTGACTCGATTCAAAGCGTCAAGAAGGACCTTGTCGGCCGCGGTCTTTGCCGAGCGAACGGCCTGTTCTGGATCGCCCGTGGGCAGGATGGCGAGCAGCTTGTTAGGGGTCGAGCCTGTTGGCTCACGCTGGTCGAGGACCGGGTAGATGAGTTGTGCCCCATCGTTTCTTAGGGCCTTGACGGCGGCCGTCGCGCAGCGGCTGAGGAGATCGGAGCCGTACCAGAGGTCGCGCGTCTTGCGGCTAGCAGCGATGAAGTCTTGGACGGGGCCGAGGGAGATGGCCACGAGATAGCCTTGTGCACTCATCCCAGCGTCAGCTCCTCGAGCCGCTTCTCTTGCCGGAGATAAGCCAAGAAACCGTTCACGGGGTTATCGGTGCGATGCTGGCGCAAGGGCGCCACCTGATGCGCAAGCTGCCGGTCATAGACGGTTACTTGCTGACCGTTGACCTCTACTGGTACCCCGAGTTGGTGGAGAAGCGGGACGCGAAATAGAAGAACGAGGGGAATGCCGTGCTGGTTATTAACAGCGAGCGCCTTGGTGATGATCGGGGAGGCCATACGGGTTGCGCCCGGCACCGCGGCTTGCAACGTGTGATCGGGTGGATCGCCTGAGTCCTTGAAGTGGAAAATGATGGGCAGTCCAAGTTCTCCCCTAGGGAAGTAGAGTCGTGTTGGGGATGGGGGGGCACTACCGGTAGTTGAGTTCCACAATGCCCGGATGGTGTCTGCCTCCGGCCAGAGGCTGCGGCCTCTTCTCCCGCCGGTACGCCGTTGCCGGTAATCCCTCAGCCAGTTCACCGCATTGCGCCAGGCTTCGTTGATCACCTGCTTCTGCGGATGGACGAGAATCGTTGCGCCATTGAGTGTCGGAATGGGGAGTGGAGTCTCGACAGAGGCGGACTGGAGGTGCTTCCTAGCGCGGGTAGTGAGCCATTCGAGTATTGGCTCGTTTGCTGGAGGACAGAACTCTGGATTATTGGTCCACAGCGTGCCGCAGCCGCGACGGGTTCGAGCTCCGACACCACCAAACGTCAGCCACGCCCAGAGCGCGGCGTGTACCTGCGATCTCAGGCGGGCGATTTCCTGCGCATCCGTCACGTGCGCGGCGGGGATCAACCGGAGGATAAACGAAACATCCTCTTGTGCTCGACGAGCGGGCTGATTCGTTTTCTTCTGGAACTGGAACGGGAACAGCGCGTATGCGGGGAAATCATCATCTCGTTGCCACTGCCGATCTGAGAGCGTTTCGTTATCGGAGGGAAAGGCGAGACCGGGATTGCGAATCTCTACCTCCACATCTACCTTCGCGGGTATCCCCGTATCACCGCTGGTCGCGCCCCAGATTTCGGCTTCGTCTTCGAACAGGCGCTCGGCGGAGTCGTAGCGGTGGGCAACGCAAGCGCGCCACCAGAAGCGAAGATGGCCGCGGATCGTCTTGCCGCTGACGGGGAGTTCTCGATCGACTTCGCATGGCTCCGCGCTGCCGCCGAACATCGGCGTCACCACGCTCATCTCGACCTCGAACATGGGCTCGGGGCTTGGCTTCAGGCGCACGGCCTTGAACTCTGGAACCTGGCGTTGCATCGTCTCCCTTCCCCGAGGTGACTCGTGGCGGCCGGCGGTTCTGGAATAGGCAGGAAGTACCGCGAGGCAGCCGAAGGCAATACCACCTCGATTTCGCGCCCTCCAAAGATGCCAGTTCGTACTTCCTATATTCTATTCTCATAGCAAAGATTCATCAAGGAGGAAGAAATTGTGAGAATAGCCAGGATTATTCGAGATTCATTGGTACCGCTGGGCGGGAGAGATAGGTCCTGACCGGTCTCGGCTGGGGAAGCGACGCGATCGTGGAGTGGCCGCGCAAGCCCGCTTCACGGAGCATGCGCGCGGGAGCACAATCAAATGCGAAATTCGTTGTAGGAGGGGAATAGCTAATATTCCGCTGATCTCGGTTCTTTCGAGCGAAGAGATGAGACGGCGACTGAATGGCTCAATGCTTGCGGGGTGCTCGCGGGGAGATTTGAGCGACCGTTCGCGGTTATTGGGGCATTGGCGCTCCCGGCCTGAGCGGGTTTGCGGCGAATACTCATGGGGCGGAGTGCGGTGCTCGTGGGGACGAGGGATGCGAGCCCATGTGGTTAGAGGGAGCGGAGATGCCAAGGCTGGCGGCTCGGCGGGGAACTGTCAGGAAAGGGGTGCAATGTGTCTGGCATGCCACGGGTATTCAGCCCGAGTGCAAGCTGGCCAGGATGAACTCCAAGAGAATGGCCGGTAAGTTCATCTTATGGGGTGAATATGGAATATAGAGGCGAATCATGGGCGAGTCTCGATCTGAAAGGGCTCTGGCTCGGCCCCGAGAACTGGCCAGGGGTCGACGAATTCGTCTCGCGAGATTCTCCCTCACCGAGAGGCGACGCGCGCGTTGCCCTGCGCTTGGGATTCCAAGATTCCTATGATCAGGGCGACCGTATTGCGCGCTTCCTCCGGGGGAGGCTGCGTCGGCTGGCCGGTCTCCAGTTCACCGCCGAGGTGCGCCATGATGGTGACAAGGGGGCCGATCTCTCCGGCACGGAGCGCCTCCCGCGCGGCGACGTACTGTGGCATCCCGCGCCGGGTATGGTTGACCGTCTGCCTAGGCCGCTCCGCTTGAAACCGAATCGGCGACCTCCGCGAGAGCTGGGAATAGGCGGAGCGCGTTCCGCCACAGGATGGCTTCGGTTTCGGCTGGGCTTAGCTCGGCGTCCTCGTACGCGGCGCGCATGTATGGCAGCGAGATGAGCGGGTAGTCGCTGCCGAAGAGGACTCGCTCGGGTCCAACGGCCTCGATGCCGCGCCGGATTGCCCCCGTCGTCAGATAGGTGCTGCAGAACTCCAGGTAGATGTTCGGTGCGGGTGCAAGCCGGATCGCGGCGTCGTGCGTCGGTCCTGGGGCATCGCCGTAGCCGGCATGGGCGGCGATGACCGGGAGGCGCGGGTGCTCGCCGGCGATCTCGACGAGCGCTTCTGGCCAATCGCTGCCGAGCGGATGGATCAGCACCGGGCGCTCGTAGGCAGCGATGCTCCGGAAGAGGCGCTTCAGCGACGGAGACGCGGTCGGCGTTTGGGCGTAGGAGCAGTGGATCTTGACCCCGACGAATCGCGGGTCGCGCTCGAGTCGCTCCAGCTCACGCGCGGAGGCGTCCGGGTAGCGGGGATCGACGACCACGTAACCCCGTAGGCGAGGAATAGCGTCCAGCAGCGCCGTGACCTCATCGTTGCCCTGCGCCAGGTCGTAGAAGATGCCGGTGACGGAGGAGACGGCGCCACCGGCGATGGCGCAGCGGTCCAAGGTCGCTTGGAAGCGCTCGGGCGTGACCGGCTCGATTGGGGCGCCGGGGAAGCGATCGTGGAGATGGACGTCAATCGCGGGTCGTAGCTCGGACGGGCGCCGAGGTTGACGCTCAGTTGTCCGCGCGGAGGATGGCGGCTCGATGCCGAGGAGGCGCGAGGCGTTGCGCCAGGCGATGGCTTCCCGCGCTTCGGGCGAGATTGCTGCCTGCTCCAGTACCTGCAGCGCGACTCGCGCCGGGTAGCGCGCCGTCCCAGAGCCGAAGAGGAGGCGATCGGCACCGAGCGTCTCGACGCAGCGCTCGATGCCTTCCGGGCTCGTGATTCGACTGGTCTCAATAAAGACATGCGGATATTGCCGCGCCAGCGGCAGGAGTTCGGCGAGCGGGTAGTACCGCGCCTCGCTGAAGATGATCGGCACGCCAGCCTCCGCAGTCGCCGCGGCGAGCCGGGTGGGCAACCCGTGCGTCGTTGCCGTGGTCAGCAGCACGGCGCCGGTGCCGGCCAGTCGCTCGATGACTGGCGCGAAGAGCGCGGTGTCCGGGGACCAATGCGCCTGCTCGGGGTAGATGCGGAAGAGCCGTACACCGGCGGCGAGACAGCGCTCGACTTCGTTGCGCCAGGAGAAGGTTTCTCGCGGATCGATTGTGCCGACGGGACGCAGCCAGGGATGCTGCTGGCAGAGCGCCAGCACCTGGTCGTTCGCGGCGCTGGCATCGGTGGCTCCCTGATTGCAGGAGACGAAGGCTATGCTGCACCCGATGCGCTGAAGCTGCTCCAGCATCGTCGCCAGCGGGAAGCGCTGGACCGATTCTCGCCCGCCAAAGGCGGCATTGACGTCGATCAGCATCGTCCTACGCTCGAGCTTCGGCTGATCGCCGAGACATTGCGGCCGTGAATACCTTGCGGATGGCGTGCGCGATGTCGTCGGCATCCGCGTCTGTCCACTGCTCGTCGACGGGGAGAAGCAGCAGCTGCTCGCGCGCTCGCTCGAAGACTGGGCAGAGTCCCGACCCGTACTCGATTGATCGGCTCGCGTACGGCGAAGTGAATGGGAAGCCGGAGTGGCCATAGGTGCGGCGCTCGCGGAGGACCGGCCAGGTGTAGAGGGGTGTGATATAGCGGGCGCTGAAGGGGATACCTTCTGCCCGTAGCCACTCCGCGAGCTCGGCGGCATCCAAGCCCGGCTCGGCGAAGAGATGGAAGATCCAATAGCTCGAGCGTGTGCCCCGCCTCTCGCTCGGCAAGCGGACGCCGGGGACGTCGCGGATTTGCTCCCGGATGCGAGCAACGACGCGCCGCCGGGCGGCGACGTTCTCCGGCAACCGTCGCAGCCCGACGAGGGCGACCGCTGCCTGCAGCTCGCTCAGGCGGTAGTTCTGGGCTAGGAAGAGGCTGTAGCGGTCGGGTTCGTCGCGCGGCCAGGCTTTGTCATGGAAGAGCCGGGCGCGGCGGGCGAGCGCGTCATCGTTGGTGATGACCATGCCCCCTTCGCCCGCGTTGAGGTGCTTCGTCGAGTTCAAGCTGAAGCAGCCGAGCGTTCCGATCGTTCCGGCGAGCCGCCCGTTTGTCTCGCTGAGCTGTGCCTGGGCGCAGTCTTCGATTAGCGGGATGCCGTGGCGGTCGGCGACTGCCTTGAGCCCGTCGATATCCGCCAGCCCGCCGAAGAGATGGACGACGACGATCGCTCGTGTGCGCGGCGTGATCTGCGCCTCGACCGACGCGGGATCGAGCGTGAGTGTCTCCGGGTCGAGATCGGCGAAGACGGGGATCGCGTTTTGCCAGAGGATGCCGAGGACCGTGCCGAAGTCGGTGCAGGGGGTGGTGATGATTTCGTCGCCGGGCTCCGGGTCGAGCGCCGCGATTGCCGTGTGGACCGCGGCAGAGCCTGACGAAACGGCGATCGCGTGCCGCACGCCGTAGAGCTCCGCGAAGGCGCGCTCCAACTCGCGGACGGCTGTTCCGCCGTGCCTGCCGAGCTGACCGGAGCGGATCACGGCGGTCAGCGCCTCGATCTCTTCTTCGCCCATCGCGCGACGCTCGACGCCCGGCAGCGGCGCTGTCCGCACCGGTGGGCCGCCGTCGATCGCGAGATGACCCGTCGAGAGGTCGTCAGTCCGCGCATCCGTGGCCATGAGGGCGGCTCCTTGTCACCGAACGGCGACGCGCGCGTTGCTCTGCGCCTGGGATTCCAGGATGCCCATGATGATGGCGACGGTCTTGCGCGCTTCTTCCGGGGGAGATTGCGTTGGCTGGCCCGTCTCCAGCGCGAGGATGAGATCGGCGAGCGCCGCTTGCATCCCGGCGCGGGTCGCGCGCGGCACGATCGGGTGGATGCTCGGGCCGCCGTCGCCGGGCACGGTGCGGTAGGCGCCGGTGTCGTCGACGTGGATGTGGCCGTTGGCGCCGATCAGCTCGATGCGAACTTGGGGGATGCCGCGCTTCATGCCGCTGAGGAAGGCGCGGACGCCGTTCTGGAACCCGATGTAGGCGTTGACGCCCGGTTCTAGGGAGGGATCCCGTCCTCCGTCGCCGCGATAGGCAGTGCCGTAGTCCTCGAAGCCCGTCTCCAGCTCGCCGATGACCCATTCGGGCTCGGCGTCCGCGAAGTAGCAGATCATATCGATGACGTGCGTGTGATTGCGGAAGAGCATCGCTCGCTCGCCGCCGAGGTGCGCCATGATGGTGACGAGCGGGCCGATCTCCCCGGCGCGGAGGGCTTCCCGCGCGGCGATGTACTGTGGCATCCAGCGGCGGGTGTGATTGACGGTCATCGCGACGCCCCTTTCGCGGACGGCGGCGATGATGCGGTCGGCGTCTTCGAGACTCGTCGCGAGCGGCTTCTCGGCGAAGATGGCGCGGACGCCTGCCTCGACGGCGGCGAGGATGACTTCGGCGTGGAGGTGGTCGGGGGTGACGACACTGAGGAAATCGATCTGCTCTTGCTGGAGCATCTCCCGATAGTCGGCGTAGAGGTGCATGCCGGGCCAGCGATAGTTCCAGCGCTCGCGGAATGTCTCGGAAGCGGCCTGATCGATGTCGCAGGCGGCGACGACTTCGATGCCCGGCGTGGCCGCGTAGGCAGAGGCATGGCTGAACGGTATGGCTGTCCCGAGCACCGGGTGGGTGGCCGGCCCCGCGGGGTCAGCAGAGATCCAGCTCAGCCCGACGATTCCTGCTCGATACGTTCCCACGCTTACTCTCCCTCCCCTCGCGCCGCCGTGGCAGGCTCCATCGGCCGCTCGTCGCACGGCGCGCCGCTGCCTGATGCCGAAGTGATTTCGCCGAAGAGCTCCGGATGCGTCGCGACGTAGGTGCGGATCGCGGCGGGGTACAGTTCGCACTCGGCCGCGAAGACCCGCGCGGCGAGTGTTTCCACCGTGTCGTCCGGCAGGACTGGCACCCGCGCCTGCATCACGATCGGTCCTGAATCGTATTCATCATTGACGACATGTACTGTCGCGCCGGAGACGGTCGCGCCGCTCGTCAGCACAGCGGCATGCACGCGGTCGCCGTACAGCCCGGGGCCAGCGGGCGCGTCCGGCAAGAGCGAAGGGTGGATGTTCAGGATGCGCCCTTCCCAGCCGGGGCGGACGACGAGCCGGCGGAGGAAGCCGGCCATGACGATCAGATCCGGTTGGTAGGGACCGATCGCTGCGTAGATGGCGTCGGAGTAGGACTCGTCGTCTGGGAAATCGCGACGACGCAGGGTCAGGTGTGGGATGCCCGCTTCCTCGGCTATGCTCAGCCCGCGGACGCCGGGCTTCGAGCTGACGACGACGGCGACCCGGGCGTTCAGCTCCCCCCGGTCGATGACGCGCAAGAGGTTCTCCAGAGTGCGGCCGCTGCCTGAAAGTAGCACAGCCAGCACAAGGGGACGGATCGGCCCCCCGATCGTCTTGGGCACGACTCGCTTCCGTGGTATCACGGTGACAGACGCTCCATCGCGGCTTGCCGGCTCGGTGGCCGGGAGGGTCATTCTACCCGGCGCGGCGCGCGGTCATCAGGAGGAGCGATGGAATGCGGCGAGATAACAGGGTGAGTCGTTCGGGACACACGCGAGCGCCGCGATGGCTCGGCGTCACACTCGGCATTCTGCTCGCGCTGGCGACGACGCAGGCGGTCAACGTGGCGCGTCAGGCAGACTGCGGCATTGCCGCGGGCACTCCGCGGGCGGACGCGCGGCGCGACGATCCCCCGAAGCTGATCCTGCTCCAGCGCCGCACGACCGATGTTCACACCACCCGTCTGCCCTACCTGCTGGAGGAACGGGAACACATCGACACGATCCCGTTCGACGGCTTCGTGGTCAACATCCCGGCGTCCTGGATGGTCATGAATGGCCTGCCCATGGCCAAGGCCGAGATCGATTCCTGGCTCCAGCCGTTGAAGGGCGCATACCAGCACGTCAATCACAACTTCGTCGAGATCATGATTGATGATCCAGGCGATGTCTTCGATGACCGCGCTTGGCGGATCACGGTCGAGAACTGGCGACGCATGGCGGCCGCCGCGCGCGATGCCGGGTTCGTCGGGATCTTCTTCGACAATGAGGAATACAAGGAGACGTGGCTGGACTATCCCGAGGACTACCCGGGAACCAAGCGCACGCTCGAGGAGTACCGCGCGCAGACGCAGCTTCGTGGCCGGCAAATCATGGAGGCGATCGTCAGTGAGTTCCCGGAGATCGTGCTCGTGGTCTACCACGGTCCGTATATCTCCGAGCCCAAGACGCCACTGGAGGTGATCGCGCGCCAGGCCCCGGAGCCGGACGGAACGGATCTCAGCGGGGCGCTCTTCGTCGGGTTCCTGGAAGGGCTCGGGCCCAAAGCGACGCTGGTTGATGGCGGCGAGGTTTATGCCTATCGCACCCTTGAGGACTTCCAGCGTTCCTACGATTGGCGGAAGTACGGAATGCCGTCGGAGGAGACGGATAGCGAGCTCATCCCGCCGAGCCTGCGCGCGGTGTGGCCCGAGCGCGTGAGCATTGGCTTTGGCCTCCACAACCTGCCGTTTCCACGGGACATGACGATGTCGCCGCGGATCTTGCGCTCGGCGCTCGAAAACGCGCTCCTCACCGCTGACGACTACGTCTGGCTGTTCACTGACCGCGACAACTGGCTCATTCCCGGCGGGATGCCGCGCTGTTGGTTCGAGGCGGTCACCGAAGCGCGGAAAGCCGCCGGTCTGCCGGATCTGGGCCGCGGGACGGCAGCTGCCACTCCCGTTGCGAGTCCTCGCGCGGGCGAGCGGAGATAGCGCGACGCGTTCGCTGGCCGGTGCCGTTCACATCGCGTCGCAATCGGCGTTGACATGTTGAAAGGAAGGAAGGCGGCCGAGCGCCGGCGATGGCGGGCGCGGCCATGGGAGGGCTCGTCATGTCCGACGCGGGTGGGGTGCTGGAGTTCCCGCTGGTGGGTGCGGGAGGGGAGCCGGTCGATCTTTGGCGGACGCTGCAATCGCACGGCGTCGCCGAGCTGCCGCCAGCGCGGGTGGACCCGGCGACGCGGACGTTGACGGTGACGCTGGCGCTCCCTGCCACGCCGCGCGTCGTCACCATCGGGGCGGGGCGGCCGGGCTTCGGCTGCATCACCGTGGCCGGGCCGGCGCTCCCGGAGCAAGAAGCGGACGCGATGCTGGCGGGTGTGCGGCATATCCTCCGGCTGGATGAAGACTTGTCCCCCTTCTACGCGATGATCGCGGACGATCCCGACCTTGCCTGGGCGACGCGCGGCGCGGGGCGGATGACGCGCTGCCAGAGCGTCTTCGAGGAGATCGTCAAGACGATCTGCACAACGAACTGCGCGTGGTCCGCGACGGTGCGGATGGTCAACGCGCTCGTGGAGCATCTCGGTGAGGCAGCGGACGGCGCGCCGCCGGCCGGCGTTGAGGGGCGGACGTTCCCGAGTCCGGCGGCGATGGCCGCGGCCGACGAGGCGTTCTATCGTCAAGTGGTGCGCAGCGGCTATCGCGGGAGCTACCTGCGGGCGTTGGCGCAATCGGTGGTGGCCGGCGACGTCGATCTGGAGTGGCTCGGGCGGGCCACGCCGGACGAGTTGCCGGACGAGGCGCTGCGGAAGCGCTTGTTGGCGCTGCCGGGAGTCGGGCCATACGCGGCGGCGCACATCATGATGATGCTCGGCCGGTATTCGTGGCTGATTCTCGATTCTTGGACGCGGCCGAAGTATGCCCGGCTGGTGGGGCGGGAGTCGGTGCCGGACGCGGAGATCGTCGAGCGGTTTCAGCCATACGGCCAGTACGCCGGTCTCGCGTTTTGGCTCTTCTTGACGCGGGATTGGGTGGAGGATTGAGTGGCGGAGGAGCCCCAAAGAACCAGCGGCGAGCGCGACACGTAGAGTGGCAGTGACGGCAACGGTAGCTATCTTCACAGAGCCGAGACCTCTAACTCTTGAGATACCTGAGTCTCCCGCTCGTGAATCATTCGCTGGAATACCTGCCAGGCATCAGCCAGTGTCCCGCCGTAGTCCTTCAACCATGAAAGAGGCTGAGCTGGATTGACGCTAAGCCAAGCATTTTCTTGACCTTGAGCTCCAGTATGTTGTCCCATGATGCCAATGACGTATTGCAATAGAATGGATTTCGGTAAGATCCAGCAATGCGCTTGAAATGGCGAGAGTCCAAGACAGATTAATAGATCATAGGACTGATCTCGAATCTGTTGGAATCTGTAGGTCCCATTGTTCCATATTGTTGACATCTTGATTTCGCATCGGAATCCGTGAATGATTCTGTCAGCCTCCGCATCTGGACTTCGAAGTACGTCGGCCCCCTTCGCGGCAAACCAACCTGCAACAAGCTGTTCGCCGATAGCCCCGCGTTGACGACTTGCTCGCCCGCGAATCCAGGCAAAAGGGCTTCCTACCCAAAGCTTGTTGGTGTCACTTGAGTAGTCTCGCTCAATCTCCTGTGATAATGCCGCGAGCATTTGGGTCTCAACATCCATAAGTCAATTCCTCGAGAGACTTTTGCGCGAACGATAAATGGCCGGTAGGACTCTCTAGAGTCGACAGCGATCTTCCAGCGGAGTCAACGAATGCCAAATTGTTCGGGCGAAGTCGCCGATGCATGACCCGGATCGCCTCCGGATTGTTGTCGATTAGCACGAACCTGCGTCCAAGTTGTTGGGCAACAGCGCCTGTTGTTCCACTACCAGCAAAAAAGTCGAGCACCCAATCTCCCGGGCGAGACGATGCTTGAATTATTCGACGCAAAATACCTTCGGGCTTTTGAGTCGGATAGGCGGTCTTCTCACGACCGTTCGTTGGAACAATGGTGTGCCACCAGACATCCGTGGGCACCTTGCCACGCGCCGCTTTCTCGGGCGTCACGAGTCCTGGAGCCATGTACGGAATTCGATCCACAGCCTCTTGGTCGAAGAAATGCTTCCCCATGTTCTTGACGTAAACCAGAATCGTGTCGTGCTTGGCTGGCCACCGATCGCGCGGCCGACCGCCGTAATCGTATGCCCAGATGATTTCATTCAAGAAGCACTCTCGGCCGAAGATGGAATCGAGAAGCACTTTGCAGTAGTGTGCCTCTCGATAATCGATATGAAAGTACAGTGTTCCGCTTGGATTGAGAAGGCGATGCGCCTGACGCAACTTGGGTTCAATGTACGAAAGGTAATCGTCAAACACGTCGCGATATGCGATGGTACTGATCCTGGTTGCGCGATAGCGTTTCCCCTGGAATCCGATGCGTTCTCCCGACTCTGTTTGCTCGGTACGCAAGGTCACGCGCTGCTGCAGTTTGCCTGTGTTGAAGGGGGGATCAATATAGATAAGCTGAAAGGATTCGTCCGGAAAGCATGGAAGCACGTCGTCATTGTCTCCAAGGATCACCAAATCCTTCTCTTGGGCAAGATGCCAGAGCATCTGAAGCGTTCCCCCTGTCGATGGACTCGAACCCCAGGGACTGAACCGAAATCGGCCCAGTCCCTGGAGCGGAATCGTTCAATACTATGAGCAGCCGAGGCTGTTGCCGCAGTTGAGGCACTTGTAACAAGCGCCGTTGCGGACGGTGATGTGGCCGCAGACGTCGCAGAACGGGGCGTCGCCCATCAGCTCGGAGAGTTGGGCGTCCATGGCGCTCTGCGGCGCGAGGACCGCGGTCGCTGAGCCGTTCGCTTGGACATGGAGGCCGTTCAGCGGCGCGCCGCTGCTGCCAGTATGGCCATTGGCGTAGGCCTTCGGCGGAGACGCGACCGGCGCGGCGGTGGCGACGGGCGGCGTGGACGGCTGATCCGGCTCGACCGGCGCGGACTCGGGCGCGGACTCCGCGCTCGCGACCACCTTCGGGGCGCCGAGATCGACCGTTGCATCCCCGGCGCCGCTCGCCTCCGGCTCCGGCACGTCTTCCGGCGGAACCTGAGCGAGGTCGGTGCGGCCGAGGTACTCGAGGCCGAGCACGCGGAAGACGTAGTCGATGATGCTCGTCGCCATCTTGATGTTCGGGTGCCCGGTCACCATACCCTGCGGCTCGAAGCGGGTGAAGGTGAAGGTGTCCACGAACTCCTCCAGCGGCACGCCGTACTGCAGGCCCTTGGAGATCGCGATGGCGAAGCAGTTGATCATCGAGCGGAAGGCCGCGCCCTCCTTGTGCATGTCGATGAAGATCTCGCCGAGCGTGCCGTCCTCGTACTCGCCGGTCCGGAGGAAGACCTTGTGCCCGGCGACGCGCGCTTCCTGGGTGAAGCCGCGCCGCTTGGCCGGGAGCCGCCGCCGGTACGGGCGAGGCTGACGCGCCGCCAGCTCGCGCTCCATCTCGGCGCGGGCGGCCGCGACAGCTTCCTCACGCTCGCGCTCCGCCTCGGCCTTGACCTTCGCCACCGCGGCGGCGACTGCCTCGTCAATGCGGCGCTGGATCTCCTCCTCGGAGATCGCCTTAGCCTCGGCGGCCTCCTCGTCCTTCGACTCGGAGCGGGTGGAGAGCGGCTGGCTCAGCTTGGAGCCGTCGCGATAGAGGGCCATCGCCTTGAGGCCAAGCTTCCAGGAGGCCGTGTACGCCTCCTCGATGTCCTCAACCGTGACCTCGTTCGGCATGTTGATCGTCTTGGAGATCGCGCCGGAGAGGAACGGCTGGACGGCGGCC
>Ga0181858_1000560_pt1 | contig 17794 bp, 14 predicted proteins | sample NewIslPassag4_SG_FD_130749 | JGI IMG/M metagenome (GOLD analysis project Ga0181858, IMG submission 130749) | Feedstock adapted compost microbial communities from Newby Island compost facility, Milpitas, CA, USA - Passage 4_SG | ecosystem: Engineered > Solid waste > Feedstock > Composting ...
GGCCACGGGCACGCCGCCCGGCATCTGCACGATGGACAAAAGCGAATCGAGCCCGTTCAGGGCTTGCGACCTGACGGGCACGCCGATGACGGGCAGGACGGTCTTGGCCGCCGTCATGCCCGGAAGATGGGCCGCGCCGCCGGCGCCGGCGATAATTACTTTAAGCCCGCGCGCCGCGGCGGTGGCCGCGTATTCAAACATGTAATCCGGCGTCCGGTGCGCCGAAACGATCTTCTTCTCGTACGGAATCCCCAGTTCGTCGAGCACGTCGCACGCGTGCTTCATCGTTTCCCAGTCCGACCGGCTGCCCATGATGACGCCGACGAGTGCCGACATGGTTTCACCCTTCCTTTTTCGCGAACCGGCTCTCCCCAAAAAAACAAGCGGACCCGGCGCGGCGCCGGCGCCCCCTGGAAATATCATTCGGCAATTTGACCATGTCATTTTAACTTGACGATTAAAGTGTACTGCAATCCGCTCCTTCTGTCAAACAAAGACGAACACTTCCAGCTTATAGACGAAAAATGTTCGGATTTTCGTCCTTCCGCCTCGTGCACCACAACGTTCAAACCTTTTTCACACGCCACCGCCCTCAACCCGCCCGTTCCTTTTTGCCGTCCGGCCGCCGATTCCGCTGTCGCCAACCCTATTTTCGCACAAAATCCTTCCGCCATTGCAAATAAATCGCCCGCCCCCGCAAGGGAGACGGGCCGATTCGGATCCATTGCCAAAATGCGTCTTCCGCGAAACCCCGGACGGAATCATTCGCCGCCCAGGAACGCGTAGCGCAGGATGACCAGCACGAACAGCACCCACAGCAGCCAGTGGATCTTGTGCTTCTTGCCGGACACCAGATTGCCCACCAGGGCCAGCAGCACGTAGGACACGATGCCGAACGAGATCCCGTTGGCGATGTTGTAGGTCAGCGGCATCATCACGATGGTCAGGAACGCCGGAACGGCGATGACCAGGTCGGAGAAGTCGATTTCCCGGATCATCTGCACCATCAGCACGCCGACCACGATGAGGGCGGCGCTGGTCGCCGGGGACGGAATGAGCAGTGCGATGGGCGCCAGGAACAGCGCCAGCAGGAACAGCACGCCGGTGGTCACCGCGGTGAGACCGGAGCGGCCGCCTTCGGCGATACCGGAGCTGCTTTCGATGTAGGCCGTCACCGTGCTGGTGCCCAGCATGGCGCCGCCGCTGACGGACACCGCGTCGACCAGCATGGCCTTGCCGATGCGTTTTTGCCCTTCTTCCTTGTCCTTCAGCAGCCCCGCGCGGTTGGCGGTGCCGACCAGGGTTCCGAAGGTGTCAAACAATTCCACGAAGGTGAACGTGGCGATCGCCGTCAGGATGCCGACGGTGAGCAGACCGGTGAAGTCGAAGTGCCAGAAGTTGAGCTGCGCGAAGTCGGGCACCCATTGCCCCGTCCGGAGCGTGGAAAAGTCGGTGACGCCCACACCGGGGATGGCGCCGATGAGCGCCGTGATCAGGATGCCGATCAGGATGGCACCCTTCACTTTCAGCACCATCAGGATGGCGATGATCGCCAGGCCGAGAAGGGTCAGCCAGACGGAGGGGTCGGACAGATGCCCCATGGTGATCAGCGTACTGCCGTCGTCCAGCACGTTGATCGCCATCACACCGCTGTTCTTGAGTCCGATGATGGTGATGAACAGCCCGATACCGACCGTGATCGCGTGCTTGAGCGCATCCGGCACCGCCACGACGAGCAGCTGGCGGATTTTCGTGATGGTCAGCACAATAAAGATCAAGCCGGAGATGAACACCGCGGTCAGCGCCATCTGCGGCGTGATCTCCCCGTTCGACGAGAGGACCACCGTAAGGAAGTAGGCGTTCAGCCCCATCCCGGGAGCCAGCGCGACCGGGAAATTGACGATCAGCCCCATGGCGATCGTGAAAATGCCGGCCGCCAGAGCCGTCGCCAGGAACACGCTGTACTCCCCGAGTCCCGCTCCGCTGAGAATGGCCGGGTTCACCGCAAGTATGTACGCCATGGTCATGAAGGTGGTGATGCCCGCCATGATCTCGGTGCGGACGTTGGTTCCTAGCTCTTTCAGCTTGAAGAACCGCTCCATGTGTGACCGAAATCCTCCTTTTGGCCAAAAAAATGTGGTTAAAGCTGCCAATCCCGGATGTAAAACGCTTTCAAAAACATCACAACACCATTCTAGTGGCACCCCTAAAAACATGTCAACGGAAATTTTCGACGGCGAACGCCAAGCGGGACACGGCCGCTTCTGCCCGGCCGGTCCCGCCCGGTCAATTCCGCCCGTCACTCCCGCCCGTTACTCCCACTCGATGGTGGCCGGGGGTTTCGAGGTGATGTCGTACACGACCCGGTTTACGCCCGGCACTTCGTTCACGATGCGGTTCGAAATGCGTTCCAGCACGTCGTACGGAATGCGCGCCCAGTCGGCGGTCATCCCGTCGATGGAGGTGACGGCGCGGACGGCGACCGTATGGGCGTAGGTGCGGCCGTCCCCCATGACGCCCACGCTCCGGATGTCGGGCAGGGCCGTGAAATACTGCCAGATCTCCCGCTGCAGGCCCGCCCTGGCGATCTCCTCGCGGAGAATGGCGTCGGATTCGCGCACGATGGCCAGTTTTTCCTCCGTGACCTCGCCGAGCACGCGGACGGCCAGCCCCGGTCCCGGGAACGGCTGGCGCCAGACGATTTCCCCGGGCAGGCCGAGTTCCTCGCCGACCTTTCGGACCTCGTCCTTGAACAGCATGCGCAGCGGTTCCAGCAGTTTGAACTTCATCTTTTCCGGCAAACCGCCCACGTTGTGGTGCGATTTGATGGTCTGCGCCGTGGCCGTGCCACTTTCGATGACGTCGGTGTACAGGGTGCCCTGCGCCAGGAAGGCGAAATCCGCAAACTTCGCCGATTCTTCCTCGAAAACCCGGATGAACTCCTCGCCGATGATTTTCCGCTTGCACTCCGGGTCGGTGACCCCTTTCAATTTGCCCAAAAACCTTTCGCCCGCATCGATCCGCACCACGTTCATGTCGAACCGGCCGGCGAAGGTGGCCATGACGCTGTCCGCTTCGCCCTTGCGGAGCAGCCCGTGGTCGATGAACATGCAGGTCAGGCGGTCGCCGATGGCCCGGTGAACAAGGACGGCAACGACGGAAGAGTCGACGCCTCCGGAGAGGGCGCACAGCACCTTCTGGCCGGCGGTCGTTTCACGGATCTCCCGCACCGCTTCGTCGATGAACGACGCCATCGTCCAGTCGCCCCGGCAGCCGCAGACGCGGTAAAGGAAATTGCGGAGCATCTCGTTGCCGTAAACCGTGTTGCGGACTTCCGGATGGAACTGCACCCCGTAGAAACGCCGGACGGGATCGCTCATGGCCGCGGCCGGCGCGTGGGCCGTGCTCGCCGTGACGGCAAATCCCGGCGGCAGGGAGGCGACGCGGTCGCCGTGGCTCATCCACACGGTCTGCACCCGGTCAAGGCCATGCACCAGGTCGCAATCCGCGGTAAATTCGATGTCGGCTCTGCCGTACTCCCGCTTGTCCGACGGCTCGACGCTTCCCCCCAGCTGGTGCGCCATGAGCTGCATGCCGTAGCAGATGCCGAGGATCGGCACGCCCAGCTCGTATACCCGCGGATCGGGCATCGGCGCGCCTTCCGCGTAGACGCTGGCGGGTCCGCCGGAGAAGACGATGCCCTTCGGAGGGTTCTCGCGCAGCCGCTCCACGGACACGTTGTACGGCAAAAGCTCGCTGTAAACGCCCAGGTCGCGGATGCGCCGGGCGATGAGCTGGTTGTACTGTCCGCCGAAATCCAGCACGGCGATCCATTCGTGGTGCGATCGTTCCAAGGAAACCGAACCCTCCCGGTCTCGTTGCCGTTTGTCTGCGAACCGCACGCTGCCGTTCATAACGAGGCTATTATAGCTTCGCGGCATTTTCAGCGTCAACACGAACCGCATTTAAGCGCTATAATAACGAATTTGGGGAAAGCACAATCCTTCGCCACGATACAAGAGGTGACACCATGAGACATATCAGGATCTGCCTGCTTTCGCTTCTTGTTGCATGCCTCGCGTTGGGCGGGCTGCATCCGGCAAACGGATGGCTTTCGAATCGGGCCCATGCGGAGGGCGCCGTGTTCCCCGACACGGAAACGCACTGGGCCAAAACCACCATTCGATGGGCGCTGGAGAAAGGCTTCGTGACCGGCTATTCGGACGGATTGTTCCGCCCGGATCAACCCGTGACCGAAGCGGAGTTCCTGGCCATGCTGATCCGCGCGTTCGAGCCGGAAACGGCCCGCGGTTCGGACGGGAACCCGGCCGGCGGGAACTGGGCCGATGCATTTTATGAACTTTCCCGGAAGTTGAATTATCCCGTTCACGGAGACGACCCGGACAGCCGGAGCAAATTCATCAGCCGGCGGCAGGTGGCCGAGCTGATCGCCGCCTCCCAGGGTTTCCACTATGAAGGAAACGACGCTGTGCGCTACATACTGGCCCGCAAATTGGCCAACGGCAAAGACCGCAACGTGCTGTCCATCGAAAATTTCGACCCCGACGCCTATCTTACCAGGGCGGAAGCCCTGCAATTCATCAAGAATCTGGCGGACACGGGAGCCGGGAAGCTGAAAGCCCGGCCGGAAGAACCGTCCCCCGCCGGTCTGCTTCCCGACATTCCGCTCGAGGGCGGAAGCCCGTACATCACCGTGGCGGAATTTGTCCGGGACGCGGTCGTTGCGCTTTACGGCCATCCGCCTTTGGAGGACCTGAGGGACGTGTCCCACTGGGCCGATCCCTACTACGATTACGCCGAATCCAAAGGCGCCGGGGACGTGGATTATCCCTACTCTTACTCCGTCAGCAACCGGGACCGCCAACTGGTGCGCGGGGGTGCGGCCAGAATCCTGGCGCGGATGATGGGCGAATTCATTGACGTTTACCAAACAGATAAAGCGGTCCAATTTCTGTACAAAACCGGCATTTCCTGCGGAGTTTATACCGACAGGGGCGATTACTTCGCCAACTTCGACCCGACCGGAAGGCTGACAAGGTCGCAGGCCGCCGACATGATCGACCGGGCCAGACGCGTCGCCCAGGGCGAAACGCTGCCGGTTTGCAAGGGGAATTTTCAGGAAAAGCTGACTTCCCGCATCAAGGACGTGGTCCGGAAGCTGAACCGAAATTATGAGGTTGAATTTTTCAACGGATACACCGCGGGGATCGGCCGCAACGGCAGATACACCGTGTTCTACAATTACGAGGAATATCCGAACATCTACAATCTGGATCGCTGGAAAATCGAAGTGATCACCCGGCCGGAGGAAACCTTCGGCGACATCCCGCTTGTCCAGCGGTTGCTCAAGGACGTGGGCGGAGTGGATCTGCCCGACGACGAATTACGGGCCATCCTGAACGATGTGTTTGTCAGGAAAAAGGACGTGGATGTTTTCAAGGAAAACCTTACGTTCACGGCAGGCAGAATCGAAATGCTGGGCCAGACGAACTTCTGGATTGAATGGAGCCATGTGCCCGGCGATCACGTGGAAAGGTAACAGGATCCTTCGTCACCAACGCGTTCAGCCGCTTGGCCGGCGGCGGGAAGGGCAAGACCCGCGGACGGATGCCCGGTCGCGCATCCGGGCGGCATGCGCCTTCCCGCGGCCGCGCAAGCGGCCCCGCTCCCGCGCCGGAGGCACGGTCCTGCGCGACGAAAACACAGGTCTTCCGCTCCGAGGGCTCAGCCCCTGTGCAGACGGAAGTTCAGGCCTCCGAGCCAGGAGCTCAGCCTCCCGCCCGGGAGCGCAGGCCTTCACGCCGGGGGGGCTCAGCTCCCCGCGCCGGAAGCGCCGGCCACGGCGGCCAGGACCTCCTCGATGTGCCCCTTCACCTGAACGCCCCGCCATTCCCGCAGCAGCGTGCCGTCCTCGCCGATCAGGAACGTGGAGCGCTCGATGCCCATGAACGTTTTGCCGTACATGCTTTTTTCCTTCCAGACGCCGTACATTTCGCATACCTTGTGGTCCGGGTCGGACAAAAGCGGAAACGGCAGATCGTACTTGGCCGCAAACTTCGCGTGGGACTCCGCCGGGTCGGCGCTGACGCCCAGCACCACCGCGTTCAGCCGCCTGAACTCCTCCCAGGCGTCGCGGAACGCGCACGCCTGCTCGGTGCAGCCCGGCGTCATGTCGCGGGGATAGAAGTACAGCACCACTTTCCTGCCGCGGAAATCGCTGAGGCGGATCTTTTTCCCGTCGCCCGACTCCAGCTCGAAATCCGGCGCAGGCTGCCCAACGGCGGGAACGGTCATCGCAATCCCTTCTTTCTTTCCTTGATTCTTCCATCATTCTATCTGAAAAACGCCCGCCTTACACCATACCCGAATAAACGCCGCCGCCCGGCTCCCCAACACGCCTCCGTTCACGACCCGGCTCCCCGGTAGCGCCGCACCCCGAGGTTCCAGATCCGCAAGCCGACAAACATGACCACCGCGCCGACCACCGGCGTCAGCCAGGCCATCGCAAAATTCTGGTGCCGCTCGAGGAAAAACGACGCCGGATACACCCCGACGAAGGCGAACGGAAGCACCCACGTCAGGAAAAAGCGAATGGTGCGGTTGTAGATTTCGATGGGATACCGTCCGTAGTTCTGGATGTTCCAGATGAGCGGCGTGATCCCGGTGGGGGAATCGGTGAAAAACGACACGGCGGACAGCGCAGCATAAATGCCCGCGTAGACCATCACCGATCCGAGCACCATCACGATCAGCACCAAAGGATCATACCAATCCACCGGCAGCCCCAGGGACGCCCAGGCAGACGCCATGATGATGAACCCGACCAGGGAACCGACCAGCTGGGGAGGGTCCACGTTTTCCAGCATGACCTGGATCAGGGAACCGGCCGGCCGGGTGAGCACCCGGTCCATTTCGCCCTTGACGATGTACCGTTCGCTGAAATCCCACAGGCTGAAAAAGCAGGAGAAAATGCCGTAGGGAATCATGAAATAGCCGTACACGAACACGACCTCCGCCTCGCTCCAGTCCCCCAGCGCCGCCGTGTGGCGGAACACGACGAAGATGAAGATCAGGTTCGCCGCGTTGAACATGAGGTCGGACAAGACTTCCACCCAGAAGTCGGCGCGGTAGGTCATTTTCGTTTTCAGATAGTTGGCCAGATACTCCCGGAACAGCGACAGGGAAAAAAGCAGTTTGTCCGTCACCGCCACTCATCCCCCCTGCACGAACATCCGCCGCCGCGCCACCCGCCACATCAGCAGGATCGGCAGGATCAGCGCGACGCTCCAGACGGCCTGCACGCCGATGGCGTAGCCGATCTCGGGGCCGTTCAGCGTGCCCGTGAACACGGAGCCCGGCAGGTACGCGATGGCCTGGAACGGCAGCCATTCCAGCACGGTCCGCGCCCATCCCGGGAAAAAGGAAATCGGCAGCACCACGCCGGAAAGCAGGTCCACCAGCACCCGTTTGAAGCGCATGACGCCGTCGTTGTTTTCCAGGAAAAACGCGCACATGCCCGTCAGCAGATTGATCTGCGAATTGATGAGAAAACTGAACCAGATCATGAGGAAAAAGACCAGCCACCGCCACGGCTCCGCCGGCAGCGACAAGGGGAACAGCAGCATGACCACGACGAGGCCCGGCAGCATGAACATGAGCAGCCGGAACAGCCCTTCCCCGAACCCCTGCATCAATTTCACCAGCAGATAGGAATAGGGGCGGACCATTTGGACGGCGACGCTGCCGTCCCGGATTTCGTTCGCGATCTCCCGGTCCAGGTTGTTGAAATAAAAAGAGCGGGCCATCCACGAAACCGCGACATAGGTGGTGATCTGGGCGGCGGAAAAGCCGCCGAGCTGCGAGGCGTCCCCGTAGATCGCCTTCCAGAGGAAATAGTACACCCCGATGTTGAGGGCATACACGACGATGCCGCTGTAGTAGTTGACCCGGTAGGCGAGCATGGTCAGAAAACGGATGCGGATGAATTCCAGATACGCGCTAGCCACGGACCTGCGCCTCCGTCTGCCGCTCCTTGCGAGGCGCCTCTTCGCCGCCGTCCTCCGGCGCGGCGGGCGCCGGGGCGTCTTCCGCTGCCGCTTTGGCCGACCCCCGCGCATCCCCCGCCGTCACCGCGACCGAAACCGGCGTACCCTCCGCCGTCACCGACTGCGCATCCCCTGCTGCCGCTGCAACCGGGCTCGATGCATCCCCTGCCGTCCCCGCCGCCGGAACCGACGCGCTCCCCGACTGGTAGATGGCGCGGACGATCTCGTCCGTGCCCGTCTCCTGGAAGCTCATGTCGAGGATGGGCAGCGCGCCCACGAGGCGGGTTAGCACGTCGGCCACGTGGATCTCGCGGGGCACCCACAGCCGGGCCGACTCCTCGTCCGCGGCGGTCCAGCGCACGGGCAGCCCTTCCGTCAGCGCGGCGAGCCCCGACGGCTCCACCGGCGCGGAGAAGCGGAACCGGATTTCCCGTCCCTTGCTCCAGCGCTCCTTCAGCTCTTCCAGGCTGCCGTCGTAAATGATCCGCCCGTCGTCCAGCATGATGACCCGGGAGCAGAGGGCTTCGATGTCCTGCAGGTCGTGGGTGGTGAGCAGAATCGTGGTGCCGTGCTCGCGGTTCAATTTTTTCAGAAACTCGCGGATTTGCGTCTTGACCACGATGTCAAGGCCGATGGTGGGCTCATCCAGAAACAGGATGGACGGATTGTGCAGCAGCGCCGCCGCCAGTTCGCACCGCATGCGCTGGCCGAGGCTGAGCTTGCGCACGGGGCGGTGCAGCAGATCCCCAAGCTGCAGCGTTTCCGTCAGCTCGTCCAGCCGCCGGCGGAAATCCGCCTCGCTGACCCGGTACACCTTGCGGAGCAGGCGGAACGATTCGATGACGCCGATGTCCCACCAAAGCTGGCTGCGCTGGCCGAACACGACGCCGATGTGCCGGACGAAGGTCTCGCGGTCGCGCCAGGGCACGTAGCCCGCCACCTCCACCCGCCCGGACGTCGGGACCAAAATGCCGGCCAGCATTTTGATGGTGGTCGATTTGCCCGCTCCGTTTTCCCCGATATAGCCGCAGATTTCCCCTTCCGGAATCCGGAAACTGATATCCCGGACCGCGACGATTTCCGTGTACCGCCGAAGGAACAGATCCAGCAGCGCGCCCTTCAGGCTTTCGCGGTTCACGGGCACCCTGAACGTTTTGCGCAAGCGCTCGACTTCGATGGCCGGCATGTCATCCTCCGGAAATGGATTTTTCATTCTTCCGCGTTCATCTTACAATTTACAATGGAATGTGACAAGAAAAGCGAAACACTCCGGCGGCCGCCGCCTGGCGATCGCTGCTTGACGGGGGGATCTATGTTGAACAAAATCACCAAACACGACGAATCCGAAAGGCTTTACCGGGAGGCGCTCCTGCACATCGCCGGCGGCGTGAACAGCCCGTCCCGCTCCTTCAAGGCGGTGGGAGGAGGCGCCCCCGTGTTCATGCGGCGCGCGCAGGGCGCCTATTTCTGGGATGTGGACGGCAACCGCTACATCGACTACCTGGCCGCCTTCGGCCCGATCATCACCGGCCACGCCCATCCCCGCGTGACGGAAGCCATCGTGCGGGCGGCACAGAACGGCACGCTGTACGGCACGCCCACCGAAGGGGAAATCGAGCTGGCCCGCCGCCTCAAGGAAGCGATCCCTTCGCTGGAAAAGGTGCGCTTCGTCAACTCCGGCACGGAAGCGGTGATGAGCGCCATCCGCGTCGCCCGCGCCGCCACCGGCCGCAGCAAGATCATCAAGTTCGCCGGTTGCTACCATGGCCACTCCGACCTCGTGCTGGTCGCCGCGGGTTCCGGCCCGTCGACCCTCGGCGTTCCCGACAGCGCCGGCGTTCCGGCGAGCATCGCGCAGGAAGTGGTTACGGTCCCGTTCAACGACCTGGACGGGCTGCGGCTGGCCCTGGAGCGGTGGGGAGACGAGACGGCGGCGGTGCTGGTGGAGCCCATCGTCGGCAATTTCGGCATGGTCATGCCGAAGCCCGGCTTTCTGGAAGGCCTTTGCCGAATGGCCCGCGACGCGGGCGCGCTGGTCATCTACGACGAGGTGATCACGGCGTTCCGCTTCCATTACGGCGCGGCCCAGAATTACGCGGCGTTCCCCGACCATGCGGCCATCCGCCCGGACCTGACCGCCCTCGGCAAAATCATCGGCGGCGGCCTGCCCATCGGCGCCTACGGCGGCCACGCCGAACTGATGGAGCTGGTGGCGCCCCTCGGCCCCGCCTATCAGGCCGGGACGATGGCCGGCAACCCGGCTTCCGTGGCCGCGGGGCTGGCTTGCCTCGAGGTGCTGCGCGAGCCCGGCGTCTACGAGCGGATGTCGTCCCTGGCCGCCCGCCTGACGGACGGGCTGGCGAAGTTCGCCGCGGACAACGGCGTGCCGCTCACCATCAACCGGATCGGCGGTGCGTTTTCCACGCATTTCTGCAGCCATCCGGTCACCAACTACGCGGAGGCGCAGGATACGGACGGCGAGGCGTTCGCGCGGTTTTTCCGGCTCATGCTGGAGCGCGGCGTGTACATTGCGCCGTCCAGGTTCGAGGCGTGGTTTTTGACCGTGGCGCACACGGAGCAAGACATCGACGACACCCTCGCCGCCGCCGAAGAGGCGTTCCGCCTGCTTGGGCAAAGCAACAGGCAATAGCACAAAATGCCATTGTTTTGGCTGCAACCCCGTTTTTCAAGCCAAAACAATGGCATTTTTGTCGCAATTGGCGATCCCGTTGCGCATCCGCCGCCGCTGCGGCCGCCGCGCGCCGGGCCCTTACTCCGCTTCCCGCAATGCCGCCAGCAGCTCGTCGTGGATCAGGCCGTTCGAGGCCGCCACGTCGCGCGCCCGCAGATCGAACGGCTCGCCGGTCAGGCTTGTCACGCGGCCGCCCGCTTCCTCGACGAGCAGGGAGCCCGCGGCCAGATCCCACGCGTTCAGCCCGTGCTCCCAGAACCCGCTCAGCCTGCCGGCCGCCACATAGGCCAGATGCAGCGCCGCCGAGCCGCAGACGCGCAGGTTGCGGGCCTTGTGCGCCAGGGTCGACACCTCCCGCGCGTTGAGCCGCATCATCGCCGGATCGGCGGGGAACCCGGAGGCCAGGAGGCTTTTGCCCAGCGTCCGCTCGGCGGACACCTTCATCCGCTTGCCCCGGATGTAAGCCCCTTTGCCGCGCTCGGCCACGAACAGTTCGTCCCTCACGGGATCGTAGACCACGCCGACGATCACCTGTCCGTTCCTCGCCAGCGCGATGGACACCGCAAAAAACGGAAAGCCGTGCACGAAATTGGTCGTGCCGTCAATGGGATCGACAATCCACAGGTACTCGGCTTCGATCGCCTTCCTCAGCGCCGCGGCCGACGCTTCCGGCCCCGGCTCGACGCCTTCCTCCCCCAGAAAGGAATGATGGGGGAAGTGGGTGGCGATCAGATTGCGGATGAGGCGCTCGGTCCCCTTGTCCGCCTCGGTCACCAGATCCTGCCGCGAATATTTGAAATCGGGTTGTCCCGTCGTTCCGAGTTTCATCTTGATGTATTCGCCGGCCTTGGCCGCGCAGTTGACCGCGACCGCGGTGAAGCTCTTGCTGCCGACGACCGTTTCCGGGCGGCTCTTGTCCATGGCGACCTCCTTCGTCATATGCCGGATTCCCGCCGGCCGTTGTGAAGTCAGCGTGAGGTTTTCACGACGTTCTCCTTGCAGAATATACGTGAGGGCGCTTCTGCGGTTGCGCGGCCGTCCCCCGCCGGCCGTCACATCGTCCGAATCCCCTGATAGATCAAAAATCCGGCCATCACCAGCAGCGTCATCCGGAGCAGCCACATCAGCTGCGACCCGCTCAGCCGGGCGGCGATGCGCGCGCCGAGCCGGCCTCCCAGCAACGCGCCGGGCGCCAGCGCAAGCAGCGCGACCGGTTCGATGTTGCCGTCGAAAAAGTGCATGACGCTGCCCGACAGCGAAGAAAGCAAAATGACGAACATGGAGGTGGCGGTGGCCACATGGGGCGGAAACCGGTACAAAAGCACCATGAGCGGAACGAACAGCGAACCGCCGCCGATCCCGAACAGCCCCGAAACGAAGCCGACGCCCGCGCCGATCAGCAAGGCGGACCAGGCGTTATAGCCGTAAGTGTAGACCTGGCCGGCCCGGTCGCGAAAACTCCGCCGGATCGGCCAACGGATGTCCGCCGGTTTCAGCCGCTCCCTGGCCACCATGAGCCCGAACATCAAGAGGATGAAGCAGCCGAAAGCGAGCTGAAACGGGCCGTCGGACACCGCATTCGCCCATCGGGCGCCAAGGATGGCCGCGGGACCGCTGGTGATGAAAAAGAGCCATCCGCTCCTCCAGTCCACCGTGCCGTGCCGCGCGTACGTCATCGTGGAAGACAGAGCCGTGAAAATCAGCACGGCCAGCGAGGTGCCCACGGCCGTCGGGGCGTTCACCGTTTCCCCCGTCAGCCACTGGCCCGCCAGCATGAGGGTCGGCACGATGATGACGCCGCCGCCCAAACCTACGATGCTGCCGAATATGGCGGACGCCATCCCAACCAGGAGCAGCGCCGCCACGCTTGCGATGTCCATGGCTGTCCGGGCCCGTCACACTCAAAGAATATGATAGCCGCTGTCCACGTAAATCACTTCACCGGTGATGCCGCGCGCCCAGTCGCTCATGAGGAACAGGGCCGTGTCGCCCACCTCGGACGCTTCGGTGTTGCGGCGAAGCGGCGCCTTTTCCTCCACCTGCTTCAGGATCGAGTTGAAATCCTTGATTCCTTTCGCCGCAAGGGTGCGGATCGGACCCGCGGAAATGGCGTTGACGCGAATGCCCCTGGGTCCGAGGTCGGCGGCCAGATACCGCACGGACGCTTCCAGGGCCGCCTTGGCCACGCCCATGACGTTGTAATTGCGGACCGCCCGCTGCGATCCGAGGTAGGTCATCGTCACGATGCTGCCGCCTTCCGTCATCAGCGGGTACAGCCGCTGGACCACCGCCGTCAGCGAGTAGACGCTGATATCGTGGGCCAGGGCGAACCCGTCGCGGGAAGTATTTACATACTCGCCTTCCAGCTCCTCGGTTTTCGCAAAGGCGATGCAGTGGGCGATGCCGTGGAGCACGATCCCCTCGTCCTTCAGACGCGCCGCCAGGGCGTCGATTTCCGCGTCGCTGGCGACGTTGCAGGGAAGCACCAGCGCGTCGGGAATCGTCTCCGTCAGCCGCCGGACGCGCTCCTCCACCCGTTCGTTTTCGTATGTAATGATCAGCCGCGCGCCCTGTGACAGCAGCGACCTCGCGATCGCCCAGGCGATGCTGCGCTCGTTGGCCACGCCCATGACCAGGATGTTTTTGCCGTCCAAAAGTCCGCTCATGGCTTCCCGTTACCTCCTTATATATCTGCTTCATTATACCCTACTTTGCCGCGGCAGACCATTTCTACGGGGATGTGTCCCCGGACGTGGCCCCGCCGCTCGCCCGCCACCGCCGCTCGCCCGACACCGCCGCTCGCCCGCCACCGCCGCTCGCCCGACACCGCCGCTTGCCTACTCCCGCGGTTCGCGCCTGGGTGCCAGTTCGGCGGCCGCGCGCAGGGCGGCAAGCATGCTCCGTTCGTCCGCCAGATTCCTGCCGGCGATATCAAAGGCGGTGCCGTGGTCCACGGACGTGCGGACGATGCCGCCTTTCAGGCCCACCGTGATGTTGACCCCTTCCTCGATGCCGAGCACCTTCACGGGCGCGTGCCCCTGGTCGTGGTAACAGGCAACGACGACGTCGAATTCGCCGCGCACGGCCCGGTAAAACAGCGTGTCCGCGGGATGCGGACCGGAGACGTCGATTCCTTCCTCCGCCGCGCGGCGGATGCCGGGAACCAGCTTCGTTTCCTCTTCCCCTTCGCCGAACAGTCCGTGCTCCCCCGCATGCGGGTTGATGCCGCACACCGCGATGCGCGGACGGCTCACCCCCGCCCGCTGCAAGGTTTCGTGGGCCAGCTTGATGACCCGGTAGGTCCGCTCCGGGTTGATCATCCCGATCGCCCTGATGAGCCCCACGTGAGTGGTCAGATGGATGACTTTCAGATTGCCCGTGGCCAGCATCATGGCGTAATCGGTCGTACCGGTCAGCTCGGCCAAAATCTCGGTATGCCCCGGATACCGGTGCCCCGCCAGGTGCAACGCTTCCTTGTTCAGGGGAGCGGTGCAGATGGCATCGATGTCGCCCCGCCGGGCCAGCTCCACGGCTTTCGCGACGAAGCGGAACGCTGCGTCCCCGGCCGCCGCACTGAGCCGTCCGAACGGCAAATCCTCCGGCAGAAGATCCAGATCGAGGCAGTCGATTTCGCCGTGGACGAAACGGGCCTCCCCCACCTCGCGAATCGCCCGGACCGCGATGCCGTCCGCCCCGACGATGCCGGCCGCCCGGCGCAGGATTTTGGCGTCGCCGATCACCACGGGCCGGCACATCCGGTACACCGATTCATGCCGCAGGGCCTTGACGATCACCTCGGGGCCGATCCCCGCCGCGTCCCCCATCGTGATGCCGACAATCGGTCTCATGACACGTCTTCCCTCCGGAAAAAGCGCAGGGCATTACACAGCACCTGTTCGCTTCCGAATCCGCCCGCCTTGGTGACGACCCACCGCTCCCCGGCGTCGACCAGCCTTCCGACGGGCACGCCGGGTTCCAGCTCGCCGGCGAGCTCGATCGCCCGCGCCCCCAGGCGCAGGCACACCTGCCTGGCCGTGTCTCCGCCGGTCAACACCAGATGGCGGAAGCCAAACCCGTTGACGATCCCGGCCACAAGCTCTCCCAGCGCACGGCTGACGACGCCGCTGACGGCCCCCTCGTCCATGCCCAGACCGGCCCCCTCTCGCCGCGCACGTTCCACGTCTTCCGCGCTGCCGGACGAATACAGCCCCAGCGCCCGCGGCGCAGCGCGCATCGCCTCCTCCGCCGCCCGCCGGAGGCGGTCCAGTTCCCGCCTTCGGGACTCCTCTTCCAAGACCCTTTCGGAACGCATTTCGAAGCCGGCGACGCCCGGCAGGCGCAGGACGGCTTCCAGCTGGCGCCGGGACCGCGAGTTGACGCTGCCCACCGCCATGCACACCGTTCCGCCGCCATCCGGAACAGGAGGGAGGGGCTTGTCCTTTCCTTGACACGTTGACAACCTCGCGGCGAGCGCACGCGCCAGCCCCGCCGATCCCGCCCACACGACGCGGCATCCCGACCGCTCGACCGCCGAGACGATAAGCCCGAGATCGGCATCCGTTTCCGCGTCGAACAAGAGGTACGGGATCCGCTCCCCGCGGCATCGGCGGATTTTTTCCTCCAGAACCCCGCCGTCTCCCCGGAGTTCCTCCGCCGTCACCACCGCCACCGGTTGATCCGACTGCCGGCCCAGCACATCGGGCAGAAAAGACAGGCCGACCGGGTGTTTCGGATCGCGGCCCGCATCCGTCTCGTGCAGCGGGACACCGTGCACAAACATGTGCCCTCCCCGTACCACCCTGCCGGCCTCGGGAAAGGAAGGCGCGAGCACGATGAAATCCGGCCGGACATGCCGGTACACCGCGTCCAGTTCCGCGCCGATGTTTCCCCGCATGGTGGAGTCGATCTTTTTATAAAAAATATCGCATTTTTCCCGCAGAAGCAGGCCGCACGCTTCCGCCACGCGGCCGTAAGCCTCTTCCGCAGACAGTGAGCGGCTGTCGGTGTCGACCGCGACGACGTCGGACAGCGTGCCCGGCCGCTTCCCGGCATCCAGCAGCACAGTCGTTGCAAACCCGCATCCGGCCATCTGCACGCCCGTGTCGCATGCTCCGGTCAAATCGTCCGCGAGAATGGCGATCCGCATGGGGTCCTGCTCCTTTCCCGCCGCTGCCGGCCTCTCATTCCCTCTCGCCGTACTTCAGCGACTGCCGCTCCCGGAACCGCTCCAGCGCCAGCCGGATCAGCTCGTCGAGGAGCTCCGGGTACGACAGGCCGGACGCCTTCCACAGCTGCGGGTACATGCTGAACTGCGTAAAGCCCGGCATCGTGTTGACCTCGTTGATCAGGAGCCTGCCGTCGCTGCGCCGCAGGAAGAAATCCGCACGGCACAGCCCCGAGCAGTCGATGGCGCGGAACGCCCGGACGGCCATGGCGCGCGCTTCCTCGGCGGTCTCCGGCGGAATCTCCGCCGGAATGATCATGACGGACTTGCCGTCCACGTATTTGGCGTTGTAATCGTAATATTCGTTGGAACTGACGATTTCCCCCGGCACGGAGGCGCGCGGTTCGTCGTTGCCCAGCACGCTCACTTCGATCTCGCGGGCGTCGATGAATTCCTCCACAAGCACCTTGCGGTCGAACTGCAACGCCTTTTCAATGGCCGCCGCAAGTTCCTCCCGCTTGCGCGCCTTGGAGACGCCGACGCTGGACCCGAGATTGGCCGGTTTGACGAAACAGGGGTATCCCAGCCGCTCTTCCGCCTCGGCGAGAATCCGCTCCCGGTCCCTGTTCCACTCGTATTTCGTAAAATGGATGAAATTCGCCACCGGCAGACCGGCCTGCCGGAACAGCTGCTTCATGATCACCTTGTCCATCCCGGCCGCGGAGGCGAGCACGCCGGCTCCCACGTACGGGACGCCCGCCATCTCGAACAGGCCCTGGATTGTGCCGTCTTCGCCGAAGGTGCCGTGCAGGAGCGGAAACATCACGTCAATGGCCGGACCGTCCTCTTCCCGTCCCGCTTCTTCCCGCTCCGCCTCTGCCAGCATGCCACGCACGAAGGGAATGATGGCGGACGCGCCCGTCGCCGGATGTATGTCACCGCCGGCAGCTGCGCCGGCTTCGCCGGGCCCAAGCATCAGCTGTTCCACCGATTCCGGCGGCGCCGTCAGCGGAGGGCCGGAGCGCCATTTTCCCTGTTTGTCAATAAAAAAAGGAATCAGTTCGTAACGTCCGTAATCAAAAGCCCGGGCCACCGACAGCGCGGTCTGCAGCGAGACCTCGTGTTCCCCCGAGCGCCCTCCGTAAACGAGGCCGACGCGAATTTTCCGCCCCATTCCCCAACCTCCGATTGTCCAGTTTGAAACCTCTCCGGGCCGCCGAACCGCCGGTTTTCGTCCCCGCCGGCGGAGACCGCCCCTAAAACTCGTCCGCCACGTGGAAAAAAGCGTATCTCGTCGCTTCCGTCCAGGCGTAGGAATCCCGGTAGTCCCAGTAGCGCCGGCGGCTGTTCACCGTGTTGGCGTTGACGAGCGGCGCGCCTTCGGGCGTGAATCCGGTCACCACCGTCGTGTGCCGGTAGGTGCCCGACCCGTCCCAGTCGTAGCAGATGACATCGCCGAGCGCCAGTTCATGCGGAGACGCGACGCGCTCCGCCCGCAGGCCGAAAGCGCGCGGTCGGGACAGATAACCCGTCAGGGCGTTGGCGACCGCCCAGCTGTAGCTCCACCACTCCCTGCCGTTCTGCCGCCCCTTGTACCACCAGCCCGATTCCCTTCTCCCAGTATAGTTCATCGGTGCGCCGCCCGCAAAGAGACATTGCGAGACGTAATTCGTGCAGTTGACCTCGAAGGTCTCGTATTCGGGGTTGCTGCGATTCCACCACAGATCGGCGTAGGCGACCGCCTGTTCGCGCCGGTAGGGAATGCCCCGGTACGCGTCCCACTCACCCGTATACAACCGAAATTTGCGGACCGCCTGCGGATGAAAGTACGGCGCCGGAGCCACGCCGGAACCGCGCCCGTAAACCGGAAAA
>Ga0181858_1000561_pt1 | contig 17793 bp, 14 predicted proteins | sample NewIslPassag4_SG_FD_130749 | JGI IMG/M metagenome (GOLD analysis project Ga0181858, IMG submission 130749) | Feedstock adapted compost microbial communities from Newby Island compost facility, Milpitas, CA, USA - Passage 4_SG | ecosystem: Engineered > Solid waste > Feedstock > Composting ...
CGGATTTCTCCAAATGTTCCGAGTCCACGTCGCAGATGCTGCTGATGACCACGCCGCCCGCCTTGAGTGCGGCCCGCGCATCGACCATTCCATACCAACCCACCCCGATCACGCCGATTTTGAGGGGTGACTCCGTACCGGCATGCACGGATTTAGTGAAAAAGCCTGGGATTGCGGTTGCAGCCGCGATGGCGGAGCTATTTCGGAGAAATGCACGACGTGTCGTTTTCATTGGTATTTCCTCCCGATAAAAGATGACTCTGGAGACCCGCTTGCTTATTGGTTCGGCTGGCCCGGTTCGGCAGAACCGTATTCGTACGCCCCAAGATCGATGCCCTTTCCTTGAGGTCTGGGGATACCCAGGATGTCAATGCCGGGGGCCAGCTCCGCCGTACCCGCGTCGATGGCGGGGCAGTCTGGCCGAAGACGCATGTCATATCGTGTTGGATTGACGAAGAATTCTTCGGGCTGGTCCACGACCAGATTGTGATCCACGGTCATGTTCTCACCCCGAACGTCCAGCGCGCTGACCAAATTATTTCGCACCACACAGTCCCGGGAGGGTGTGCCATTCTTGTGGTTGCCAATCCGAATGGCGGCCGGTCCCGGGCGGCGGGTGTTGGGATCGATCACCGTGTTATTGACAATTTTGCAGCGCACGGCACCACCCAGCGTGATGCCGTGATAATGATCCACGACTACGACATTGTTTTCGATGATCCAGTCTTCATACATGCCGTCAAAGCATCCGATGCCCTGAAGAGTCCCTCGATGGGGCTGCTGGGGATCTTCGTAATTGATGATGATGTTGCCACGCAGGACGACACCTTTCACTACGCCCGTCCCCACGCCACCGGGTCCCACAGACCAACTCTGAAAGCCATCGTCATGGTTCGCATTAACGTCGTAACAATTCTTCACGATGTTATATTGGAAGACCGTGTGATCGCCCAATCCGCGGAGCCCGTCTCCTGCGAAATTTTCCACAACATTTTTTTCCACAAGGCAGTGCGGGCCACTGACTGAAATTCCAAAGTTCACATTCTTGAGGTAATTACCCCTTACTGTAATCCGTGGCCCATCGGCGAGAATTCCATCGCACGAAAGGTTATTCCAGTCGTCCGCTGTCCAGTGTGAGGTGTCGGCCGCGGATTCGAGGTGGCAATCTTCCACCACGATGTCGTGGATTGGTCCCCGCCAACCGTGCGATTCCAGGCGGATCATGGCCCCTGGCCTCTCCCCTGCCCCGTATTCGGGGCTTACGTACAGACCGCGCAGAATCCAGTGACAGCCCGACTGGATGTGGATGCGTCGAAACCGCGGAGGGTGGCCGGGTTCAGCGGCGATCGTGATCGCTCTGGGGTTGTAATAGCCCTGAATGCGAAGGTCGCCAAAATCACCGGTTCGAAGGTAAATGGTGTCTCCCGGTTTCACAGGCGCACCGGGATTTCTCGGCACGAGTTTCGTTCCCTCGCGATAAGGCAAAGTTTCCCACGTCTGAGACTCGATCATTCCTTTATCGAACAGTTCCTGCAGGCTCTTCCAGGGGCGTTCTTTGCTGCCGTCATTGTCCGAACGGCCCTGAACAGGATCGACGTAGAACTCGGCGCCGGAGGAAAAAGGCACAGAAGCGAGGGCCGTTGCCATCAGTGCGAGTCCATATGCCTGGAACAGCCGACCCGATAGTCGCATGGCGGAATTCCTTGTCGCTGGGGTCAACTTCACACTTTCCTACTACTTTTGGACAGAAGATTGCCCAGATTATATGGGCACAGTCTGCCCTGGCCAATTGCCCCCGATTGGGACCTATCTCCACTTTTCGCGCACCGAGTAAAAGGAGGGGTGGACCTCGGTGTCGTTGGGCACGACGAGCGTACGGCTCCGATCCTTCGCAGGGATATACTCCGCACCTTTGGTTTCCAAGGCTAAATAATCCATTTCATCGATCAGATTGCGTGTGCTTGATTCAGTTCCTGCTTAGATGCAAGGACGATTCACAAATTCCCCCGATAACATATTGGGACTCCGGCGTCTCACAAATCCTCAGGAAAAGAAGGCACGGCTCAAACCTTGACGCGAAACTCGCTTCGTGTGTCTGATTTAACGGGCAGTTGCTGGGAGATCTTAGGTCAAGAAGAGCAGATTGGCGGACCCGCCGAATGCTCTTCCCCGGTTTTTCCAGCTTTCCTGGGGCTTTATTCAGGAATACCGGTGAGCATTCGCTCGGAATCAGGGAGTATTCTGTGCAGGAGAAGACCGGTTCGGCTTAGCCGTTTCATTGGCATTACCAGATGCCGGTTGAACGTTTTGGGCCAGGATTGGGAGTGGGTCATAGAGGGGCATATGTCGGTAGTATACCTCGAGCGTACAGATTGCTAGTGCTGTGGTGTAGATGCGACCTCCCTGTCGGCCGTAGCGCTCCGTGGGGTCCCAGCTTCCCGCCAGCGATCCAGTTTTCCGCTGGGTGGGCAAAAGCGTCGCTTTCATGGCCTCGTTCCATTTACGCCAGAAATCTCCGCCCATATTGTGCATCACCTGAGTGGCATAGTAGATGTAATAGAACCAGGGCTGAGAAGTATCGAGCTTTTTGGGGGACGGGAGGTTTTCCAGGAGATAGTACGCCCCCGCTTTCATTCCTCGGTGTTCCCTTGGCCAGCCCAGATATTGGCGGCACAAAAGGGCTTCAGCGGTCATAGTGGGAGTTGCGGCATGCCCCGGCCGATAGGCGTAGCGGCCGCCATATTGATCCGTTTGTGCTGAATCGAGGTACTGAGAGGCTTTGTAGAACACGGTGTCCGGTACGCGAAGATACGCCATCTTTCCGCTGCGGAGGGCCATCAATTGCCAGCCCAGTACGCTCGTATCTCCTTCCTGTCCAGGTTCATAGCGCCACCCGCCCGCCGGATGCTGAGCGCGAATGATAAAATCGATCGCTTTTTGCGCAGGTTCTCGCAGTTGCGGGTCCTGAGTCATCGCGTAGGCTTCACAGAGGACCAGGGCCGCCTGTCCGTGCGCGTACATGTCGCCAATGCCGTTTCCCCGCAGGTCACCATCGGGTCCTTGGTGACTGACAAGCCAGTTAAGGCCCTTCAAAACGACCTGGCGGTATTCCCCCTGGATGTGTGTCTGACCGGCTCCCAGAAAAGGCAGCAGAGCCAGAGCGGTGGCAGCCACGTCAGCCTGCTGGCCGAGTCCGTCTTCATCACCGGAGGCCCCGGGCGCCAAATGGAAGGCGTGGAGCGACCAACTCCCGTCGGCATTCTGATGTTTGGCCAGCCATCGCAGTCCGCGGGCGACGGCGGCTTCGGTTTCGTTCGTTCCGCCCTGTTCAGCCAGGAGCCGTGATCGCACTGACGGATCCCGACCCGCAAATATGGCGGCCACCGGCCGGGAAAGAAGGACGTCGCTGAGGCGATCTGCTACCGCGGCCATGGGAAGAGTGGGTTGCAGCGATTCCCCCAGCGAATCGGGGGCAAACTGATCCACGATTCCCACATCCTGCTCGGCGGGCAGGTGGACGTCGGTCACCAGCCCGGCCTCTTCGAATTCGTTCGGGAGATGCTCACGCTCTTCCAGCAACCCTTCCTCACCAGGGCTGTCTCGATAGTTGATCGAAGTCGAAAGCGTGATGGCCGGCGGAGGCAGGCCTCCTGGCGCGGCCAGCATTCCCAGAAGCAGGAATGCGACCAGATGAAACACGAGACTGATCAGCCAGGCAGGGGCGTCGTCCCAAATGACCTGCCAAAGGCTGCGAACTTTCCGCGGCGCTATCGATTGGCGGAGAAACTCCCGTCGCTCCTCAGCCTGGCGAGAAGGGGAGCGCATCGGCTGACCAGCCGATTTCGGCACCTCTGCCGTCCAACGCGGAGGCGTTGGAACCTTGGGCCCTTGTCCAGTGCTCCTGGCGCGAAGCGAAGGTTGGATAGAGCGGGCGGCCTGTTGCACCTGTTGGAGCCGTTCTGCTTCCCAAAGCTGGAGCAGGCGAATCGCTTCCGCTTCCTGCTCCTCTGTCAGCTCCACGCTGGCCCCGCACCGCCAGCAGTCCGCCAACCGCAACCACAGCCGAATCGACATGGGTGCCCCGCAATCGGGACACGCACAAGCCAGAACCCCACCGTCCAGCCATATTTGGCCAGGTTGCAGGGACGAGCGGCTTTCGTGGCTCGGGGAGCCCGTCTCCACACCTGACGGGGGCTCCGCTAAAGGCTCCGAGTTTTGAGAAAAATCCCGCATCGGACCAGGTGGCAATGTCTCATTGATAGGGCATCGGAACGCCTTCCCTAATCGTCATTGTATCAGCCTGAACGAAAAAACCCACGTTTTTCCTTCCTCTTTGACGCAAGCCTGCCGTTTTTTGTGAGTCTGGCACTTTCCCGCCGGGAGAGGCGAAACACGTATCGAATCCTCTCTGACGAACCCGCTGGAGGTTGTTTCGTTTTCCCTCCGAATTGGCCAAAATAGAAGCGAACTCCGCGCTGGGGAGTCTCTGGCTGGGTGGAAGATTGGGAGTTCTGCGGGGATCTCGCGAACTCTAGCTGTCAAGCATGTGATGCCAAAATGAACCTGAGCTGGATTGTTGACGATCCCACTCCTGTGGTGGTCATTATTGTGATCGTGGAGGCGATCCTCGGCCTTTTCTTTGTTGCTACCGTTCAGAAGCCTTTCCTGTGGGGGATGGGTGGAGCAGCCGTGGTGCTGGGGCTGGTGCTCCTGGTTGACTACCTTGTCGTAACCGATCGGGAGGCCGTCGAACAGACGATCCGTGAAGGTGTTTCCGCCCTCCGCGACAACGATCTGGAGCGGGTCCTGACGTTTCTCTCCCCCTCGGCCGTCAAAACGCGGGAAAGAGCCATTTGGGCAATGAACCTCGTCTGCTTCACCGGGATTCACATTTCCGATTTGAAGATCGAGGTCAATCCCCGGACGAATCCGCCCACGGCAGAAGCCCGGTTTTTCGCGGTGTTTCGCTACGAATTTCGGGAGAAAACAGCGGAACACATCTACGAAGCCTACGCGGCTCGATTTACCGTCCTCTTTGAAAAGGTCAACAATCGGTGGCTCCTGACGGACCACTATGAGTATGAAGCCGCGCGACTGTGAGGTGCCCGCCAGCCGGGCGCGCGACCTCTCGCCCTCTAGCGACCAAGTTGCTGCGCAGACTTCTGACGCTTCGCCACCTTATCGACGAGGAAATCCTCAGTAAATCGGGTACGATAGTGAAAGCTGCTTGCCGGTCCCTGGAACCCGACGACCTGGCGATCGACCTCGATCTCCTGGGAAAGAATGTGTCCGGCGGCGACATCGAACTTGATGGTACCCTCGCTCAATCGCTGGACGAGCTGAACTTCCACTTCGGGGTCATCGATCGGCGTGAGCACCTGGGTCTTTACGTCGATTGTGGCGACGTCATTCTTCACAGACACAAGCGTGAATTTCTGCTGAACTTTGACTTTTTTGACCGTTCCATTCCGCAGCGGCACCATGATTTCGTCCGGAAAAGTCCATGATTCACCGACGGCCACAGGGTCTTCCGGAAATGGCACTGTCAGGTAACCGTGGGTCTGAAAGGCATCGGGTTCGAGTTGTTCCCTTTCGAGGACATGGCCTCGAGTATCCAGCGTAATCCTGGCCAGTGGCTTGCCCACCGTCTTGGCGACGTCCTCAAATCCCAGGGGTGGCTCCTGTTTCTCCCGGGTTGAATAGCGAACCTCAGGACGTCCCCCGATGCGATGCGTCATGTCCACATCGTCCACTTGCAGTTGGAAGGTCACTGTTCCGTCTGGCTGCCGGGAAAGGACCTTCCAAGTTTTGACGGACTGGGTCACTGTTTCGGCCGTCTGCTCCGTTTGGGTCACGATCGTGCGAACGCTCGCTCTGTGGATAACGCGCCAGCGAAGCTCCTCGCCGGGCTGAAGGTTGTAGCGGAGGCGATAGCGAGTGGGTTGAGAACCAGAGGTCTTCTCCGATTCGTCTCCGGCGCAGAACCCTGCAAGACCGGCTACGACCGAACAAACCATACAAGCGCTCATCAAGACATGGCGTTTTGTAAGAAACATGATGACGTCCCTGTCACTGTGGTGGAAACGATTCATCCGAGCCCAGGCGATTCAATTCCCCTTATTGTCCATGAACACCGGTTTGCAGCCGCAAAATGATCAAGGACCATGATACCGACCGACACTGTTATAAAAGGAGAACGCTTGGTCGCAAAGGTCAATTTCTTGGAATCGCTGCCTTTTGGAAAGGTGGGATTTCTGAGGAAAAAGGGTAGAGTTTTGTGGCAGAGTTTGCCCGCCGAAAGAAAGCGTCCCTTTGCCCATCCAAGCCGCAGAACAATGGGACCATGGCTCGAGAAATCACGTGGCACTTCTTGTGCAAAACGGCGTGTTTCGGAAGATCTGCTCGTGCTTGGGCCGAGCGGCGCAGCGGGTATCAGGGAATGTTTTGGATGGGGGGGACACTGGAGCGGGTATGGCCGCCCCAACCGAGCTTTTCCCGAAGCGTTCGGTAATAGCTGTGCCCCGGAGCACTAACGAGCTGAAATCGCGGTTCGGCGCGACGAACCCGTACGCAATCTTCTATCCGCAGAGTGTCGGTCGCCTGTCCGTCGATGACCAGCATCGTGTTGGGCTGAGGATTGAGGACCCGCAGTTCATAGGTGCGATCTGCGGAATCGACGACCGGTCGATTGGACAGCGTATGCGGACTGATGGGGGAGATGACGACCGCATCCAGATCTTTACGAAGGATGGGGCCACCCGCAGAAAGGGAGTGCGCCGTGGACCCCACCGGGGTAGCGAGAATCAATCCATCCCCGGAGTACACCGTTGCCAGGTCGTGGTCCACCCACAGTTCCACGTCCAGCAAACTGAAAGGCGGGCCGTTGAGAATGGCGATCTCGTTGAGCGCCAGCCACGACCCACAACTTTGGCCGTCGCGCATCAGCTCGCAATGGAGCATCAGATGATCGATGATGGGAAGTGGGCCGCGCTCCGCGAGAACCAGCACAGCCTCCAGTTCGTGTGGTGAAATATCTGCCAGAAATCCCAACCGGCCGAGATTGACGGCAATGACCGGGAGTTGCCGGTTGCCCATCTGTCGAGCCGCCCGCAGAATCGAACCGTCACCCCCGAAAACGATCGCAAAATCCGCCTGATATTGGGACAGATCTGCCTCACCCGTCAGGTCGATGATCAGAATCTCAGCATACCGCTCGATCATCGATTTCAGGCGGTTGACCTCCCGCACGACATCCGGCCGACCCCCATATCCAAGGATGATCACCTTCATAGCGGAATCTCTCGCGGGAGCACAGGTTGCGGGCTTGACACCACTCCATCATGAATCAGGAGAAAGCTCGCCGATGGCACCGCCGTTCCACCGCCTGTTGACAGGCCGAAGCGATTCCCTGCACGTCAAGTCCGAGATCAGCGAGTTGTTCCCCTCGCTCGGCGTGTTCCACAAACCGGTCGGGAATACCCAATCGCTTGATATGAGTCGTATTCAAGCCTGCATCGTTTGCGGCTTCCAATACCGCACTCCCAAATCCACCCTGCAGCACGCCTTCTTCCACCGTGATCACGACCGGACTTTCCTCGATAGCGCGGAGAATGGTTTCGGTGTCCAGCGGCTTGACGAACCGGGCATTGATCACGCCGAAATTGAGCCCATCCCGGGCCAGTTGTTCCGCAGCCGTTACGCATGCGGACAAAAGCGCCCCACAGCAAATGATTGTTCCGTCGGCACCGTCCCGAATGCGCTCGGCCTTGCCGAGCGTTACCGGTGTGAACGTCCGCGGCACTTTTTCTGCCTTAGCCTTTGGATAACGGATGGCAACCGGTCCATCATGCGCCAGAGCAAATTCCAGCATCGCCGGAAGATCAGCGGCATCGCCGGGGGCCATCACCGTCACATTCGGGAACGGTCGGAAGTAGGCAAAATCAAACACGCCATGATGAGTGGGACCATCCGCCCCAACCACACCAGCCCGGTCCATCATGAAGACCACGGGCAAGTTCTGCAAAGAGACCTCCTGGAAGAGTTGATCGTAGGCCCGCTGGAGAAATGTGCTGTAAATATCGACGATGGGACGGATGCCGGCTTTGGCCAAACCCGCGGCAAACCCGACCGCATGCGATTCGCAAATTCCCACATCGAAATAGCGATCGGGAAACTCATCGCGGACCGGTTCGAGCATATTCCCCTGGCACATGGCGGCCGTGATCACCACCACCCGCTTGTTCTTGCGCATCTGTTCCAAAATGGCGTTTCGGGCTACTTCGGTGAACGTCACCGAGGAGCCGTTGCTCTTGAAAGCGACCTCGGTGCCATTAATCCGGTGGAACGGTGCAGGGGCGTGAAATGTTCGAGGATCGCGCTCGGCTGGCGGAAAGCCACGGCCTTTCTCGGTCAACACGTGGAGGAGCACCGGGCCGGGGAACTGCTTGACCATTCGGAGATACTTCTGAAGTTGGGCGATATTATGACCGTCAATGGGCCCGATGTAGCGAAATCCCAGTTCTTCAAACAGCATCCCGCCCAGCATTCCCGCTTTTATCGCGTCGCGGAGCTGATCGAGAAGCCGCTCCATCGACGTGCCGACCAGCGGCACCTTGGACAACAGATTGTAAACTTCGTTCTTAATGCCCGAATACAGCGGAGCCATGCGGAGGCGATCGAGATATTCCGCGATACCGCCAACCCTCTGGCAAATGGACATCCGGTTGTCGTTGAGGACGACAATGAGCGGCTTTTTAAGCCATCCCGCGTGGTTCATCGCCTCGGAGACAATCCCCGAGGGGAATGCTCCGTCGCCGATGACCGCCACTACATGGCGGTGCTCTTCCGGTCGAACCAGATCATCGCCGCATTTCAGCCCGACAGCCGTGGAAATGCTGCATCCCGCATGGCCGGTCATGAACAGATCGTAGGGGCTTTCCGCCGGGTTGGGATAGCCCATCAAACCACCTTTGGTTCGGATCGTGTGAAAGCGATCGAACCGTCCCGTGATCATTTTGTGGGGATACACCTGATGGCCGGTATCCCAAATGAGGCGGTCCCGGGAAAAATCAAAGACCGTGTGGAGGGCAAGCGTCAGCTCCACAACACCCAAATTGGATGCAAAATGGGCGGAGCGCGTGCCGAGGAGCTGGCACATCGTCTCCCGGATTTCGCCAGCCAGTTCCTGGAGTTCCTCCAGGCTGAGCGATTGGAGATCCTGAGGCGACTTGATGTGGTTGAGAATCTTGACCATCAGTGTTTCCGAGTCCCCACAAAAAAGGCCAGCGCCACGAGATGGCGTCCATCAATCGGTAATTCTGCTAAAGCCTCGGCAGCCCGAGAAAGGAGTTGCCCAACCATCTCGCGGCTTTTCTCAATTCCCAAAAAGCGAGGGAATGTCAATTTTTTCTGGGCGTCGTCCTTTTTCAAGCGCTTCCCTACCAATTTTTCATCGCCTTCAAGGTCAAGCAAGTCGTCCGTGATTTGGAAGGCGAGCCCCAGGGCCCGGCCGTATTCGCGTAATCCCTGCAAAACCTCGTCCGTGGCCTCCCCGAGAGTTCCCCCTAACACGAGGGATGCCTCGATCAAAGCCCCCGTTTTTCGGCGGTGGATGGATTCGAGCAGATCAAGCGAACCCTCGCTCTTTCCCGCCTGAATGTCATCGGCCTGTCCCCCGACCAACTGACAGGGCCCTGCAGCCTCCGCCAGCAACCTGCAGCATTCCGCGGCCAAATGGGGGGGACGGACGTCCTTTGCCAGGGTCTCGAATGCTAGTGTCAAAAGCGCATCACCGGCGAGGATGGCTGTCGCCTCGTCAAACTTTCGATGGCACGTGGGCTGGCCCCGCCGCAAATCATCATTGTCCATAGCGGGTAGGTCGTCATGAATGAGCGAGTAGGCGTGAATCATTTCGACGGCGCATGCCGCCGGCAACGCACGCTCCCATTCTTTCCCACACGCCTCTGTGCTCAGGAGCACCAAAAGCGGCCGAAACCTTTTCCCGGGCGCCAGGAGACTGTAGCGGATGGCTTCTTTGAGTCGGGGAGGACATCCTTCTGGAAAATCGGTGCGACGGTCCAGCTCGGCATCGATCCGCTGCCGCAGTTCCTCCAGATGGGCGGCCGTTTCCTGCCAGTTATAAGAAGGAATTTTCACATTGGGCATAAAAGAGACACTCACCGCGTGAAAAACGTCGAGATTTTACGTCCGCTACTTCCCGATGGATTCAGCTTTCCTCCCCTTTCACACCCCGTCTTCGACTTCGTTTTTCCCGTTTTTCTTCGAGGGACATTTCCTCCTCGACGAACGGCTTTGTGATGGGCGCTCCGTTTTCGTCGATCCCGGTGAGGATTTCAATTCGCTGTTCCGCACGTTGCAAAAGTTCGCGGCATCGCCTGATCAACCGAATCCCGCGTTCGTACGCGGCCAGGGCCTCATCCAGGCCAAGATTGCCCCGCTCAAGTTGTTCCACAACGCACTCCAGTTCCGCCATCGCTTTTTCAAACGAAAGCGTCTCTTCCGGGGTGGAAGCTTCCCCCACACCCTGAATGTCATTCGGTTGGCGGGACTTTTCGGTCTTACCCGGCTGGGATTCGCCCTCGTTGCTGGATGGATCACCGGTCAAAGGACCCATTTTGAGATCACTCCCACTCGATTGTCGCCGGAGGCTTCGAGCTTATATCGTACACCACGCGATTTATCCCGGAAACCTCATTGATAATACGTGTGGAAATCCGCCCTAGAAGGTCGTAGGGCAGGCGTGACCAGTCGGCTGTCATGAAGTCCTCGGTATCGACCGCGCGAACTGCGATGACCTCTTCATACGTTCGGGCATCGCCCATGACCCCCACGGTCTGCACCGGCAACAGGACGGCGAACGCCTGTGCTGTTTTGCGATCCCATCCCGCCTTTTTGATCTCTTCCACCACGATGGCGTCGGCCTGACGGAGGATTTCCAGCCGCTCTTTGGTGACCGCACCGAGGCATCGCACCGCCAAACCGGGACCAGGGAACGGATGCCGCCACACGATTTCCTCGGGCAATCCTAATTGGAGACCGAGCTGCCGAACCTCGTCCTTGAAGAGATTACGGAGGGGCTCGATCAGTTCAAACTGCAGATCCTGCGGGAGCCCACCCACGTTGTGATGGAGTTTAATCGTGGCGGCTGGACCGTCACGCAGGCCACCGCTTTCGATCACATCGGGATAGAGTGTGCCCTGGGCGAGAAATCGCGCCCGGGGAATCTTGGCTGCTTCCTCGGCGAAACAGTCGATGAACACCCGTCCGATGATCTTGCGCTTTTCCTGAGGATCGCTCACTCCGGCCAGCGCCGTCAGAAACCGCTCTTCCGCGCGGACAACGTGGAGATCCGTCCTGAAATGTTTGGTGAACTCCTCGATGACGGATTCGATTTCTCCTCGCCGCATCAGGCCGTTATCGACTAAAATGCACGCCGTCTGGTCCCCTATCGCTCGGGACAGAAGGGCCGCCGTCACCGAGGAATCGACACCTCCCGACAGTCCACAGATGACGCGATCACTACCCACACGTTGTCGAATTTCGGCAATCGTTTCTTCGGCAAAATCCGTTAGCTTCCATGTCCCCTGACAGCCGCAGACACGTTTGACAAAGTTTGCCAGAATCTGAGAACCGTACGAGGTGTGTGTCACCTCCGGATGAAACTGGAGTCCATAAATCGGCCGACGGCGATGTTTGACGGCCGCCAAGGGACAACTGTCGGTGGAGGCCAGGACGGTAAATTCTTCAGAAATGGCGGTCACCTGGTCACCGTGACTCATCCACACCTGAAACTCGTTGGGCAATCCTTCAAACAGTTCATTGGGCTGCCGGATACGACATACAGCCGGGCCGTATTCTCGCCCCCTCAGACTTTCCACTTTGCCCCCCAAACTCTGACAGACGAGTTGCATTCCATAACAAATTCCCAGGATGGGCAAATTGAGTTGAAAAAGGTCGGGATCACAGCGGGGACTGTCGCTCCATTGGACGCTGGCTGGCCCCCCGGAAAAGATCAAACCACGGGGAGCGATTTCCTGGACTCTCTCCGCTGGGATATCGTGCCGGACTATGGCCGCGTACACGTTTTGCTCGCGAACACGCCGCGCAATGAGTTGGGCGTATTGAGAGCCAAAATCGAGGACTAGGATTTTTTCGTCAGTGACGCTCATCGTGTTCTGTGATCACCAAAAGGAAAGACACCCAACTACTTGCCCTCTCTCAGCCTCGCTGGGCAGTGGGAAGGCATCGGCCATGGCTTCTTCATACCACTTCAGTTCGCTACCCCTCACAAATGCGCCAACCGGAAAATGAAGCAAGGCGCTCCCTCGGGAACGCCTTGGATTTTTACAGGGTTTTTCAGCTCATCGGTCACGGGAGAACTTCCCGGGGCGGGCTCTGTTTTTCCGACCTCGGAAATAAGGATCGCCAATCCGCCCGCCACAGAGCGCTGCGGAGAATGAATAACTATTTCTTTTTCCGGGGGAACAGCTTACCGCCGTAAACGGCCCCTGAACCAAGTTCTTCTTCGATCCGCAGTAATTGATTGTACTTGGCAATTCGGTCAGTTCGGGATGCAGACCCCGTCTTGATTTGCGCCGATCCAGTGGCCACAGCGAGGTCGGCAATGGTGGTGTCCTCCGTCTCGCCGCTCCGATGGCTGATGACGAACGTGTAACCCGCGCGGCGGGCCATGTCGATGCATTCCAGTGTTTCCGTCAACGTACCGATTTGGTTGAGCTTGATGAGAATGCTGTTCGCGACACCCGATTCGATGCCTTTTTGGAAAATTCTCGTATTGGTCACGAACACGTCATCCCCGACGAGCTGAACCTTCTGTCCCAGCCGCTCGGTGAGCAGGGCCCAGCCGTCCCAGTCATCTTCAGCGCAGGCGTCTTCGATCGAGCAAATGGCATACTTGTCGATCCAGGAGTCGAGCATCTCGATCACCGCCTGAGCGGACATCTCTTTGCCCCCGATCTTGTAGACGCCTTTCTTGCCTTCCACGGCCAGCTCGCTTGCCGCGATATCGAGCGCGATGAAGACCTGCTTGCCCAGTTCGTACCCGGCCTTTTCAATGGCCTCACGGATGCACTCGAGGGCCTCTTCGTTACTTTTCAGATCGGGAGCGAAGCCACCCTCGTCACCGACGTTCGTTGACAAACCGCGGGCTTTGAGGACCTTTCGCAAATTATGGAACATTTCGCACCCGCAGCGGATTGCGTCCTGGAAACTGTCAAAGCCCAGGGGCATAACCATAAACTCCTGGATGTCGACGTCGTTATCCGCATGGGCCCCTCCGTTGAGAATGTTCATCATCGGCGCCGGAAGAATGCGTGCGCCAACACCCCCCAGGTAACGATAGAGGGGAAGATTACAGAATTGAGCAGCGGCCTTGGCCACGGCCAGAGAGACCCCGAGGATGGCGTTGGCACCTAATTGACTCTTGTTCTCAGTGCCGTCCAGTTCGATCATCAGTTTGTCGATGGCCGTCTGGTCCAGGGCATCCATGCCGCAGATTTCGTCGGCCAATTTCTCATTGATGTTCCGAACCGCCTGGGTCACCCCCTTGCCGAGGTATTTGGTGCTGTCGCCATCGCGGAGTTCCAAGGCCTCCCGGGTTCCCGTGCTCGCTCCACTGGGGACCGCCGCCCGACCGAACGAGCCGTCCTCGAGGAGCACATCCACTTCGACCGTCGGGTTCCCGCGACTATCCAGAATCTGCCGACCAACAATGTCAATAATCGTGGAGCTCATCGTTCCATCCTTTCTTGCGACTCAGGACACGGGCTCAAAAGCTTCTCCTGGGACCTCCCGGTAGCTTTTTTTCACTTGCCAACACGCCCTTCCAGCAATCGTAGGACTTTCCAATGCACACCGATCAAACAGAACGTCCCGGTACGACTGCTGCGCTCGCCTCCCGTACCCCGGAGTAAAACACTTATTGTGATGCAAAACGGCTGGGACGACCAGACAGGGCGTTCCATACGGCAAGGGATCGGGCAAATTCCCAAGAAGGCTGAACCTGACGTCGGAGACGATTCTGCCAGCCCGAATTGACAAATAGATAAGCAAGATGCTTTCAATTGCTCCCGGAAATACCGGACACGCCGCAAAAGTGGTTAGTACCGTGGAGAAGTTTTTTCTGCCAAAGCAGGCTGGCCGTCGTCGGCTTGAGAGTTGCCGTAAACGTAGGCTTCCCATTGTTTGAGGTCCATACCGAAGTCCTTGCCGGTGGTCTGTTTGAGAGATTGCACCGCAAGGTACTGGATGGCGGGGTCGCGGTTGCGAAGCAGTTTGGCCAGAACCTCGCTCGCATGAGGGTCTCGCAGTCGGCCGAGGGCCTTGATCGCTGCCTGGCGAACGTCCTGATCCGTGTCGTTCAGGGCCAGTTCAGCCAGCACCTGTGTGGCGGAACCAGGCGGACTTTTGGCGAGCAAATGGCACAATTGGAGGCGTACGCTCGGCTCGTCGTCGCTCTTGGCACGTTCCACAAGTGTCTCGCTCGGTGGCACGTTCAACTGTCCCATAAGACGGAGAAGCTCCGCCCTCAATTGCGGGTCATCCTCCGCAAAGAAGGCTTCTTCCAGTTGTGGGGCGGCCTTGGTTTTAGCGCTGGAACTTGTCGCGCTTTTGACCAGTTTTTGCCAGTTTTGGAGCTTATCTCGGGGGGCGACGACTCCGGGAGGCAGCGGAACATCCTGCGAAGTTTTCTTCTTTCGCAAAAGATTGTCCGAACTGCTACACCCCGCTGCCACCACAAGGAGGATGCAGATTCCGCCGAGCACACGGGACCTTGGCCCTTCTGGCGGCGCCGGCCGCCGTGGTCTGTCAAATCTCGTCAGATGCATTTCTGATGTGAATGGCAAGATCGACATGCACGTTTCCGCCAAAGCGTGGGGTCAGACGTCCTGCCGGTGCCTGAAAACACCGGGGAGAATCGTCGGGAACGCGGATTGCCAGCGACACCACCGTCCCTCCAGGCACTTTCTCGCCTGGCTTGCGGATCCTTTTTTTCAGCACTCGCGAAAGCCGCGGATAGTCGTGCCAAAAACGCCTCTCGGTCGAAACGGCTCCGCAAATGAGTGTCGGGGAAACTTACTCAATTCTGTTCAGTTTGCCAAGATTCATTTTGCTTGCTTTTTGAAGGGAGAACCGGCATCGCATCGATGCGAGCGGTGCTAAACTGAACCACGTCACTGGCCTGCGGACCTTGGGGAACCGGTCCGAGCAGAGTTGGACTCCTGCTGGTGAACAAACCAGGACTCGCAAGAGCGTGGCGAAATAGGCGGCAACTATTCGCCCTTGGTAAGGGGATGTGATATGATAACAGGTGGTGGCCAGCCCCTGCGCATATTCCATGAGGCGGTCTCGACCTGCGGGTGTCTGTCGCGGGGTGGTTTACGGTCCATTGGGTGTAAAGGGAAGGAGCGAGTGTCATGATTGAACCGGCCGACCATACGAAAAAACGCAATTGGGTCGAGACCATCCTCAGATACGTGCCTGGCTTCCGGGGTTATTTGGAAAAGGAGTATCGTCGAGAAAGTGACAACCTCCAGCGCGAGTGGCTGGCTGGTCGCCTCGAGCGGGCCAAGCGGGCCATCGACAACCTGATGGGTTTGCTGGCCGAAGGCGGCCACGTCGACCAGCTCGCCAAGCTGGATCAGGTGCGTAGCCGGATCGATCACCTCATCGCGCGGGTGCGAGGGGCCATGGAAGGCTATAGCGGCTTCTTCGACCTTGTCAAAATCGACGAAACGGTGCTCGATCGGGTCTACGAATATGATGTGTCCCTTGCGGAGAAGGTGGAGGAGCTTGCGACGGCGATCGAGCGCTTGCCCAAATGCCCTTCCGACCTGTCGTGCGCGATCGACGAGGTGGTCGCTTCGCTCGAGGAGTTTCATCGCTTGTGGGACGCGCGGGAAGAGATTCTCGCTGGTCTGCGATGAGTCATGACCCCTAGTTCTTACGCGCTCCACAAGGAACGGACGCGCGGTGGTTGATCGCGTATGTGGATAATCGAGTGACTGGGGCGAGTGTATGATCTCGACAGAATCGGCAGAGGAGACTTTTCCATGGGCGTGCGCCTGGAAGTGATCCAATTCTTCGATGAGACAAACCGCTCGCTGATTCAGCGCATTCCTCCGGAAGGATCAGCGGATATCAAATTGGGAGCACAGCTCATTGTTTATGAAAACCAGGAGGCGGTCTTCTTTCGCGATGGCAAAGCTCTCGACCGGTTTGGGCCTGGACGCTACACACTCACGACGGCCAACGTCCCCCTGATCACGCGACTGCTGACAATTCCATGGGAGAAATCCCCTTTTCAATGTTCCGTCTATTTCGTGGGCAAGCAGACGTTTCTGGATCAGAAATGGGGAACCCGCCAACCTATTGTCTATCGCGACCCGCAACTTGGGATGGTCCGTCTGCGGAGTTTCGGCAAGTTTTCATTCCGGGTGAGGGACTCTGTGGTTCTCGTCAACACGCTCGTTGGGACACAAGGTAAATTCACGACGGAGGAGGCCACCAATTTCCTGAAGGACCTCATTGTCGCTCGTCTCACCGATTTTCTGGGCAGCCTCAATATCAGCCTCCTTGATCTTCCTTCCCGCTATGACGAACTGGCGGCCGGGGCAAGGGCCAAGGTGGCAGAAGATTTCGCCAAGTACGGACTGGAGATTGTGGACTTTTTTATCAATGCCATAACTCCGCCCGAAGAAGTGCAACGCATGATCGACGCACGCAGCGGCATGGGGGCCATTGGAAATCTGGACGCCTATTTAAAGTTTCAAATTGCCCAGAGTCTGGGAAAGCTGGCCGAGGGACATGGCGAGGGTAGCAGCGCCATGGGAATGGGCTATGGCGCCGGATTCGGCATGATGTTACCGGCCATGATTCGCGAAGCGATGCGGGACAGTACCACTTCACCGGCGCCGGGTGCCGCGCCTGGGGCGCCACCCGTTGCAACACCGCCAGGTTCGCCTCCGACTTCCAGTCCTGTGGGCGCTCCGGTGATGGCGGGAGGTGCAGAGACCGTTCAACAACCAGAAAAAGGTGCGGCTGAAGCCACCAGCGATCCCGTTGCGTTGGTCCGGGAATTTGCATCTCGGTCCGGCTATCAGGTGGAAGAGACGGCGGGCAAACTGAAGGTGCTTGTCCCCGTGGGAGATCTCCGCAAGCAAATTGTCTGGTGTGGTGTTTATCAGCCACGGTCAGCCGGTGAGCGGGTGGTACGTTTCTGGTCGGTATGCGGTCCGGCTACAGAAAAAAACGCCGTGACTCTTTTGCGATTCAATGCCCGATTGGCCATCGGAGCTTTTGCGTACGACAAGCTGGATGGTCAGGAAGTCATCATTCTTCAGACTACCGTTCCGGCCGCCACGATGACCATTTTCGATGTTGCTCGGATACTCCCGGCCCTCGCATGGCAGGCTGATCGGGTGGAGGAACAATTGAGTGGAGAAGACGTTTACTGAGGCACCTCCCATTTTTCAGATATGTGCTGACGGGATGAGTGTAGTAACACGTGTCTCTCAACCAGGCACCTTTTCGAGAGTTGCCGTCTGCTGGCTCGCAATGGTCTTGTTGCTGTCACTGGGGAGCTTTGCCGGTGTCGGTTATTCGCTGGACGTCGTGCAAGTCAAAGAGGGAGAGAGCGTCCTCACCCATCGTGGCCGAATTCTTGTGCAGGCCGCGGACGGCGGGGTCCTCCTGCTGACTCCAGAAGGGCGTTTGCTCCCGCTTGCACCGGCCGAAATCGTTTCCGTGTCCCAC
>Ga0181858_1000564_pt1 | contig 17730 bp, 14 predicted proteins | sample NewIslPassag4_SG_FD_130749 | JGI IMG/M metagenome (GOLD analysis project Ga0181858, IMG submission 130749) | Feedstock adapted compost microbial communities from Newby Island compost facility, Milpitas, CA, USA - Passage 4_SG | ecosystem: Engineered > Solid waste > Feedstock > Composting ...
CGGGGGGGCCGGAGGGGGGGTGCCCCCCCCCCACACCCCCCCCCGGCGGGGGGTGTTCTGGGCCCACCCGGGGGCGGGGGCCCCCCGCCGGAGGCACCCCCACCGCAACCGCGCACCCACCGCAACACGCCCAGTGGTGCCGGCGTACACCCACTTAGCCCGCGTTCAACACACAACGGCGCCGGTGCTGCCGGCCCAGCGTGACTCGTCCTGCGACTGGTGCTGGATTTCGGCAGCCCGCCACCGTTGTCCTGGGTTGCCCCAGCCGACGGGCGTTGGCGTGTGCCGAAGCGGAGGGCGACCGGAGCGGAGGCCGCGCGCGCCCTGTCGGCGGCGCGTGCGGCCCGCTTGCGGGCCGCCTTGACCTTGACGACAGCCATCCCGCCCGGGCCCAGCAGCCGGGCCGTGCCGTTGACCATGCCCGTGACTCTTCTGCGTAGCCAACAGGCATGATCGCAGACGGCCACGGGCCCTGCTGACCCTATCCAGGCCACAGTGGACACAAGCGGCGTCAAACCCCGCTTAAGTTCGATGAGCCGACAAAGGCTACCTCGGTTGCGGCATCATCACCCCCAGCGCAAGCCACCCGGTATCGAGCTGGCCGAGACCACCAAGGCGTACAACACGCGGGTCAACCGAATCCGAGTCGCCGCCGAACGCGGCATCGCCCACCTGAAAACTGGAAGATCCTCAAACTCGGCTACCGCGGCCGGCTGTCCGAGTTCCCCGAGACACTACGCAACGTCACCGGACTGGAGATCTACCGCGTGTACGGATAAACGGTTTTGAATAACGTTCTCTCACTGCCGTATCAGCCTGCAAAGATGTACGTGGTCTTGTGCAGGGTGAAAAATTCTCGGGCCGCGCGGCCCTGCTCTCGGTACCCGTAACTGGACGCCTTGCGACCTCCGAAGGAGACGTGGTAGTCGACCCCCGCGGTAGGGGCATTCACCATCACCAGGCCGGCCTGAGCGTGCCGTTTGAAGTGGGTCACGTACTTCAGCGAGGACGAGCAGATTCCGGCGGAGAGCCCGAAGCTAGTGTCGTTCACGGTGGCGAGGGCCTCGTCGTAGTCGGCGACCTTGATCACGGTCGCCACCGGGCCGAAGATCTCTTCCTGGTTCACCTTCATGCTGTTATCGGTATCGAGAACCAGCGCCGGGCTCAGGTAGTAGCCGTCCTTGTCGAGCGTGAGCCGCTCGCCACCGATCACCCGGCCGCCCTCCTGCCGGGCCAACGTTAGATAGTGCAGGTCCTTGTCAAGTTGCCTCTGGTCCACCACGGGACCAATCTGGGTGGCCGGGTCGAGGGCATCGCCGACCCGGAGTTCGGCTAAGCGCCGCGTCAGCGCCTCGACGAATCGGTCGTGGATCTTCTCAGTGACCACCAGCCGGGAGGATGCGGTGCATCGTTGACCGGTGGAATAGTAGGCGCCGTTGATCGCGGCCTCGACTGCGATGCCAAGGTCGGCGTCGTCGAGTACCACCAGCGGGTTCTTGCCGCCCATCTCGGTCTGCACCCGCTTGCCTGATCGGGCGCAGATCTCGGCGACGTGTCTGCCGGTGGCGACCGAACCGGTGAAGCTCACGGCATCGACGCCGTCGGCTCGGACCAGCGCGTCGCCGACGACCGATCCGCTACCCATGACAAGGTTCACCACACCCGCGGGCAAGCCGGCCCTGTCGAGCATGTTCACCAGCTCCCAGGCGCAGGCCGGGGCCACCTCGGAGGGCTTGAGCACGACCGTGTTGCCGTAGGCGAGCGCTGGCGCAAGCTTCCACGCCGGAATGGCGATCGGGAAGTTCCATGGAGTGATCACCCCGATCACCCCGAGCGGCTCGTGTGTCATTTCAACCTGCAGTCCGGGCCGGACCGAGTCGACCAGCTCGCCGGTATTGCGGACCGCTTCCCCAGCGAAAAACTTGAACAGCTGCGCCGCCCGCTTGACCTCGCCGAGTGCCTCACCGATCGGCTTGCCCTCCTCACGGGCGAGCAGCCGGGCCAACTCCTCCGCCCTTTGGATTATCTGGTTGCCCACCGCGTCGAGGATGTCGAATCGTTGCTGGATGGGCGACTGGCTCCACGTTGGGAAGGCCTCACGCGCCGCGCGTACCGCGTCGGCGACCTGCTCCGCGGTGCCGGCCGCGAACTCGCCCACGATGTCACTAGTGTCCGACGGGTTGATGTTGGGTGTCAGGCCATCTCCGGGCACCCACTCGCCCGCAATGAAATTGTCGTACCGCGGTGCCATGACCCCGTCACCTCTCCATCGGCAGGTCTCGGACCTCCACCCTGCCATCGGGGTAGCCGAACACCACCTCGGCGGCGATCCCTACGAACAGCCCGTTCTCTACCACTCCGGGTATCCGGTTCAGCTCCACGGTCAGTTCGGCGGGTCGGTCGATAGCACCCAAATGGAGGTCGATGATGTAGTTGCCGTTGTCGGTTACCAGTCGCTCACCGTTTCGCATCCGAGGGGTGATCCGCACGTCGGCGTACCCGAAGTCGTTGAGCAGAGCGCGGACCGCGCGGGTAGTGGCCTCGTGGCCGAACTGGACGACTTCGACCGGAAGCGGGAAGGCACCAAGTTGGCGAACCAGTTTTGAATTGTCCGCGATCACGACCATTCGCCGCGATGAGGTCGCGACGATCTTCTCCCAGAGCAGGCAGGCACCGCCACCTTTGATCATGTTGCCGTCCGGGTCGATCTCGTCCGGCCCGTCGATGCAGATGTCGAGTTGTCCGACGTCGTTTAGGTCGGCGAGGGGAATCCCGAGCTCGAGGGCGAGGTCGCGGGTCGAGGTGGAGGTTGGCACGCCGACCACGTCGAGGCCCTGCTTGACACGTTCGGCGAGCGCTCGGACGAAGAAGTGTGAGGTGGTGCCGGACCCGAGGCCGATCCGCATCCCGGGCTGGCAGTAGTTTGCCGCGGCGTGCCGGCCGGCGGCGATCTTCGCATGGTCCTGTGGGGTGAGGTTCGTCATCGCTCTTCCTTTGCTGTCGGATCCGAATGCGCTGTTGCACCCGATACCGGCGCCGGGTCGGTTGACGTAGCGGCGTGGGACATCGGCGCGAGCTCGGGCGGAGTGCCGGTGGTGAGCGGCACTAGGTCCATGAAGCAACGCAGCCGGAAGCTCGGGCTGCCACCGGGCCTGCTCGCCAGCCCATCCCTAGCGTCTTGGGCAGGCTGGGGTAGCGGTTCATCCGGAATCTTGAACGCGGTCCAGTCCACCACGCCGCAGCGAACGCCGGCGCGCTGGGCGCACTCGACATCGACCGGGGAGTCGCCGATGTAGATGGTTTGTTCGGGCGTCAGCCCGAGCATCCGTACGGTGGCGAGCAGGTGCTCCGGGTCGGGTTTGCGGACGGGCAGTTGATCTCCCCCGACCACGGCGGTGAAGTACGCCAGCACGCCGAGGCCGTCGAGCACTTGCAAGGCCAGTTGCTGTTCCTTGTTTGTGCACACCCCGAGCCGGACGCCGCGCTGCCACAGCTGCTGCAGCGCCAGCGCGGCGTCCGCGAAGAGAGTGGAGTTCCGCACCGGCTCCCGCCGGTATAACTCCAGGTAGCGCTCCGTGTTCCGGCGCACTTCCGGGTCGCTGGCAGGCAGGCCGACGATCCGGTGCACCCCGGCCACCAGGCGGAACGCCCCCTCGGAGAGTAGCGGGGCGACCTGGCTCGGCTCGATCGGTCCCTTGTGGTGCTCGCGCAGCATCTCATTCAGCGCACGGGTGATGTCGAGGTTGGAGTCGACAAGCGTGCCGTCCAGGTCGAAGACGATGCCGCGGATCCCGGCGTGGTTGGGCTGGATGCTCATTACCTTTCCTGCTTCCGCTGCTAGGTGAACAGCGGCTCGACATGGCTGAATACCGAGCGGAAGTTCTGGTACGCCGCCTCGTACTCGGCGACGTTTGCCGGATTGGGCTGCACGGTCGCTGAGGTACGGATCTCGCCGGTCGCGGCGGTCAGCGACGGCCAGTGGCCGGTACCGACCCCGGCGAGCAGCGCCGCGCCGAAGGCGCCCCCGTGCTCGCCGCCGGCCACCGTGCTTACCTGCGTGCCGAGGATGTCCGCAAGCAGCTGCAGCCAGAGCTGCTCGCGAGTGGCGCCACCAGAGACCCGGATCTCGTCGGTGCCGAGCCCGGCGGTGACGCAAAGGTCGAGTATCTGCCGCAGGTTGAATAACGCGCCTTCCAGGACGCTGCGGACGAGGTCCCCGACGTCGTGTTGCGTAGTCAGCCCGAGCCAGGTACCGCGGGCGTGCGGCGCCACGTGCGGGCAGCGCTCCCCGGACAGGTACGGCAGGAAGAGCAGCCCCCGGGCACCGGGTGGCGAGCCGGCCGCCAACTCGATCAGCCGGTCGAAGCCGAGGTTGTGCTTGGCGGCCAGCGGGGCCAGTGCATTGCGCAGCCAGTGGAAGGCTCCGCCGGCATTGAGCGTCACCCCCATCACGTGCCATCGGTCTGGCGCGTTGCCGCAGGAGACCTGTAATAGCCCGTCCGGGTTCTCCGGACATGAGTCGGCCGCGCCGGCCACGATGCCCGCAGTGCCCAGGGTGATGCCGAGCAGGCCCGGGCCGGTCACCCCCATCGCCGTGGTCTGCAGCACGGCGTCGCCGCCGCCGCCGACTACCGGGATTCCTGCTAGCAGCCCCCACCGGCGGGCCACGTCCGCCCGTAGCGTCCCGGTGACCTCGGACGACTCGACGACCCGGGGAAAGATCTGCTCCGGCAGGTCGAGTGCGGCGATCAGCTCGGTACTCCAGGCGCGGCGTCTCACGTCGAACAGGCCGGTTCCGGATGCGTCGGAAACGTCCGTGACGTGGTCACCGGTCATTTTCAGTCGCAGGAAGTCCTTGGGGTTGAGGAAGCGGCGCATGCGCTGGAAGGAGTCGGGCTCGTTCTCCCGCAGCCAAAGGATCTTGCCGGCGGTGTAGCCCGGTAGCATCCGGTTGTCGGTCAGCTTGAGCAGCGCCGCCGACCCGCCGACCCGCGCCACGATCGCCTGGCACTGCGGCTCCGTGCGCTGGTCGTTCCAGAGGATGGCCGGTCGGATCACCCGATCGGCGGAGTCCAGCGGGATCAGACCATGCATCTGCCCGCAGAGGCCGATGCCGCGTACGGCGCTCGGTTGTGTTAGGCGCCCGATCACGGCACGTACCGCTGTCTCGGTCGCCGCCCACCAGTCCGCCGGATCCTGCTCTGACCAGCCGGGACGGGGCGTGTGTAGCGGGTACTCGGCGCTCGCGCTGGCCACCACCTGCGCCCGGTGGTCGATGGCGACTACCTTGCACGCTGAGGTGCCGATGTCGATTCCGAGCCAATAGTCAGCCACCGTGCTCACTCCGCCGTAGATCCGTGCCGGATCCGCAGGTGCTTGAGGTGCAGGTACCCCTCTAGCCCTTCGCGGCCGTGCTCGTAGCCGTATCCGCTGCCCTTGCGCCCGCCGTAGGGCGCGTTCATGATGCCGGCATCGACGTTGTTCACCCCGACGTTGCCGAAGTCCAGCTCCCGGGCGAGCCGGAACGTCTCGGCAAGGTCATTGCTGTAGACGTAGGCCGCCAGGCCAGCCGGGGTGCTGTTCGCCGCCGCGATCGCGTCGGCAAGATCCCGGTACGGGGCCACCCCGAGCACCGGCCCGAACGTCTCCTCGTGCATGACCAGCATTTCCTGTGTGGTGTCTGCCAGCACCGTCGGCGCGAAGAAGTAGCCCGGCGCCAAATCTTCCCGCGGTCCGCCGCCGGTGACGAGCCGGGCCCCTCGGGCGAGGGCATCGGCAACGTGGCGCGTACAGCGCTCCAGAATCTCCCGGTTGGCCACCGGCCCCATGTCCGCGTCGGGCTGCTTCAATCCGTCGTTGACCACCAGCGCGGCGGTCCGCTCGCCGAGCCGCTCGAGGAACTCCTCGTAGAGGTCCTCGTGTACGTAAGCCCGATTGATCGCGATGCAGATCTGCCCGGCGTTGCGGAAGCTTCGGCGGACGGTCCCGGCGACGGCGGCGTCCAGATCGGCGTGCGCGGTCACGATGAGCGGGCAGCTGCCGCCGAGCTCCATCGACAGCGGTACCACGCCCTGGCTCGACTTGGTGATTGCGGCGCCGGTTTCGGCCGACCCTGTGAAGGCGATCTTGTTGATGAGCGGATGCGAAACGAGCGCCTGGCCGGTGCTCGCGGCGCCGAGCACGAGGTTGGCCACACCAGCCGGAAGGCCCACCTCGTCCAGGCAGCGAAACAGTTCCACCGCCGAGGAGGGCGAATACTCGGAGGGCTTGAGCACGATGGTGCAGCCGGCACCGAGCGCTGCGGCCAGCTTCCAGCCGATTAGCTCGACTGGGTAGTTCCACGGGGTGATCGCGGCGACCACTCCAACGGGCTCCCGCTGCACCAGGCTGATAAAGCCGTTCTCCTCGTTCGGCACCACGGTGCCGAAGGTTCGGGTGGTCTCCTCGGCGTAATAGTGGAACGCCTTGGCCACCTTGCGGACCTCGCCGCGCGCCTCATCCAACGGCTTGCCCATCTCGACCGTGATCTCCGTGGCGATGGTGTCGACGGCCGCCGCGATTCGGTTTCCGATCTCATGCAGTATTTCGGCCCGGTAGAACGGGTTGGTGAACCGCCAGGACCGCCAGGCGGCGGCTGCCGCCCGTACCGCCCGATCCACCTCGTCCGGAGGGGTCTGCGGGATGACGGTGACCGGCTCAGCGGTGGCCGGATTCACCACGGTGTACGTCGAATCAGTTCTGGCGTCGGCCCAGCCGCCGTCGATGTAGTTGTACTGTCTTCTCAAGGTGTTCATCGTCGCTCCTGATGACTGTCATGGCCGGGTCGGTTGGCGAAGGTGGCGCCTGGTGGGTCCAGGTGGTGGCCCTGTTCAGACCACGCGGCATCTGAGTGGTTCTCCGGCCAGTGCCCGCCCGGCCTCCTCGGTGGCCAGGCGCTGCAGCGCGTCGAGGGATTCATCGGAGAAGAAGGCGGCGTGCGGGGTGAGCAGCACGTTCGGTAGCTTGCGCAGGGGCGAGTCCGGAGCCAGCGGCTCCGGGTCGAAGACGTCCAATGCCGCAGCCGCCAGGTGGCCCGAGGCGAGAGCGTCGGCAAGGGCGTCCTCGTCCACCAACGCGCCCCGCGAGGTGTTGACCAGTACGCTTCCGGGGCGCATGCGCATCAGGAATTCTCGATTCACCAGGTGCCGCGTCTGCTCGGTAAGCGGAACGTGCAGCGACACCGCGTGAGCGCGCTCCAACATCTCGTCCATGGAGCACAAGGTGATCCCTGCCGCCGCCGCGACCTCAGGGGGCACCATTGGGTCGAATCCGAGCAGGGTGAAGCCGAAGGGCGCCAGCCGGGTGGCCAGGCTTCGGGCGATCCGGCCCGCCCCGATGAGCCCCACCACCGTGGACCGGAAGCTCGGTATCGGGCCGAGCGCGCCCGGCGCACACCAGCCGTCGGTGCGGATCGTCCGATCGTAGATGGTGAGTCGACGCAGCAGGCAGAGCAGCGCGGCCGCCGCGTGGTCGGCGACCGTGTCGATGCCATAGTCGGGGACGTTGGCCACCGCCACACCGAGCCGGGCCGCGGCCTCCACATCCACGTTGTCGTAGCCGATGCCGTACCGGATCACCGTCGCGCCTGGGGCCATCGCGGCGAGCACCGCCTCGGTGATCGGGGCGAAGTTCACCAGTACGACGGAGGCACCGCGAACCGCTTCTATGGTCTCGGCTTCCGTGACGCACTGATAGCTGGCGAACTCGACGCCCCGTTCGCGGGCCAATTGCTCCTCGTATCGGGTGTTTCCGAAGCACTGGTCGGTGACGACGAGTCGGGTCACGGACGTGCCTCCCGGGTCGTCAGCAGGCCTCGGGCCGCCAGATTGCTCATCAGGGCGCGGATCCCGAAGCGCCATTCGGGCGCTTCCTCCGCTGCGACGACGGTGTTCACGAGGCAGCCCAGCCGGGGCGTCGTGATGCTGACCACGTCGCCCCGCTTGTGGGTGAATCCCTGCCCCGGGGCGTCCCGGTCGTCGGTTGGCGCGAACATGGTTCCGGTGAGTAAGACGAACCCGTCCGGGTACTGATGGTGCCGGCCGTGCGCATGCGCGATCAGCTCCTCGAAGTCGCGGCTCATCTCGCGTACCGAGCTGACCGCCTCCAGCAGGTAGCCCTCCGGGCCCTCGATCCGCAGGGTGACGTCCGCGGTGCGCAGGTCGTCGATGGTGAAGCCATCGTCGAAAAGTCGGATCAGCGGCCCCAGCGCGCAGGAGGCGTTGTTGTCCTTGGCCGCGGTCAGCAGCAAAGCACTGCGCCCCTCGAAGTCACGCAGGTTCACATCGTTGGCCAAGGTCGCGCCGACTGCCCGGCCAGCGCTGGTCACCGCTAACGCCACCTCCGGCTCCGGGTTGTTCCACACCGACCGCGCCAGCACCCCGATCTCGGCGCCGGTGCCGACCGATGCCAGCACCGGCGCCTTGGTGAAGATCTCCGGGTCGGGACCGATGCCCACCTCCAGGTACTGCGACCAGAGGCCCTCGGCGACGAGTACCTCCTTGAGCCGGAGCGCCTTCTCGGAGCCGGGCCGGACCTGGGCGATCGCTTCGCCGATGACGTCTGACAACTGGCTGCGGATCTGCTCGGCGCTGCCAGGGTCGCCCTTGGCCCGCTCCTCAATGACCCGTTCCAGCATGCTGCGAGCGAACGTCACCCCGGCCGCCTTGATGACCTGAAGATCAAACGGGGAAAGCAGGTGCGGTCGGTCCCACTTGCCGGCCAGCGTGTCGGCGAGCACCTGCGCCAGCCGCCAACTGCGTCCACCGGTGGCGCTTCGTGCGATTGCTACCGCGTCCGGACGCTCTAGCAGGTCGGCCATTGTGGGGGTCTGCGTACTCGTCAGGTCCACCAGTTCGGTGCCGCGTACCGCGACCACGCAGGGCCCGCCGACCTCGGGGTCGAAGAGCCGACCCACGAGGGTCGCGTCCGCCGCGTCCGTGGGGAGGGTGCGGTCGAGGTGATCCGTGGGTGACGCCATGGGATTCCTCCAAGATCATTCCGCCTGGAGGGGGATACATACGGCGGAGGGGTGGGGTGTGGGGCGGTGCTGATACGACCTTATGACGTCGTATCATCGTACGAACTTCGGCGTCAACAGTTCCGTATATCACGATTTGCCGGACACTCCATCGGGTCAACGACAAAAAAGGTCGTACGAAGGTCTTGCCAAGGGGTAGCGTTCGTCATACGTTTCAGCCATGGCACAGACGCCCCGCTCACGGAAGACGCTCCCCGAGGTGATCGCAGATCGCCTGCAGCGCGAAATCCTCGACAGTGGTGCGCGGCCCAACGACCGGCTGTCAACCGAGGCTGAACTTGTCGCGCGTTACGGGGTCAGTCGCACGGTGGTCCGCGAGGCGGTTCGGCTACTGGTCCAACGCGGACTGGTCTCGGTGAAGCCCGGCCGGGGCATGGTGGTGGCCGAGTTCGACGGCAAGCTTCTCGCCGAGCAGTTCGCAGTGCTGATGCGAGCCAGCAACGGGACGTTCGACCAGCTCCTGGAACTGCGCCTGGCCATCGAGGTGCAGATGGCGATCCTGGCCGCCAAACGTCAGCCCGAACACCTCATCAGCGCCATGCAGGAGACGATCGACCGCGGCGAGGCGTCTGTCGGCGACCGCGAGCGGTTCCTGGAAGCGGACATGGACTTCCACGAACTGCTAGCCGAGTCGAGCGGCAACCCCTTCTTCGACCTGGTGTCGAAGCCGATCAACCAGTTCATGCGCAGCCACTACCGGAACCGCGAGTCCTACCCGTCGGACCCGTTGCGGACGCTGGAGGAACACACCGAGATCCTCAACGCCATCCGACGTGGCGACACGTTCGGCGCCCGCCACGCGACTGAGGAACATCTCCGCCGGCTGATGCGGGCCCGACGGAATGCCGCCGGCGCGGAGGGGACGGCGCTGGCAGAGGGGCCGTGACCCGCAGGCCAGCCCTGCGATCTTTTACCCGGACCGCGCCATCGCGCATTGACAACTCAGTGCCCTTGAACGGGACTCATCCTCTGAGCCGCGGTTCGTTACCCCGAACCACCGTGGCATCAGGCTCAGCCATCCCCGCTCGTCGCTCCGCCATAACTACCAGGCGGACAGCCGATACCCCCCACCTTGACTCACTTTAGGAGTATGACATGCCTGCTCCGTTTCCGTCCGGCCTGAGCCGGAGACAGTTCACCCTCGGAGCTCTCGGCCTGGCGGGAGCCGCCATACTCGCCGGCTGCGGTGAGTCGTCCCCGGCCGGTGGCCGCAAGGGCGGTCTCGCCGCTTACTCCAACAAGGGCATGAACTACTTCTTCTTCGTTGTCCAGAACGAGGCCGTGAAACGAGCCAGCGAGGCGCTCGGCTACACGTACAAGACCACGGACGCGAAGTTCGACGCCAGCACCCAGTACAACGACTGGAACTCCTTCCTGCTGCAGAGGCCGGCCTTCCTCATCTCCGATCCGATCGACTCCGAGGGTCTGGCGCCGCTTACTGAGCGGGCCAAGAGCCAGAAGATCCCGGTCGGCATCATCGACACCCCCCTGACCAAGGGCGTCGTCGACTTCACCATCGCGTTCGACAACTACAAGGGTGGTCAGATGGCCGCCCAGAAGATCGTCGAGCTGCTGCGGAAGCGCTACGGCTCCCCCAAGGGGAAGGTGCTCAACTGTTACGGCGCGCTCTCCAGCTCCGCCTGGCGGGCGCGGAAGGACGGCTTCGAAGACGAGCTGAAGAAGTATCCCGACATTCAGATCATCTCGCGGCCCACTGACGGCGAGGAGTCCAAGGCGCGGGCCATCGCCGAAGCGACGTTGTCGGAGTTCCCCGATCTCGACGCCGCCCACGCGCCGAGCGACTCGATCACCCGGGGCATCATCACCAGCCTCAAGGGCAAGGGCAGGGCACTTCCTCGCGATCACAAGGACCATGTCATCCTGACCTCCATCGACGGCGAGCCGCAGTCGTTGCAGTGGCTCAGGGAAGGCATCCTCGACGCCGAGGTCTCTCAGGACCCGGTCGCGTACGGCGAAGTGTGCGTCGAGATGCTGACCAAGTACGCCGTCAATGGCAAGAAGGTCCCGATCGGAACCTACGAGAACAAGAAGTACTACTGGGAGAAGGCTCCGATCATCGAGACGCCCAACGGCCCCAGTTGCGTCATTCCGCCGTACTACATCGACGAAAGCAACGTCGACGATCCCCGGCAATGGGGCAACGTGGTGACCAAGCAGTGGGGGATGTCGCAGACATGAGTCGCGAGAAACGCGTCCCCCTTCTGGAAATCCGGGGACTATCCAAGGTGTACGGGCGGGCCACGGCGCTGGAACCGATCGACATTACGGTATGGGAGGGCTCCGTCCACGGCTTCCTCGGTAAGAACGGCGCCGGGAAGTCGACCCTGGTCGGTATGATCGCCGGCTCGATCCAGCCCACCAGCGGCTCGGTGCTCTTCCGGGGCCGGGACATCACCGGCCTGAGCGTGGCCCAGCGTCGGCGGCTCGGCATCCACCTGCTCGGTCAGCACGCCGAGGTGGTGCCGATGCTGAGCGTGGCGGAGAATCTGGTGATGCCCGACTACCCGAAGCGGTACGGGCTACTCGACCGGGACGAAATGCGCCGCCGAGCCGAGGCCCTGCTCCGCCGGTACAACGTCGACTTCGACGTGGACATGCCGGCGGGCGCGCTGCCGGTGCCTGACCAACGCCGGCTTTCCATCGTTCGGACGCTCGTGGACAACGGCACCCTGATCATGCTGGATGAGCCCACCACGGCACTGAGCCAGCACGAGCGACAGGCGCTGTTCGAGTGGATCCGGCAGCTTAACGCTGCCGGCCAGACCTTCATCTTCATCTCCCACTTCAATAGCGAGATCCAGGCGATCTGCGACGAGTGCTCGGTGCTGCGCGACGGCCGGCTGGTAGCCGACGGCGTCGATCCGCGGGCGATGACCTCAGCGGAGCTCTCCACTCTGGTGACCGGCTCGGCGGTGCAGGAGTTCGTCCGCAACCGCCGGCCGGCCGGCCCGTCACTGCTTGAGATCGAGGATCTCTACGCGGACGGGGTCGAGGGGATTACCCTGACGGTCGGCCAGGGAGAGATCGTCGGCTTCGCCGGCCTCCCGCAGTCCGGGGCCCAGGAGCTAGCCCGGGCCCTGGCCGGGCTGACCGCGATCCGCTCCGGGACGGTACGCCTCGACGGCAAACCGCTCGATCTGCGTCGGCTGCGCGAGTCCCGCCGCAGCGGGATCGCCTATCTGACCAACGACCGGATCGGCGAGGGAATCGTCGGCCCGTTCTCCGTCAAGGAGAGCCTCCACCTGGGCAACTGGCCATTGCGGGGCCCGCTAATCGACACCCGGGCGATCCTGCGGACCTACCACCGCTACCACGAACGCCTTTCCTTCAGGGTCAGCGGCCCGGACCAACCGGTGGAGGAGCTGTCCGGCGGCAACCAGCAGAAGGTCCTGCTCGGGCGGCTGCTCGCCCTGCAGCCGAAGCTGCTGATCCTGGACGAACCGACGCTCGGCGTCGACGTAGCCACGAAGGAAGAAGTGCACCGCCTAGTCGACGAGCTGACCGCGGAGGGCATGGCGGTCATCCTGCTCGCCTACGACACCGACGAAATGGCGCGAATGGCGGACCGGGTGATTTGCTTCCAAGGCGGTCGGATAGGCCGCGAACTCACCGGCTCCGACATCACTGTGGACAACATCCTCGGCAGCCTGCACCACGCCACCGAACCTGTGCGCACGAAGTGAACGACCATGACTCAAGTCAACGCAACGGTTCGACGTAACGAATCACCTCGACCCGACAGTTCGGGGGGCCGCGAGCAGCGGCCGCGAACTAAGCGCCCGCGGAGCCTGGTCCACCTGGTGGACCTGGCACTGGACAACATCGTCTGGATCCTGCTGGTCGCGTTCGCCTTGCTCGCGAACCTGATGAACCCGTTCTTCCTCAGCGTCGCCAACCTGCAGAACATCCTGGTTCAGGCGACCACACTCGGCTTCGTCGCGGTGGCCATCGCGCTGACCCTGCTGCTTGGCGAAATCGACCTGTCGGTGGTCGGCATCCTCGGCTTCACCGGCGCGGTCGGCGCACTCGCAGTGAACAACGGCATCCCGGGTCCCGCTGCGATCGGGCTCGTGGTACTGCTCGGCGCGGTGATCGGCCTGATCAACGGCCTGTGCGTCGCGAAGCTGCGGATGAACTCGCTGATCGAAACCCTGGCCATGGGCCTCGCGCTCAGTGGCGCGGTGCTGGCCTTAACCAAGGGGCAGACCCTCACCATCAGCTCCGAGAGCTACGTTTTCGTGGGACAGGGATCCCTGTTCGGCTGGCCGGTGATGCCGCTGGCCCTGGTACTGCTCTTCGTGGTCATCGCCGTCGTTCTCAACCGGACCGCCTGGGGCCGGAAGCTCTACGCCACGGGCGGCAACAAGCGCGCCGCGTTTGCCGCTGGCATTAACACTGACCGGCTGCGCGTCGAGGCCTTCGTCGTCTCCGGCCTGCTCTCCGGCATCGCCGGCTGGCTCGCCACCGCGTACCTATCCGGGGTGAACTCCACCGTCGGCAGCAATCTGCTGCTGTACGCAGTCGCCGCGCCGGTCATCGGCGGTGTTTCGCTCTTCGGCGGCCGCGGCCGGGTACTCGGCATGCTCGGCGGCATTCTGCTGCTGACCGTCGTGCAGGTCGGTCTGCAGTTGGTCAACATTTCGGCCTACTACGTCTCAATGGTGGGCGGCGCCATGATCTTCCTCGCTGTGTTCGTGGACGCGCTGAGGGTCCGCCGCCGTGAATCCTGATCGCGACATGGTGCAGAGGGAACGATGAAGGGTCTGTCGGGAAAGGTCGTGGCGGTCACCGGTGCCGCCGGCGGGATAGGTTCCGCGGTCTGCGAACGACTGCAATCGGAGGGGGCTGAGGTCTACGCGCTCGACCTGACCGAGGGCACGGCAGGACATTTTATCCGCACTGACGTCACCGACGAAAACTCAATGCGGGCTGCCGCAACGGCCGTGCTGCAGCGCGCGGGACGCGTCGATTGCCTGGTCGCCGGGGCGGGCATCGTCGAGGACGACGTGCCGGCGGAGGAGATGTCAGTCGAGCAGTTCGACCGGGTGCTCGCGGTCAATTTGCGCGGGGTGTTTCTCGCCTGCCAGGCGTTCGGCCGGCAGATGCTCGACCAGGGATACGGTCGGATCGTGACCATCTCCTCGATGAGCGGCAACCACGTGGTGAACACCCCGCAAAAGCAGTGCGCCTACAACGCCTCGAAGGCCGCGGTCAGCGCGCTGACCCGGTCGCTCGCCGCGGAGTGGGCGTCACGGGGCGTACGAGTCAACGCCATCGCCCCCGGCTACGTCGACACACCGCTGTTGAGTCGGAAACGGCACCAGTTCGACCAGTGGCTCGCCGCCACTCCGCTCGGCCGGTTCGCTCAGCCGGCGGAGATCGCGGCCGCGATCGCCTTCCTGCTGAGCGACGAGGCGGACTTCTTCTGCGGAAGCGAGCTGCTCGTCGACGGCGGCTACACCCTGGTCTGAGTCGAGCGGTCCAAGGAGTCACGGATGAGCAACCTGGCAGCGGTGATGAACCGCCTCGGCAGCATCGAGATCGAGGAGGGGGGGGAGCCGGTGCCCGGGCCAGGCGAGGTTGTGGTCCAAGTCATGGCAGTGGGCATCTGCGGATCGGACGTGACCTATTTTGAGCACGGCCGGATTGGCCAGTGGGTCGTGAACGGACCTATCATCCTCGGCCACGAGGCGTCGGGAGTGGTGCTCGAATGCGGGCCCGAAGTCCGTCGGGTCCGGCCCGGTGACCGGGTGGCGATCGAGCCCGGTACGCCCTGCGAGCGCTGCACCCAGTGCCGCCGGGGCGACTACCACCTCTGCCCCGACCTCGTCTTCCTGGCCACTCCCCCCTACGACGGGGCACTGATCCAGCGGCTGCGCATCGCCGAGCGGTGCGTCTACCCCCTGCCCGACTCGATGAGCTTTGACGAGGGGGCGCTGGTCGAACCGCTCTCCGTGGGCCTCTGGGCATGCCGCCGCGCCGGCCTGCGACCAGGCGACGACGTACTGGTCACCGGCGCCGGGCCGATCGGGATCCTCGCCGGCTGTGCTGCCCGGGCCCTCGGCGCGCGTACCGTGACCGTGGTCGACGTGTCGGACTTCCGGCTGTCCATCGCGGACCGGTTGGGGCTGCGTGCACAACGGCCAATCGATCCGATCGAGCGCGACCACGACGTCCTGCTCGAATGCAGCAGCGCACAGGAGGCGCTTATCAGCGGGCTACGGCGGCTGCGCCCCGGCGGTCGCGCCGCACTGGTCGGCGTGCCGAAGAGCGAACTGGCCCAGCTACCGCTGGCCGAACTGGTGCCGCAGGAGGTCACCGTCGCCCTGGTGAACCGCTACGCACACACCTGGCCCACCGCCATCGCGCTACTGGCCAGCGGGCGAGTGCCAAGCGAGCACCTCGTCACCCACCACTTCCCGCTCGATGCCACGGCGGAGGCCTTCACCTTGCCCAGGCGCAACCCAGAGACATTGAAGATCGTTATCGAGCCACAGCGGCTCGGTGATCCATCGCGAAAGTGATCTGGGTGCGCGACCACGAGCCGAAGGTCTTTACCGCTGTACGCCACGTCTGCCTCGCCAAGGACTAGCCTTCCTCGGCATCGGCCGCCGTCACGGCCGAGAGCACCTCACCCGCGCGGTGCTCGAAGGCGTTGCCTTACCGTAACGGCTACGACGCCTACATGTGCTCGTTTGACCAGGTGCCGCGGGTTTGGTCGTACGCGTTGGTAAATGAGGCGTCGGAGTGGTCGATCGCGAGCCTTCCGGTGAGCCGGACACCAGATATTGACCTCTCGGGATGTTCAGACGTGGATCAACCAGGTGGCCCAAACCTGCCAGTGCTCCGCACAGGGCAAGGACGCCGCCCGGCCCAGGGACAAGCGCCGCTGCTGTTCGGTAGGCCGCTGCTGCCGGTCTGTGCTGTCGACCCGAACGGCAAGCGATATCCGAGCCGCGCTTCGGGCGGCACTCTCACACGCGCAATCCCAAGACCTCATCGTCAAGAATCCGGCTACCTCGGTCACCCTCGCAACGGTCCGTCGCCGCCGAGGCAAGGCAGGGTCCAGTGATGAGGCCCGCAAGTTCCTCGAAGCTGCCCGGCGTGACAGGGATCCGCTGTACGCGGCGTACGTTCAGGTCCTCGTCCTTGGCCTACGCAAAGGCGAAGCTCTCGGCCTCACCTGGGACGACACCGACTTGGACGATGGGAACCGAGTGTTGGCCGACAGTTGCAACGGGTCCGTGGGCAACTCCTACACCGCGACACCAAATCTCAAGCGTCGGAGGCCGTCCTACCGCTACCGGACAGCTGTGTCAGCGCCCTGCGGCTACGCAAAGCGCAGCAGGCCGAAGCTCGATCAGCTGCTGGCACGACGTGGCAGGAGTCCGACCTCGTCTTCACCACTCGCTACGGCACACCGATCGAGCCCCGGAACTTCCGGCGCTCCTGGCAGCTCCGTTGCGACAGACTGATCACCGTGCACGACGCCCGCCGTACATGTGCCTCTCTGCTCGCGGACCTGGACGTGCATCCCCGGGTCGCCATGTAGATACTTCGGCACGCCCGATTCTCGATCACGATGGAGATCTACACACAGGTATCGTCCAGGGCCACCCGTGAAGCCCTCAAACGGCTGGGCGATGTCCTCGACCGTTGAGGGCTGCTGTACTTCGCTGCTGTACGACCAGCAAAAAGGCCACTTCCTTCGATGGGAAGTGGCTTCTGACCTGGTGGGCGATACTGGGATCGAACCAGTGACCTCTTCGGTGTGAACGAAGCGCTCTCCCGCTGAGCTAATCGCCCGTTGCCCCATCGGGGCTGACGTCAGAAACCATACCGCACCCTGTGGCTCAGGTGGAAATCAAGAGCGGGAACTTCTCCAGAGGATCTTTGACACCCCCGTTGACCAGCGCATTCGCCGGTCGTAGGGCGGGTCGCACGTCTCCCGGACGATAGATCGAGACGGGGCGGTGACCGGGGACGTCGTCCACGGATGCCGCCGGTGGCGGGGAGGTCGGCCCGCCCTCGGACGTGAGCCCTCCTGAAGCCACTCGGTCTCATGCTCGCCGAGGCGGGTGCCCCGCAGCCGGGACGCCGGACACCCCGCGGCGTGCCGTACGCACGGCTCATGCCGGCGCCTGGATGCGCATCGGCGTGACCATGCCGCGGGCGGTCGAGCGTGCTGCGGGCCTGCGTAACGGATGATCGGCCCCCGCCGTGCCGGAAGGCCGTCGGCTCGCCGTGCCACCGCACACAAAGCCGTGCCACCGCATACAAAAGAGCAGACTGCTCCCACGGACCAGCAGGCCAGAAGAGCGGCGGAGGCGACGGATCTCGAGGAGCTATGAACTCCAGAGCATGTTGCTGAGCTCCTGATCGAGATCCATGAAGTCCGACTCGCGACCGGCCGGAACGAGCTCGTATGTGCGATTCAGGAACGCGGTGAGCGGTGCCAGCGGAACCTCGAAGAGTGCCTGCCCGAACGGCGAAGTCAGGCTGATGTTCAGGCTCTGCTCGCCCTCGGTCCGGGCCGGCCAGACCTGCACGTCACCCTCTCCCACGCGCCGCACCATCCCGATGGTCAGCAGCTCACGGGCGAAGATCCACTCGACCGGTTCGTCGTTCCCCAC
>Ga0181858_1000566_pt1 | contig 17700 bp, 16 predicted proteins | sample NewIslPassag4_SG_FD_130749 | JGI IMG/M metagenome (GOLD analysis project Ga0181858, IMG submission 130749) | Feedstock adapted compost microbial communities from Newby Island compost facility, Milpitas, CA, USA - Passage 4_SG | ecosystem: Engineered > Solid waste > Feedstock > Composting ...
ATAGTAGGTTCTCTTGCCCTCTGCCCGGTCATCCGCTGCCCGGTCATCCGCTGCCCGGTCATCCGCTGCCCGGTCGTCCGCTATCCGGTTGCGCACCGCATCGCCGTCCGCTGTTCTGCGTACTTCCGCCGTTTGGTTTTCCACAGCCCATGCCCCCTTTCTTCCCGATTCCTTACGGTCCGAACCAGGTCCGCGTGTACACGGCGTACACGCCCACGATGATGGCGGCCACAAACAGGACGTACCACCAGTAGATCGGATTGGCGATCACCTTGTGCCGGATCTTCGCGCCGCTTACATCCTCGTCCCGCTCTCCCCGGATCCGCCGGCTGAAGAGAATGCCCGCGATCACGCCGCCGATGACCGCCAGGGCGGCGAGTCCGAGGGCGATCGTCAGATTGGATTCGAAATCGCTCATGGCCCGATCGTTCCTTTCCTGAATCTGACGGTAGTATGGGCCGCGCCGCGGACTTTTATGACGAAAAAAAAAGGCCGGCCCCCGCATGGGGGCCGGGCGGTCTTCGCGAAACGGAAGATCCGGCAAGAACACCTCAAGGGGCGGAATAATCGTAAAACGGTTCTTCCAGAACCCCTTCCTCCTTCAGAAATCGGATCAGTCGGGCGATCAGTTCGTTTCTCCGCTTCAGGGCCATCTCGCGGCCGCGGTCGTCATAGCGGCTGTAGTCGAGCCATCCCCTGCCGGCGAGGAAGCCGATGTCTCCCCGCGCGACCATGTCCCTCAGCCGATCCGTCGGGGCAAACTGGGGTCCGATCTGCTCCGCCAGGTATTCCAGCGTCGACAGAAGCGTCATTTTGCTGGCCGCGAAATCGCTGGAGCCGAAGGGGCCGAAAAAGGGAAGCCTCAGGCCGATGCTCAGGCGGATCCCGTTTTCGATATCCCTGGGCGACGCGACTCCTTCTTCCAGCATCCGGGCCGCCTCGTTCAACAGCGCCAATTGCAGGCGGTTGACGATGAACCCCGGCGCGTCTCCGCTCACGACCGGGACTTTGCCGAGCCGCCGCACCATGCCGCAGGCCCGCTCGACCGTCGCGGGATCCGTCTTTTCGCCCGGGATGATCTCCACCGCGGGAATGAGGTACGGCGGGTTGACCCAGTGGAACCCGAGAAAGCGGCCGGCAAAGCTGCGGCCTTTCTGCAGCTCGCTGATCCGGAACGAGGACGTGTTCGTGGCCACCAGCGTCCCTTCCTCGGCGCCGATGCCGTCGATGGCCTTGAGCAGGGCCTGTTTGGACGAGAGGTTCTCCTGAATGCTTTCCAGCACGAGATCGCTGCCCGCAAGACCGTCCTCGAGCCTTTCGCCGGGGGTGAGGAGCTTCATTTTCTCCTCCGCGCCGCCGGACGGGATCATCTCCATCTCTTCCAGCTCACGGAGAATCCGGCCGATTTTGCCCACGGCGTCCTGCAGGACTTTGGGCTGCATGTCGATCAGCGTCACCGGGACGTCGGCCGACAGGGCGGCCGCGGCGATGTTGTGACCCATGAATCCCGCCCCGATGATCGTCATCTTCCTGAGTTCCGGCGCTGCATTTCCCATCATCCGCTTCTCCTTTGTCCGTTCAGGCTTTCAGGTTTTCCAGGTAGCGGATCGTTTCCTCGAGGGGAACGACGTCCGCGTATTTCATATGCATGTCGAACAGGTTGACCTTGTGGCTGATCTGGTTCCGGTCCGCGACGCACTCTTCCGGGATGATCACGAGGTAGTTGTGGGAAAACGCGTCCACCACCGTCGCGCGGATGCAGCCGCTCGTCACCACGCCGGTCACGATCAGGGTGTCGATCTGATGGTACACGAGCAGGCTGATCAGCTCCGTTCCCCAGAAGGCGGAAGGCCTGAGCTTCTCGATGACCGACTCGTCTCCCTGCGGCAGGATCTCGTCCGCGATGTCGTTGGCGTCGTCCTTGACCTGGACGTTCTGCCCGGACTTCCACCGGCCCCTCTCCGCCGCGTTCCGATGGGACTTGTTCGTCGTGTAGATGACCGGAATCTGCAGCGGCCGGGCCACATCCAAAAGCTTCCTGACGGCGGCCACCGCGTCCTTGCCCGTGCGGCAGAACACGTACGATTCCTCGTCCTGCACGAAGCTCTTGACCATGTCCACGACCAGAACGGCCGGCCGGCTGCCCCACTGCCTCCGCCCGCTCAGGCCCTTGCTTTCATAGGCGCCCATCTGGGCGGGAGGAATGAGATCTTCCCAAACCGCCATGAATGTTTCACCTCTCTTTTCAGAGGGCGGGATGGTTCTCCCGCCCGTCAGAGGAACACGTGGCCTCCGTCGACCACCATCGTCTGTCCGGTGATGAAGGAGCTGGCGTCGGAAGCGAAGAACATGACCGCGCCGACGATGTCGGACGGAACCTGCTCCTTCTTGATGCACCGGGAATTGATCATGATCTTGTTGCGCTCCGGCGAGATCGTGCCCCGGTCCACTTCCGTAATCGTGAGACCCGGAGCGATCGCGTTCACCGTAATGTTGTAGTCGCCCACTTCCTTGGCAATGCCGCGGGTCATGCCGATGATGCCCGCCTTGGACGACACGTAGTGCAGGTACAGCGGACGCCCGGTGAAGACGGTCGCGGAGGCGAAGTTGATGATCCGGCCCCAGTTGTTCTTCTGCATGTGCGGAACAACCGCCTTGCTGGCGAGGAACGTCCCCGTCAGGTTGACGCCGATGATCTTGTCCCATTCCGCCTTCGAAATTTCCACGAACGGTTTGAGCTGGATTGTGGAAATGATCGCCGCGCAGTTGACCAGGATGTCGATCCGGCCGAACTCCTGGACCGCGCGCTCGGCCATTTCCCGGGTGCTTTCTTCGCTGGACACGTCCGTGCGGACGAACACGGCCTTTCCGCCCTGCCCGCGGATTTCCGCGACGACCGCTTCCCCTTTCTGATCATTGAGGTCAGAGACGACCACATTGGCTCCCGCACCGCTCAACGCCAGGGCGATGGCGCGTCCGATGCCCTGGGCGGCGCCGGTCACGATCGCGACTTTACCTTGCAGTTCCGACATGATGTGTGATCTCCTTTCGTTTCAAGCGGTTTGCTGTTTTGCCATTTTTCTGCGAATCAGGTAGACCCCGAGGGACACGGCCAGGATGGCCAGCACGATGAGGTTCAGGGTCAGGTTGGGCGTAATCAGGATGATCCCCATCGCCAGAGCGGCGATCCGGAACACGAGGCTCAGCTTGCTCGCCAGCCGGCCGATGGTGCTGTAGGCGATCAGGATGACGCCGATCACCGCCGTGACGAAGGCCACCAGAATCTCCTGCGTTTCCCCGATCATCAGCAGCTGTTCATGGAAGACGAAAATGAACGGAATGATGAACGCCGGCAGGCACAGCAGGCAGGCGAAGAAGCCCGTCTTCCAGAAGCTCGTCTGCGCCAGCACCGACGCGGCGTAGGCGGCCATCGCCACCGGCGGCGTGATCATCGACAGGCAGGCCAGATACAGGATGAACATGTGCACCTGCATATCCAGGAGGCCGAACGAGGTCAGCGCCGAGGCGGCCACCATGACCGCCAGGATGTAGGCGATCGCGGTCGGCAGGCCCATGCCCAGGATGATGACCATGACGGCGGTCATGATCAGGAGCAGGATCAGGTTGCCTCCGGCCAGGTCGACGACGAGCTGGCCAAAGCGGATGGACAGCCCGGTCATCAGGAGCGCGCCGACGATGATGCCGACGGCGAAGGCGGGAATGCCCACGCCGATGAAATTCTCCGCCGTTTCCTTGAAAATGTTCAGCAGCTTGCGCACGTTGATCCGGGTTTCCTTGCGGAAGGACCCGACGACGAGCATCACGACCATCGCCGCAATCGCGGACAGCGGAGCGGAATAGCGGATGACAAGCAGGTAGACCAGCGTTCCCAGACCCAGCACGAAGGTGAGCATGCCCGGTTCCTTGAGGGCATCGCGCAGGCTGGGCAGCTCCGATCTTTTCATCGCCGGAATGCCCGAACGCACCGCATAGATGTAGACGCCCACGGCGACGCTCAGGAAGTAGAGGACAGCCGGAATGAGCGCCGCGCGGACCACATCATAGTACGGCACGCCGAGGAACTGGGCCATGACGAAGGCCACGGCGCCCATGACCGGGGGCATGATCTGCCCGCCCGTGGAGGCCGCCGCTTCGACGCCGCCGGCGGCATGGGGCGAGAACCCCATTTTCTTCATCATCGGAATGGAGACCGAACCCGTGATCATGACGTTGGCCGCCGCGCTTCCGCTGACCGAGCCGACCAGCATGCTGGAGACGGTGGCGATCAGGGCGGGCCCGCCGCGCATCCATCCGACCACGGCCTGCGAAAATTTCATGATGAAGTTCAGGGCTCCCGAATATTCCAGCACCTTGCCGAACAGGACGAACAGGAAGACGTACTGGAACATGACGTACATGACGGAACCGAAGATGCCGTTCGTGGAAAGGTACGTCATCGTCATGAAGCGGTTGAGCGTGTAGCCGCCGTGCCCGCCGTATTGGATCGGGATATACTTGCCGAGAAAGACGTAGGCAATCGCCACGCCCACGATCAGCGTGAAGGCCCAGCCGGTGCTGCGCTGGACGAAATACATCAGAATGACAATGGCGACCACGCCGAAGAAGATATCGGTGTCGTTGGGAATGCCGACGCGCTTGAGGATCTCGTTGTTGAAGACGACCACATAGCCGTAAGCCAGGACGGTCGCAACGACGAGCAGCGCGGCCCACAGTTTCCCCCAGACCGATTTGAACAGCCGCTCCGCGTCCACGGTCAGCGCGGCCAGCACCAGCACGAGCAGAATGAAAAGAGCCCGTGCCCGCAGCGGTTCGGTGCTGTAGAAAATGTTGGAAATAACATAAACGGACAGCGCCGTGGACAGCAGGATTTTGACCGCGTTCAGCAAAGAGTTCTCACCTCCATTGCGCGATTTGCCATGACGGCAGAAAAAACGGGGGGCCGACGGAAACCAGATGGCTGCTGGATCTAAGCTGTGTATGGTGCGATCTTCTGGTATTCAGGTTGAACCGTCAGCCCCCGCGTCGAGATGCCGTCTGCTACAGGATTACTCTTTCCACATGCCCTTTTCTTTCCAGAACTTGATCGCTCCGTCGTGGAACGGAATGATGAACTCCTGGGTCATGATGTCTTGATTTTCAAACATGAACTGGAGGTACTTCACTTCCTGGGCGGATTGCTCCAGGTTGGAGTAGATGGCATCCAGGATCTCATAGATGGTGTCTTCCGGAATCTTGTCGGTGGTGAAGAAGTACACCGTCGCCTGGCTGACCGTCTTGAACTCCCTGTCTTCCCAGCCGGGCACGAGCCCCGCCGGCAGCGTATAGTGGGTGTAGTACGGGACATTGGCCACGAGCCGGTCGAGAGCGTCCGGATCAAATTCCAGACCAACGAGTTCCTTGCTGGCCATCAGCTCTTCCGTCGCCGGCAGCAGGCTGTGGCCGGAAATGCCGGTGATGACGGCGCTCAGCAGGCCATCCCCGAGCTGCCTGTGCATGTCGTCGTGGTTGCCGTACACGCGGTCGATATCCTTGTCGTAGTCGAGGCCGTGGGCTTCCAGCACCGGACGGCTGACCGGGTCCCAGGTGGACGGACCGACGCCGACGCCGACCCTCTTGCCCTTGATGTCGGTGAACTTGGTCAGGCCGCTGTCCTTGAGCGCGAACCAGATTTGCGGCAGCGGCTGGATCCCGAACAGGAGCCGCAGATTCTTGTATTCCTTCTCATAGATGTCCTGGCCCAGCCAGGCGAGGTACAGGGCGTTGGAGGAGCCGATCGCCGCCTCGATGTCGCCGCTGTCGAGAAGCCTCAGGTTTTCGGCCACGCCTTCCGTAACGGTGGCGGTGCTGGGAATGCCGAGACGATCCTGGACGTTCTTCGCGAACGCGCCGCCCATGACGTAGAAGGTTCCGCCGAGGGCCCCGCCGCCGATTTCAAACTTGGACAGCTTCGGCGCCGAAGACTGCCCGCCGCCTTGCGAACCGCCGCCTTGAGAGCCGCCGCCTTGCGAACCGCCGCTTTGCGAGCTGCCGCCCGAAGACTGCCCGCCCGAATTCGAGCTCGAGCCGCAGGCGGCCAACAGGGCGATGCTGAGCACCGCGACCAGAAGAACCGTCATCACGTGTTTGAACCTTTTGTTCATTCCATGTTTCCCCCTCATTATGAAAGTGCCTTTCCGATGTGCCTTCCTCGTTTCAACTGCTTGCGGCCTTTTCGATTCCTTCCTGAGCCGGCATGCCCGTCATCGAAATGTGACGGCATCCGTTCAGGTTCTCACCACCCCCAATATCTTCCGCGCCTTGTCGACCGTGGCGATTTCCCGGCCGATCAATTCGCAGAACGTGGTGATTTTGCTGACGGCATCGATGTTCCTCTGGATGACCTCATCCTTGTGGGGGTACATCCAGTAGCAGTCCTCAATGCCGATTTGCACCATGTCAACTCCGGCAAGAATCGCCGTCATCGTGATGGGCATCCAGTTCCGGTAGCCGACGAAGACGCCGGTGAGCGCATCCGGGAACTCCGCTTTCGTGTGCATGATCGTGCTGATGAGTTCGATCGGCATCCACGGATCGACGTCCATCGGCCAGCCGAAGGGATGGCCCACGTCGTGGATGATGACGAGCGGTTCCGTATTGAGCACCTTGGTATCGATGAGAGCCCGCTTCATCCGCTTCAGGTGGTAATGGCTGCGGATCTTGATGATCGGCTTCACCTTGTGTTCCTGCATGTAGAGGACGCCGTTGCGGGCATCTTCATCGTAGTTCTTGGTGTAGGAGTCGGCGGTCGGCCACAGGACCAGACCGGCTTGACAGTATTTGTTCCCGTTGCCGAGCTTGAGCAGTTCCTCGGTGTCTTCGATGTAGTCGATATCTCCGCTGTCCGTCCGTTTCCACGTGTGCTGCAGCGAAATGACATCGGTCTGTTCGAACACCCGGTCATACACTTCCTTGACCAGCTTCAGGCTTTCGCTGGCGAAGCTGTCCATCGGATCCCGCGGATGCACGTGCACGGAGGCGCATCCCGCCTTGGCGGCCTCCACCAGGTCCGCCACCTGCTGTTCGATCGTCTGCGGAACCGCCGGGTACCTGACGCCCCCTTCCTCGTAGTTGTGCGGCAGGTTTCCGCGGTACAGTTCCTTGCGCGGCCACATGCGGGGCTGCCAGCCGGGATAGGCGCAGTTGATGATCAGCGGCTTGTCCAGCGTGGGGATTTTCGGCGCCAGCTCGATCGGAAACTTCCCGATAATGTTGGCGAGAATCTGGTCATGGCGTTCGGTGCCTTCGCCTTCGTGCTTCAACATCGGGTTTTTGGGCACTGCTAATTCCTCCCTCTCCTGTTACCGTTTTCAAATCAGGTTTCCAACCCCCTCCGGCGGCCGGCGCCGGAGGGGCCCGTCAGACGCCGGACCGGGCCTCCAGCTTCAGCGACAGATCTCCCTTCTGCAGGGATATCGAAGAGATGTCCCTGTTGCGCACCAACCCTTCAATCAGCTTGACCAGCGGCTGCCGGGTGAGGGTTTCGGGTTCGGGCTTCGGCGCCCGCCTGGCGATCTCGATCGCCTGGTCGTCGACAAAGACGTGCAGGATCAGCTCTTCGTCCGACAGATGCTTGCCGTATTTTTTCCGCAGGTCTTCCACGGATGTCTCGTCGTCCGGTTTCCAGTTGAGGAAAGCCTTGGCCTTCGGATGTTCAAGGATTTTCGCGCGGACTTCCTTGTCCATGACCTCGACCGCTTCCCTGCCCCAATGGCCGAGAGCGTACTGGATGACCTCGTTCGTCACCTCCTTGTACCGCTCCCCGGTGATGATGTTGATGGCCGCCTGGGTGGCGACGAACTGGGACAGCGGCGTGATCATGATGGGATAGCCGAATTCGGCACGGACCCGGATGATTTCTTCGATGGCCTGATCCATCAGATGCTCCTTGCCGATCTTCCGCAGCTGGTAGCGGAAGGTGGAGAGCATCCCTCCGGGCACCTGGTGTTTGTAGTAGTTGACGTCATACTCGAACGGCACGCCGATGGGCAGGTTGTCCCGCTTCGCCACGTAGGTCAGATATTCCTGGACCGGGACGAGCGCTTCGTCGTCGATGTCGACGTCGTACCCCAGCGCGCGCAGGTTGCCGGCCACGTTGAAGACGGACGGAATCGAGGATCCGTTCGCCAGGGGCGGAATGCTGGTGTGAATGTTGGTGATGCCGAGCTGCGCCGCCTCGATCACGTTCAGAGGAGCGAGACCGTTGTTGCAGTGCATGTGCAGCTCCACTTCCGTATCGCCGACCGCGGCCAAAATCTTCGGGAACAGCTCCCGGACCCGGTCGGGCGTAAGCAGCCCGCCCACGTCCTTGATGCAGATCCGGTAAGGCTTGAGCGCGGCGGCCCCTTTGGCCCGCTCGACGAAATATTCGTCCGTATGGCGGGGAGACACCGAGTAGGCGAGGTTGACGATGATGTCCATTCCCATCTTCTTCAGGTCTTCCGCGTCGGGCCCGAGTTCGTCGAAGTTGTTCCAGGGGGAGGAAATGCGCACCTGGCGGATGCCGTGATCGATCATTTTCTGGATCGTCAGCCGGACGATCGATTTCGGGTAATGGTTCAGTCCGCCCCTGTGGCCGTGGAGCCTGAGAGGCGTCTTTTTCACGGCTGCGGTGCCCATCTTCAGCCACTGCCACGGATCTTCTCCCAGGTCCCTGATCATCTTTTTGATCTGCGCGAAGGGGCTGATGAAATCAATGGATTCAAATCCTGCTTCGTCGATCTGCTTGATGACGGACAGCATGTGGGAATTGCGCATGTTCAACGCCCACAGGCTTTGCTGTCCGTCGCGCAGGGTGTTGTCGATCAACCGGATGCGGGTCAAGCGCCCTCACCTTCCTTCACGAACTTTGCGCCTGGGCCATAAACTGTCCGGCCGTTTGTTCCAGCCAGCGGGTCGTGACCAGGCCGTTTTGGTAATCGGGGTGGTTCAGCACAAACTTGAGAAACGGCACGGTCGTCTCGATGCCTTCGCACCGGAAGCGTTCCAGCGCCTTCAGCATCCCGTCGATCGCCGCCTCGCGGCTTTCCGCATGCACGATCAGTTTGCCCAGAAGCGAATCATAGTACGGGGGAACGGTGTAACCCTCGAAGCTGTGGGTATCGAGCCGGATGCCGGGTCCGGCGGGCGGCTCCCACTTCGTGATCGTTCCGGGCGACGGCCGGAAGTTGTGAACCGACGATTCGGCGTTGATCCGGCACTCGATCGCCCAGCCCTTGAAGGACACGTCCTCCTGCGTGAATCCGAGCGGTTCCCCGGCGGCGATGCGAATCTGGTCCCGCACGATGTCGCGGCCGGTGATTTCCTCCGTCACCGGATGCTCCACCTGGATCCGCGTGTTCATCTCCAGGAAGTAGAACGTTCCGCGCTCCACATCGACGATGAACTCCGCCGTCCCGGCACTCCGGTAGCCGATGTTTTTCGCCAGGGTCACGGCGGACTGCCGGATTTTCTCCCGCAGGTCATCGGAGAGGCCGAAGGCCGGAGCTTCCTCGATCACTTTCTGGTAGCGGCGCTGCAGGGAACAGTCCCGCTCGCCCAGGTGCACCACGCTGCCGTGGGTGTCGGCGAGCACCTGGACCTCGATGTGCCGGGCTTTCTCGATGTAGCGCTCCATGAACAGCGTATTGTCGCCAAAGGCCGCCTGGGCTTCGGCGGAAGCGCTCTCGAAGGCCGACTGCATGTCTTTGCCGTCCCGGACGATCCGGATCCCGCGTCCGCCCCCGCCGGCCGCCGCCTTGAGGAGCACGGGGTAGCCGATGCGTTCGGCCGCTTCCAGCGCCTCGGCATACGTCCGGATGCGGGGCGCCCCTTCCGCCACCGGCACTCCGAATTGGGCCGCCAGAGACCGGGCCTCCAGCTTGTTGCCCATCTGCCGGATGTTGTCCGGGCTCGGCCCGATGAAGATGAGGCCGTTTTCGGCGCACATCGCGGCGAATTCGGCGTTTTCCGCCAGAAACCCGTATCCGGGGTGCACGGCGTCGGCCTTCGCCGCAAGCGCCGCCGCGACGATCGCGCGCATGTTCAGGTAGCTGCCGGAGGACGGAGGAGGTCCGATGCAGATGACCCGGTCCGCCAGCTGCGCGCCCAGCGAGTTCCGGTCCGCATCCGATACGCCCAGAACCGTTTCGATGTTCAGCGCCCGGCAGCTGCGGATGATGCGGACGGCGATTTCTCCGCGGTTGGCGACGAACACTCGCTTGATGTTCACCGGCTGCCCTCCTCCGGCAGGGGCCGGACCAGGAAGAGAGGCTGATTGTATTCCACGAACTGGGCGTTGGAGACGAGGCGCTTGACCACTTCTCCCTTGACTCCCGCCATCACGTTGTTGAACACCTTCATCGTTTCGATCAGCCCGACGATCGTTTCTTCCTCCACCTTGTTGCGGCCGGCTTCGATGTCCACGAACGGATCGGCGCCGGGTTCGGGAGCGATGTAGAAGGTTCCGACCATCGGCGCGCGGATCGCCACCAGGCCGGCTTCGTCATCCTTTTGATCGTCCTTGGCGGGGGAAGCGGAGGGCGATGCGGCCGCCGCCGAAGCCTGCTGGGCCGGCTTGTTCTCCGCCGGAGCCGACGGAACCGCCGCCGCGGCCTGGGCTTGAAGCACGGGCGCCGCCGCCGGATCTCCTCCCTTGCTGACGCTCAGCTTCAAATCCCCGTATTCGAGGTGCATGGTCACGAAATCGGATTCCTGAACCAGCTTCAGGATCTTGATGACATCATCGTCGGTCAGATGCATCGTAAGTACCTCCGCTTGTGAAATTTTGGACGACTGTCGACTGTTGATGATCGATCGTAATTAATTATTATGAAGAATTTCATTCGGCTGCCGCCGCAGCACACCTTCGTTTTCCAGTTTCCGGATCTCCTCGTCGCTGTATCCGAGTTCCCTCATGACCAGTTCCGTATGTTCTCCGAGCTCCGGAGGAGCGCTGCGGACTTCGCCCGACGTGCGCGACATTTTCAGGGGATTGCCCAGCATTTTCAGCTTGCCCCACTTGCCGTTGGGGACTTCCACGACCATCTCCCGTTCCTTCACGTGCGCGTCGTTGAGGATGTCCGACAGCTTGTTGACCGGTCCGCACGGGATCTGCGCCTTCTCGAACAGGTCCAGCCATTCGGACGCTTTGCGCGTGAGGAAGATTTCCTGCAGGAGGTTGACCAGCTTTTCCCGGTTCTCCACCCGCTTCGGGTTCGTGGCGAACTCTTCGCTCTCCAGCTCCTTCCGGTTCATCGCCTTCAGGAAGGATTTCCAGAGGCTGTCGTTGCCGACGGCCAGGATGAAGTACCCGTCGCTCGCGGCAAAGATCTGGTAGGGAACGATGTTCGGGTGCGCGCCGCCGAGCGGCTGCGGGTCCCGGTTGGTGGCGAAATAGTTGCCGGCCAGGTACGTCTGCCAGGAAATCATCGTGTCGAGGAGCGAGACGTCGATCCATTGCCCCTTGCCGGAATGATCCCTCTCCCGCAGGGCGAGCAGGATCCCGAGGGCGGCGTACATGCCCGCTCCGACGTCCGCCAGCGAGAAGCCGGCCTTGATCGGAGGACGTCCCGGTTCCCCGGTCACCGAAACGAGCCCGCCCATGCCCTGCGCGAGCACGTCGTATCCGGGCTTGTCGCTATAGGGGCCCGTCTGGCCGAAACCGGAAATCGACACGAGAATGATTTTCGGATTCAGCTGCTGCAGGACGGGATAATCGATGCCGAGCTTCTGCAGCGTCCGGGGCCGGAAATTTTCCACGACCACGTCGGCATCTTTCACCAGATCCAGGAAAATCGCTCTCCCCTTTTCGTGCTTCAGGTTGAGGGCGATGCTCTTTTTGTTGCGGTTGACGCTCATGAAATACGCGCTGCCGTTATGGATGAAGGGCGGACCCCATTGGCGGGGGTCGTCACCTTCCCGGCTTTTGCTTTTTTATATTTCCGCTCCGAAATCGGAAAGAAGCATCGTACAAAATGGCCCGCTCAGCACTCTTGTCAGATCGATCACCTTAATTCCCGCGAGCGGTAGCATCCAATCTCCTCCGTTGCAAAAAATTCGGTTTCCGTTTTTCCACAAACGCGCGGACTCCCTCCGGAAAATCGTGCGGATCGACGAAGCCCGCGTCCCAGGACGATTTCCACGGCATCTCCGCGGAGGAACGGCTCAACGCGATCCGCTCCTTTACCGCCATGAGGGATGCGGGAGATTGTCCGGAAATTTTTTTGGCCAGCTTCAGCGCAAACTGGTTCACCTGTTCCTCGTCATCCACCAGGTAGTTGACGAGTCCGAGCTGGCGGCACTCCTCGGCCGTGAACATCCTGCCCGTGTACACCAGATCCTTGGTGCGGCTCGGGCCGATGAGGTCGACGATCCGGCGCAGAAAATCCCGGCTCAGGGTGATCCCCAGCCGGCCGACCGGAATCCCCATCACGGTGCCGGGTCCGCCGACGCGAAGGTCCATCGACAGACCCAGGATGAAGCCCGCCCCCAGCGCGTATCCCTTCATGACGCCGATCGTCGGCAGCGGCATCTGCTCGAACGCCGAAATCGCTTCTTCCATCAGTTCGAAGGAGCGATTCACTTCCTCGAGCGACATCCGGTTGAACTCGGAGATGTCCGATCCGGCCGTAAAATGGTTTCCGGCTCCCCGGACGATGACGACTTTCGTCCTCGGGTTCTGCGGGATCCTTCTGGCCACCTGCGCCAGTTCCCGCCACATGCCCGCCGTCAGGGCATTTCGCTTGCGCGGACGGTGCAGCGTGACAATCGCCATGCTCGCGCTTTCCTGGGTGACGATTCGGCCGTCGTCCTCAACCCTGCTGATGGAAACTCTCACCCTGGATTGCTCCTTTCACCCTGCGTTCCACTCTCTCCTTCACCGCACCGTTATGCCTTTCCAGCACATCGATGGCCCGGTCGAACCGCTTCTCCTGCAGAAGCTGCAGGATCACCCGGTGTTCTTCCAGCGAGCGGTGAATGTTCCCTTCCTCCAGGAAGGAAAGCCGCTGGAGGGCCAGAAGGGGGACACCAAGACGCAGATACACATTTTTGATGATTTCATTCTTGCTCATTTCCAAAATCATCAGATGGAATTGGCGGTTCAGCTCCGCATACTTCTTGGAGTCGTTGACTGCCGACTCCATCTGTGAAATAAGCGTTTTCATCTTATGCAGAATCAGGTCGTTGGTGCCGAATTCGGCAATCCGCCTGACGGCCAGCGTTTCCAGCATCATGCGGATTTCCAAGATGTCGTAGATTTCCTGCTCGCTGTACCCCTTGACAAGCGTTCCTCTTCGCGGAATGCGGACGACCAGGCCTTCGATCATGAGCAAATACAGCGCCTCACGGATCGGCGCCCGGCTTGTGCCAAATTCCCTGGCATAGGTCGATTCCACGATCTTGTCGCCCGGGCGAAGCTCGCCCGTGATGATCTGTTCCGTAATCTTTTCGGCGATAAGCCTCGACAGCGAATTGTTGTCGAGCAAGGATTGCGGTTCCATGGGCGATCAACCATCCTATTCGTCGATTGTCGACAAACCCAGAATACCGGATCGAATCAGTTCTGTCAAGGAAAAAATCCGGCCCTCCCGCGGTTTTCCCTCCCGGCCGATCTGTGATACGATCTTGTTGAAGCGGGGGAGACAACCATGGAAGTGTACGCTCTGATCGGGCCGAGCGGCAGCGGCAAGAGCACGCTGGCCTCGACCCTGGCCGACCGGCAGCACATCTCCACGATGATCGACGACGGCCTGCTCATCCACGAGGGGCGAAAGGTCGCCGGCTTTTCGTCCAAATACGAACAGACGACGGTGGCGGCCGTCAAACGGGCGATTTTCCACGATCCCGGCCACCGGCGGGAAGTGGCGGACTGCATCCGGAAGCTTGACCCGGACAAGCTGCTCATCCTGGGGACGTCGCGCAAAATGGCGGACCGCATTGCCGAGGCGCTGGAACTTCCGCCGATTTCCCGTTATATCGACATCGAAGAAGTCAGCACGCCGCACGATATCCGCATGGCGCGGTTCATCCGCCAGACAAAGGGAAAGCATACGATCCCGATTCCGCAGATCCAGGTGGAGAAGGACCGCTGGGAAAAACTGAAGGCCCGGGTGGAACAAATTTTCTCCTCCAAAAAAGAGCTGATCGGCGAACGGACGATCGTCCGCCCGGCGTTCCAGATCGGGGAAATCACCATCGGGGAAAGCACCCTGAAAAAAATCGTCGCGCTGAGCGTGCGGGAGGTGGCGCCGGCGCTCCAGGCCCACAAAATCGAAGTGTCCCTGGAGCCCGACGCGACCGTTTCCCTGGCTCTGTCCGTGCCGCTCGTCTGGGGCGAGCCGATCCCGGAGCTGGCCAGACGGGTGCAGCGCCAGGTCCACGCGTCGTTCCGCCACCACCTGGACATCGAGCTGCAGTCCGTTGATGTGTACGTGCAGCGGCTCACGGGATTTGACGGGCCTCCCCGGTAGACGGAAGAGGCCGGCCCGGTCAGAAAGCGAGACCGCCGATCAGATCCGTCAGGTCGACGGTGTCCCCGTCGGCCGGAATGCCGATCTCAAACGAGGGCTCCCGGTTGATGTGTTCGTTGAGGTTGACGAGCGCAAGCCCAACCCGCATGGAGCTTCCGCCTTCCCTCACCTCCAGGTCCGCCTTCGCTTCCTGGTAGGTGATGAAATTGTTCTTGTCCACGCCCAACGTGAACGTGAGCTCGTGCAGCCGGAAACGTTCCCCGAATTCCCGGACGGCTTCCCTCCATTCCCCGCCGTCCGCGGTCGTCTGCCGCCGGAACTCCTCGAAATCGTCCTCGTCAAGCTGCAAAAGCGCAAGGTTTTCCGGCCTTGCCAGGACGTCCAGCATGCGCGGCAGCGCCTGTTTCAGGATCGTTTCCAGCGCCTCCTCCTGGTTTTCCCCGGACAGGCGGAACCGGACCGCCCGGGCGGCGTTGGCCGCCTCCGGCAGCCCCGCATCCTTTCGATCCAGCACGGCAAAGTACGTCTTTTCCTCAAAGCTGTCGACCAGGATCCGGGCGATCTCCAGGCCGAGCCGCTGCTGCGCGTCCACATCCAGCGCTGCCGCGCCGGCCGAAAGCCCTCCCGCTCCCCCAAGGTCCTCAAGGCCGATCCGGACGAATTTGCCGGCCAGATTCGGCGGGATCACTCCGGCCAGGAGCGGGAGGTTCGGAATCTTGATCCAGAGGGTATCCTCCGTCATGACGATCGGAAGCGACAGGGACATGCTCATGTCGCCCCGGATGTCCAGGTCGAGGATGATTTCCGACTGCATCGGATCCTTCCGGTACACGCCCCTGTAGCGAAGCTCCGCGTTTTTCGCCGCCGCCAGGAGGAAGGCCAGTTCGGCATTTTGCTGCAGCAGGGCCTCGTCCGCTTCCAGGTTCAGCCGCAGGCTGCCGCTGAAGCTGTAGCTTTCCATGTTCAGGCTCGCCTGCAGCGCGTCGTCCAGCACGTCCTTCGCCGACGGCGTCTTGCCGCAGCCGGCCGCCGCCGCCATGACGGCCGCGAGCACCGCCGCGAGCAGGATCCGCCCAATCCGCTTCCGGCTCAAGTCGCATTCTCCTCCGTTTTCGGGAATGTTGGTGCTCTTTCATCCTAGCGGATTCCGGGCGGGATTGGCAACGGAAACTTTTTCACCCGACCTTCGTCTTAATTAAGAGACAGCCGTCCGGCCGCTGCCGGGCTGACGAGGTGGATGCATTGCGCAGAAAACATGCCGTTCTGTTCTCCGCACTGGCCGTGCTCCTTGCCGCCATCGCCGGGGCCGTGTACGCCGCGATGAGAGTCAACGACAGCCTCGACCGGATCGGCATCGACACATCGGGCGCCATCATCTCCGAGGAAAACGAACAGCGCTTTTCCGATCCCGAACCGGTCCATCCGGGCGGGGAGACGTCCGGACCGGTCCGCCGCACCGATCTGTACATGCTGCTCATCGGGCTCGACACCCGCGAGGGACTGTACACGCTGAACACCGACACTCTGATTGCCGCCCACATCATTCCCGACACCCGGACGGTGAAGCTCATGTCCCTGCCGCGGGATCTGAGGGTCGAGACGCTGGACGGACGCGAAAGCAAGATCAACGCCATCTTCGCGGAAGGATATATGCACGCCGTCCGGGAGAGCCGCGAGCGTCCGGAGCTATTGTCCGGCGAAAAGATTTCCATCGGAGGATGGCGCGTTCCCGTCGAGCATCTGAGCTCCGGCATGGTGCTGCTCAGGGAAAACGTGGAGAAACTCCTCAACATTCCCATCGACTACACGGCCCTCGTCCATTTCGAAACCCTGGTGAAGCTCGTGGACGCCGTCGGCGGCATCGAGGTCGAGGTCAAACGTTCCATGCAGTACGATGACCCGACGGACGGCACGCACATCCATTTCGAGCCCGGCCGGCAGACGCTGGACGGCCGGCAGGCGCTCAACTACGCCCGGTTCCGCCAGGACAACCGCGGGCCCGCCTTCGAATCGAGCGACCTGGAGAGAACCCTGCGGCAGCAGCAGATCATCGCCGCAATCGCCGACAAGCTGGCGTCCTGGCGGAGCGTCAGCCGCCTGTTCCAGATCCTGGACATCATGGCGGAAAGCTTCAAGACCGACATGCCCAAATCCGACATGATCTCCTTCATCCGCAAGCATTACAGCGATTTTTCCGGCGATTCCATCGTTTCCGTGCCCCTGGGGGGCACCTGGCAGTCGCCCTACATCTGGGTCGGCGAAGAGGAATGGGCGCAGGCCCTCGCCGCCTTCACCTCGCCCGATCCTCCGGAGCCGGTCGGCGGGGAATAAAGGATCCGGGAAACATCATCCGGAAGTCCCCGGACGACGATGGGATATAAAGAACGTTCCGAAGATCAAAAAGGCCGCCCGGTCGATTCGACCGGCGCGACCTTGCGTTTCGTCGATCTGGCATGAATCGTCTGGAACTGGCGGAGAGGGTGGGATTCGAACCCACGGAAGGGTTGCCCCTTCGCTGGTTTTCAAGACCAGAGCCTTAAACCACTCGACCACCTCTCCGCGTCGGATGCAAAAGAAATTGTATCACGCCGGGCGGCTTCTTTCAACCGCCCGCCGCCCGCTTCCGGCCGGGCCCGGATACCCGGTTTCCGCCCCCGATCTCACGATTTCTTCTCGATTCGCTCCATGCCGCCCATGTACGGCCGGAGCGCTTCGGGGATGACGACGGAGCCGTCGGCTTGCTGGTAATTTTCGAGAATCGCGGCGAGCGTCCGGCTCACGGCCAGGCCGGATCCGTTCAGCGTGTGCACGAATTCGGGCTTCGCGTTCGGCTCCCGCCGGAACCGGATGTTGGCGCGGCGCGCCTGAAAATCCTCGGTGTTGCTGCACGAGGAAATTTCCCGGTACGTCCCGTAGGAGGGAATCCACACCTCCAGGTCGTACGTTTTCGCAGCGGAAAAGCCCATGTCGCCGGTGCAGAGCACGATGACCCGATAGGGCAGGCCCAGAAGCCGCAGGATCGTCTCCGCGTCGGCGGTCATTTTCTCCAGCTCGTCGTAGGACTGCCCCGGCAGCGTGAATTTGCCCAGCTCGACCTTGTCGAACTGGTGGAGGCGGATGAGCCCCTTCGTGTCCCGCCCGGCGCTGCCCGCCTCCGAGCGGAAGCAGCCGCTGTAGGCCACATAGCGGAGCG
>Ga0181858_1000574_pt1 | contig 17616 bp, 15 predicted proteins | sample NewIslPassag4_SG_FD_130749 | JGI IMG/M metagenome (GOLD analysis project Ga0181858, IMG submission 130749) | Feedstock adapted compost microbial communities from Newby Island compost facility, Milpitas, CA, USA - Passage 4_SG | ecosystem: Engineered > Solid waste > Feedstock > Composting ...
CCCTTGCCTTTGGCTAATGGTAGGCGCTCGCCAGCCCCCATTCCGGACTTTCACCGTAGAGATGACGCCCATGCTGGGCGTACAAGAAAAGCGGAGCCGCGATGTTTCCCTGCGCGGCTCCGCCGTTTCTTTTCCGGCGTATTTCGAGATGATCTTTTTCAATTGGCGGAAATCTGTCCTTTTTCCTGTGCTTTGTGACTGGCGACCTGCATCATGGCGATGCCGGCAATCACCATCACCAGGGACAGCACCTTCGTGAGCGTTACCGGTTCGTGAATGGTGACGGCGGACGCGACCAAGCCGACGGCCGGAGCGCCCAGCAGGCCGATGGAAACGTTGACGGCGGACAGTTTCTGGTTGGCATACGTGACGGCGACAAAGGAAAATGCGTTGGCCACAAACCCGTTGTACAGAATGGCTCCCGTCAGTCCGGGCGTCCATTCGATCGGTTTCCCCTCTCCCAGGATCAGGGCGGGCGGCGCGAAGACCGCGAGGGAAACCAGGCACATCCAGGGCGCCGTCTGGAACGGATTTTCATCCCAATTCATTTTTTTGACCATAAAGATCGAGAACGCCCAGACGACGGCCGCCAGAAGCAGCATGGTATTGCCGAAGACCGCCGGCCGGCTGCTCCAGTCCAGCGCCTGCGGATTGAACAGGAGAAAGATTCCGGCAAAACCGGCGATGACGCCGGCCAGTTTCAGCCCCCGCAGCTTTTCGCCCAGAAACAGCATGGCGAGCGGGACGACCCAGAGCGGCGTCGTGTAAGCCAGGATGGCGGATCTTCCCGCCTCCACGTACTGAAGACCGAGGGTGAGAAACAGAAAATGCAAGCCGTAGTGGCACAAGCCCACCGTCAGGATGAACGGCCATACGCGGCGTTCGGGAAATTTCAGCTGTCCCGTCGCCAGCGCGATGGCAAACAGCAAGACGGCGCCCAGCACCGACCGCGCAAGGGCAAATGTCCACGGCTCCATATAGTAAAGGGCATATTTCATGACCGGCCAGTTGAAGCCCCAGGTCAGAATGACGAAGATCAGCGAGAACCATGCGCCCGTTTCCCCGGTTTTGGATGTCACGGATGCTTTCCTCCCGAAACGGGGTCATTCGCCGGGCCGAACCGTGTCCAGATTTCCCCATTTCCTGGACACCTCGGCCGCTTCCCGTACCATGCGGTCAAACAGTTCCTGCACCGAAAGCAGCTCCCGGATGAGCCCGATGCCCTGGCCGGCCCAGCCGAACCCTTCTGTTTCGTCGCCTTCGTGGATGAACTTGCGGTTCCTTTCGCCGGAAATCAGGTCCTTGATGGCCTCGTAACCGCCTCCCGTGCTTTCCGCGTCGAGGATGCGCTGGACAAAGGGCGTGCGCACCGCCCGTCCGGGCGTGCCGATCGACCGTTTGATGACCACGGTGTCCGTTTCCGTTCCCTTCAAAATGGCTTCGATGTATTTGAGATGGGCCCGGACGCATTCCTTCGTGGCGATGAACCGGGTGCCCATCTCGATTCCTTCCGCGCCAAGCGCAAAGGCGGCCATCAGGCCCCGGCCGTCGGCGATCCCGCCCGCCGCGACCACGGGAATCGACACCGAGTCGACGACGCGGGGAATGAGCACCATCGTCCCCGTATCTTCCCTGCCGATGTGCCCGCCGCCCTCCTGCCCCACGGCCATGACCGCGTCCGCCCCGAGGGATTCCGCTTTTTGCGCCTGCCGGACGGTGGACACCAGCACGAGCTTCACCGCGTCCGTGCCGTCCAGCATGCGCAGGTACGGTTCCGGATTGCCGCCCGTGAAGGAAAAGATGTTCACCCCTTCCTCCAGGGCGGTTTCCAGCATTTCCCGGATGGGACGGGAGGAATGGCCGATGGGAAAGTTGACCCCAAAGGGTTTGGAGGTCATGCTTTTCGTTTTCCGGATCTCTTCCCGCAACGCTTCCCGGTCATGGAACGACGCCGTCGAGATCTGGCCCAGTCCGCCCGCGTTGGAAACGGCCGCCGCCAGTTCCGCATAGGCCAGGTAGGCCAAGCCTCCCTGGATGATCGGGAGCTTGATCTTGAGCAGTTCGGTAATCCTCGTTTTCACGGAACCGTCCTCCATTCGGGCTGTTTGCTCCGATTGTCTGGTCGAACCTGTCCAGCCGGGACTTTCCATTGCAAAAAAAGGAGCGCGCTGCCGGCGCACCGCCGGCGTTCCGCGGTCAGTAGGTCCGCGTCATGCCGCCGTCGACGAGCAGCATCTGCCCGGTCACGTAGGAGCCGTCCTGCGAAGCCAGAAACAGCGCCGCTCCCGCAAATTCCTCCACCGTTCCCGACCGTCCAAGGGGAATGCCGGCTTCCGCTTCCGCCGCCGCCTGTTCCGGGGAAATTCCCCGCCTTTCCGCGGCGACAATGTCCAGTTCCCGGATGCGGTCGGTCAGGATTCGCCCCGGTGCCAGGCCGTTCACGAGAATGTTGTACGGCGCCAGCTCGAGCGACAGCGATTTCGTCAGCCCGGCGACGGCGGCGCGCATGACATTGGAAAGGACAAGGTTCGGATTCGGCTGCTTGATGCTGGTGGAGAGGATGTTGATGATCCGGCCGCCGCCCCTTTCCTTCATCAGCGGGACGATGCCGCGGGTCATGCGCACGACGCTCATCAAATTCAGATCGAAGGCGCTCTGCCATGCTTCGTCCTCAAAATCGAAAAACGTCCCCGCGGGAGGTCCGCCGGCGTTGTTCACCAGGATGTCCGCCGCGCCGTACTTCTGCCGGATCGCGGCCAGCAGCCGGTTCACGTCTTCCCTGCGGGACACGTGGGCGGCCATCCAGGCCACCTCCGCGCCGGTTTGGGCACGGATGTCCTCCGCCGCCCGGCGGATGGCTGCCTCCGACCGGCTGGCGATAAACAGCCGGGCACCCTCCCGGGCGAACCGGAGCGCGATCCCCTTGCCCAGTCCGCGGCTGGCCGCCGTAACCACCGCCGTTTTGCCCTGCAGTTTCATGGCACGCCCACCCTCCGCTTCCGCTTTCGCGTCTTTCTTCCGTCAAGGATCCTTTGCGGCAAGACGGGTGTCTTCGGCCAAACGCCCGTCTTTTCCATCATAACGGAAAAAGAACCGTCCGACCAGATGCGAACGGTCCTCCGAAATTCCCTTTTCTTGTGCATCCGTTACACGGACAGATCCACCATGACGTTTTTGACGACGGTGTATTCCATGAGGGTGTGCATGCCCCGTTCCCTGCCGTAGCCGCTTTGCTTTACGCCGCCGAAGGGCACCTGGGCCGCGTTGATCCGGTACGTGTTGACCCATACCTGGCCGCACTCCATCCGGCGGGCGATCCGGTGCGCCCGGGAAATGTCCCTCGTCCAGATGCCCGAAGCCAGCCCGTACTTGCTGTCGTTGGCCATCGCCACCGCTTCTTCCTCGTCGTCGAACGGAAGGATGCAAAGCACCGGTCCGAACACTTCCTCGCGGGCGATGGTCATCCGCTGGTTGACGTCGACAAACAGCGTCGGTTCCACGAACCAGCCTTTCTCCAGGCCCCTTTCGTATCCCGTTTTTCCGCCGATGGCGACCGTGGCGCCTTCCGCCTCGCCGGTCCGGATCATGGACAGCACCCTCTCGTAATGCGGCTTGTTCGCCAGGGGGCCCATATCCGTCGCCGGATCCATCGGGTTGCCCAGCCGGACGGCGCGAATCCGTTCCATCATGCGCTCCACGACCTGTTCATACACCGGACGCTGCACCAGCAGGCGGGAACCGGCGATGCAGGTCTGCCCCGCGCCCCCGAACACGCCGGCGAAGGCGCCCGCCAGGGCCTTGTCCAGATCGGCGTCCGCAAAGATGATGTTGGGCGATTTGCCTCCCAGCTCCAGCAGGCAGGGAATGAGATTTTCCGAGGCGTTGCGCGCGATGATCTTCCCGGTGGCCGAACCTCCCGTGAAGCTGATCTTTCCGATGCCCGGATGGCGGGTCAGGAAATTGCCCACCGTGCCGTCGCCCGTCACGATGTTGACGACCCCGTCGGGAAAGCCGGCTTTCCGGACGAGTTCGCCAAACTCCAGCGTCGTCACAGAAGCATGCTCCGACGGCTTGATCACCACGGTGTTGCCCGCAGCCAGGGCCGGAGCCAGCTTGTTGGCCAGAATGGAGATCGGCGAATTCCACGGCGTGATCAGGGCCACCGTCCCGATCGGCTCCCGCATCGTGTAATCGAAAAGGTGGGTCTGGTCCATCGGAATGACTTCGCCATAGATCTTGTCGGCGTAACCGGCGAAAAAGCGGTAGTAGCGTGCGGCCTGTTTCATGTTTTTCAGGGATTCGCGGATCACCTTGCCGTTGTCCGCGGTTTCCAGCTCGGCCAGCCGTTCCGCTTCCGCCTCCAGGAGATCGGCCAGCTTCATCATCAGGCGTGCCCGCTCAAGGCCGTTCGTTTTGCTCCAGACGGTGCGGTACGCCTCGCGGGCCGCCTGGACGGCCCGGTCCACGTCGGATTCCGCCGCCTGCGGAATCGTCGCCCAGGCTTCCTCCGTATAGGGATTGTAGGAAGGAAAGCGCTCGCCGCTGGCGCTGTCCACCCATTGCCCGTTGATCAGCATCCGGTATTCCTTCAAGCGCCGAACCTCCCTACGCCTTTTGCTTTTCCTGTTCTTTTCCGATCTGGTCCCGGATGACCGAATTGACCAGCCGTCCGTAGTGCAAAGCCGTGGTCCAGTCGGAAATCTGGCTCGGAATCTGATCCAGGGCCTTCTTGCACCAGTCGAGGGCAATCGGATTGAAACGGGAGATATGCTCCGCCAGCGCCTTCGCTTCGTCCAGCAGCTTTTCCCTCGGCACGACGAGGTTGACCAGTCCGATCTCTTCGGCCCTTCTCGCGTCGATCCGCCGTCCGGTCAGGATCATCCAGGCCGCGTGCTTTTTCAGGACCCGGGTCTGCATCGACGCACCGGCCACCCCGGGATAGATGCTGAAGGTGATCTGCGGGATGCCGATTTCGGCTTCCTCGGCCGCGATCGCCAGTTCGCATATGTTGATCAGAGTGACCCCGGCGCCGAGGCAAAGACCGTTCACCGCGGCGATGAAAATGGACGGGTGGTTGCGGATGATCGTGCCGATGGTGTCGTACCACTTGTTGCGGACGCTGTCGCCGCGGATTTTGGCGCCCTTGCGCACCCATTCGTTCCGCTCCCGCATGTCCACCCCCGAACAGAACGCGTCCCCGTTGGCGGTGATGATGATCACCGGATACCTTCCGCGGCAGTATTCCAGCTTTTCCTGCAGCTGCGCCACCATCGGGGAACTTAGGGCGTTCAGCTTTTCCGGACGGTTGAAGATGATGACGGTGTAGCGGTCGTATTCCTCCATCAAAATCAGGTTTTCGGCCGTCGCTTCCGACATGGGTTCACCCCCCGGCCTGCGGTTTGAATTTCGGAATCGTAAATTCGTCCGTCGCCTTTTCGAACACAACTTCCACGGGCATGTTCATGGAAATCTGTTCGTTGGGAATGCCGACGATGTTCGTGTACATCATCGGGCCTTCATCCAGCTGGACCAGCGCGACATTGTAGGGAATCTCGTCGGCAAATCCTTTGTAATAGAGCTGATGGAAGACGACCCAGGAAACCACCTTTCCTTTTCCCGAGACGGGTTTCCATTCCAGCTCGAACGAATAGCAGGACGGACAGACGGGACCTGGCGGGAAAAACCGGTGACCGCATTTCACGCAAGCCTGCGTGGCCAGTACGCCGTTTTTCGCGTGTTCCCAGAACGGACGGCTCCATACATCCGGTTTCGGCAAAGGTTTGGTGTATTCCATGGTCGCTTACCTCCGAAAGATGATGGAAGTGGCGATGGGCGTGGCACAGATGTACTGGACCACTTCGCAGTTTTTCACCTGGCGGGCGCCGCACTCGCCCCTGAGCTGCCGCACCGCTTCCACGATGAGCGCCCAGCCCTGCATGTAGCTCTCCGACAGGTGCCCGCCGCTCGTGTTCGTGGGACAGCGGCCGTCGAGGCCGAGGTTGCCGTCCGCCACGAACGGACCCGATTCGCCCCGCGGGCAGAATCCCATACCCTCCAGAGAGAACAGCACCGTGGGCGAAAAGTTGTCGTAAATCATGAGGGCGTTCACTTCATCCCGGCTGATGCCGGCCGCCGGGTAGATTTCCCTGGCGACCTGCTGCAGCGCGTCATACCAGAAATCGTCCAGCGGCGTGTAGAAGGACGTGTCCGTGTACGTGTCGGCCCGGGCCATGGCCCGGATGTACACCGGCGGTTTTTTCAGGTGTCTGGCGCGGTCCGCCGTGGTCATGATCAGCGCCACGCCGCCGTCGTTGATGAGGCAGTAGTCCAGAAGGCGCAGGGGTTCGCAGATGAAGCGCGAATTCTGATGGTCTTCCACGGTGTAGGGTTTCTGCATCACCGCGTTGGGATTGAGCGAAGCGTGCTTGCGAAACGTCACCCCCACGTGCGCCAGCTGCTCGGAAGTGGTTCCATACAGGTGCATGTGCCGTCTGAACATCATGGCGTGCCGCGCGCCGGGCGACGTGAAGCCCCACGGCGACCACAGGCTGTCCCCGCCGCCGTAATAATCGCGGACGGAACGGCCGTTGTTCCCGTACACGAGACCGACGTAACTGGCCTGGCCCGTCAGCAGCGCCGCCGCGGCCAGCATGACGGAAAGCGCCGACATGCGGCCCGCCGCGGGAAGCTGGAAGCCGAAGCGCTGGTTTTTGAGCCCGATCATTTCCGAAAACCGTTCGTACGAGGGAATGCGGTTGACCACCAGGCCGTCCAGGTCGGATAGCCTGAGTCCCGCGTCGTCCAGCGCGTTTTTCAGGGCTTCGGCGCCCAGACCGTAAGCGTCCGTCTCCGGAAAGTTGCCGTATTTGGTGTTTCCGACTCCCACGATGCAGATCTTGTCCCTGATCGATTTCGGATCCAGGAAATCCATCCGCACATTCCTCCCCCTTTTCGGCAACCCGCCGTGTCAAATTTTGACCTCGACCTTGGGTTCTCCCCGCACTTCCACGCCGACCAGTTCTTCAAGCAGCTGGATGACCGCCGTCGCGTCCATGGCCCCTCTGCCGCTGCGCGCGGTCATCATGAAGAAATCGCGGCACACACTGGCCATGAGCATCGGCACCTTGAGTTTCCCGGCCATGTCCAGCGCCAGCGAGAGATCCTTCTCCGCCAGATTGACCGTAAACTTCGGCTCGAAATCCCCCCGCAGGATGTTTGGGAACCGCTTGATGAGCCGGTGGGACCGGCCGCCGCAGTGCTGGAGGATGTTGAAGAGCGTGCCGGCGTCCACTCCCGCCTTGACCCCGAGGACGAACGCTTCCGCCGCCACCAGGAGATTCCCCATCGACATCACGTTGTTGACCAGCTTGACGATGCTGCCGGCTCCCCGCGATCCCGCGAAATGGACCGAGCTTCCCAGCGTGTTCAGCACCGGCATCTGGTCGGCCAGCTCTTCCGGTTTGGCCCCCACGATCAGCGTGAGTTTCCCTTCCAGGGCGTCATACTTTCCGCCGCTGACGGGCGTGTCGACATACTTTGCCCCTTTCTCTTCGAACCGGGCGGCAATTTCCCGGCTCGTATCCGCGTCCACCGTGCTGAGATCCATAATGACCGTGCCTTCGCGGACATGGTGGATCACGCCGTCCGGTCCGAGATAGACGCTGCGGACGACGGGCGGGTCCGGCAGGCTGCTGGCGATCACCAGATTTTCGCTTGTCAGCTGCTGCAGCGAGGAAGCCGGTCTGGCGCCCAGCCCGGCCAGCTCGTCGACCTTGGCCCGGTCGATGTCGTACACCATGAGATCGAACCGGCCGGATTGCAGAAGCCGCCGGCACATGTTCGATCCCATGACGCCGAGTCCGATGAAACCGATCTTCTGCTTCACGGTCTGCCACCGCTCCTCTTAGAACTTTTTGGGGGTTACCTTGTCCTTGCCGATCAGGTTCTGGATGACGGACGTCACGAGCCGGCCGTATTCCAGGGCCGCGGTCCAGTCGGAGATGTGCGACGGGATTTCGTCCAGGGCCTTTCGGCTCCAGTCAAGGGTGACCGGATTGAACTGGGCGATGTGTTCGGCGACCGCCCGCGCTTCCTCCATCAGGCGATCCCGCGGCACGGCCAGGTTGACCAGCCCCCACTTTTCCGCTGTCTTGCCGTTGATCCGCTTGCCGGTCAGGATGAGCCAGGAAGCGTGTTTGCGCAGGATGCGCAGTTGCGTGGAGGGACCGGCCACCGTCGGATAGGAGTCGAAGGTGATTTCCGGCATCCCGATTTCCGCGTCTTCGGCCGCGATGGCGAGGGCGCAGACGTTGATGAGCGATACGCCCCCTCCCAGCGCGTAGCCGTTGACGGCGGCGATGAACACCGACGGATGCCTGCGGATCATTTCCACGGTTTCGATCCAGGAGTGTCCGCCCCTGGAAAACTCCCGGGGTTTTTCCTCCGCTTCCAGGCGTTCCTTTCTTTCCTTCAGATCGATCCCTGCGCAAAACGCCGGACCGGCGCCGGTCAGGATGACCGCCGGATATTTGCCGGCGATGGACCGCAGGATGTCCTGCAGCTGCATCTGGGCGGCCGTGTTCATGGCGTTGCGCTTGTCGGGCCGGTTCAGCGTGATGACGCCGTACGATCCGCAATCCTCAAACAGCACCAGGTTTTCGTTTTCCGACATGTTCGCCTCTCCTTCCTTCGCCGGGGTTTCGCCCGGGACGGAGTTTGTGGGTTTATTTCCATGGCGTTTCCGAAGCCGCGTTTTTGCCCGCCACCCGGCCGAAGACGATGCATTCCGCCAGATTGCCTCCCCCCTGGTACACGAACTGGAAGGCCGAGGAGATTTCCCCCGCCGTGTACAGCCGCGGGATCGGCTTCATGTCCCAGTCCAGCACCTGCCTTTTGCCGTTGGCCCGGAGGCCTCCCTTCGTATTCGGCCCGCCGGGATAGAGGGGGATGGCGTAAAACGGCGAGGTTTCCACCGGCCCCAGGGTGCTTTCTTCCCGGTTGAAGTCGAGATCCTTGCCCTGCCTGCAGAACTCATTGTACCGGCGCACCGACTCCACCAGGTTCGCCGTGTCCATGAACCCGCGGTTATCCGGATGCTGCCGGATTTTTTCCGCCAGTTCCTCCAAGGTGTCGCCTTTGAGGATCCAGCCGTTCTCGATGGCGGTCAGGTTGTCTTCCGACCAGTGGATGCCGTGGTAGGCGGCGGCAGCGACGCGCACGATGGGACCGCTTTTGCGAAGCGTCTCGTCGAAGATCATCCAGGACGGAATCCGCGGATAGGTCAGCGTCAGCGTGTCGAAGTGCAGGGCTTCCTTGTAGAAAATGTAACGGCTCGGATCCTTGGTGATCCGGCGTTCTGCCGCATAGCGCCTGCCGTGGTTGTCCACGACTATCTCGTGCGGCTTGCCCACGGCCGAAGTGTTCAGGCCGATTTTCAGGCCGTTTCGACGTTCCGGAATGGCGCAGATGATCCGGCCGGCGACCTTGCCCACTTTTGTGAGGGCCGCCCCGATCTTCATGGCCATGATGATGCCGTCGCCCGTGTTGGCGCTCGTGCCGTAGAACGCCCAGCCTTCCACGCCGGGCCCGTCGAGGAACGCGCTGCGCAGCGCCTTGTTGTATTCGTAGCCGCCGGAAGCCAGCACGACGCCCCTGCGGGCGACATATTCCACGGGTTCTTCCCCGCGGACGGCCCGGACGCCGATCACCTCGCCCCGTTCATTTGTGACCAGTTCACTCGCCCGGGTGTCGAAATGCACGGCAATGTTCCGGTTCCGGATGCCGGTGAGCAGGCAGGCGTAGAACGCTTCGCCCGCTTCCTTCTCCTCCTTCGGGGCGTCCTTCGTGCTGCGGAACATGGACCGTTCGTCGGTCAAACCGGTATAGGTGCTCCGCACGACGGCGTATTTGCACCGGTCGGCCCCCGGAAAGTCGGGAAACGCCGCGTTGCTGATCTTGAACGTCTTGTACTGGCTGTCCAGATTGCGCATGAATTGCTCGTTCTGCGGGGCGTATTCCGCCCACACCTCCGACAGCTCGTCGGAAAAGTCCGGCTGTTCCCCTTCCAGCTTCCAGGGAAGGTTCTCGCCGCTGAACATGGCTTTGGCGTAGGCCTTCAGCGCTTCCCGGTCGCCGTCGGGTTCGGGGCTGTGGTAGCCGCCTCCGCTCATGCGCGTATTGGGATAGTGCCGGTCTTCCGGCTGTTTCTCGAGGATGATCACTTCCGCGCCCGCGTCGTGGGCTTCGATGGCCGCGCACGCTCCCGCGCCGCCGAAGCCGACGACCACGACGTCCGCTTCGTATCGGGGCATCTTCCTTTACGCCTCCGGCTCCACTCGGATCAGTCCCGTGCCGTTGTCGAACTCGATGCGCGTTCCGAAGGGCACGCTCAGCTCGCCCAGATAGTCGATGATCTTTCTGGCCTCCTCGCCGCTTTCCAGTCCCGGCAGGCCCCGAAGGCCGAACGTGCCCGAAAGGTGGGTCGCGGGATGAATCCGGATTTGCCGCAGCCGGCCCTCATCGTCAAATTCGCACACCGGAACGATGACCGCCAGCACCTTGCCGGTGTTGTACCCGCCTGGCGGATGGACGGGGACGGGCAGCTTCTGCTTCTCCGCGAATCCCGCCGCTTCCACGGTGATGACGTGCCATTTGCCGGTTTCCTCGGATCTTCCCCGCATCCAGTAGTACTCCGAAAGGGGCCGGATCTTGGAGTTGCCGTCCTTGAACAGGTCGCCCGGATCGTAGAAGATCGGCTTGCCCCTGTAGATTTCGATTCCCCTGAGCAGCGCGTGCGCCCCTTCCGCCACGAACACGTCCGCTCCCGCGTCAATGCAGTCGCGGGCAAGCCGGCGGATGAATTCCGGCGGATGGCTGAGGCCCGCCGCGGGATCCCATTCGTGGTTGTGGATGTGGAACACGACAAAATCGGCCCGCTGCTTCGCTTCCCGGATGGACGCCAGGTTGGCGGCCACGTCGGCGGGATCCGCCATCGCGGAGACGCCGGAAAAACCGGGTTCGCGGGAAACCGTAAAGCGGAAAACGGTGTTGTGAAGGCCGGGAGGGTTCAGCATCAGGTCGTCATCCACTTCCGTCAGCCACCACCCCATTTTCACCGCCAGATCCCGGACCGATTGCGCCGTCTGTTCATCCACCCGGTAAATCATCCTGATTTGGTTCGCTCCGGGTCTTCCGCCGTCGTCGCCCTTTCCGTCCGCCGCGCGGGCCCAGTCCGTCGTGGACGAACTGGACGAAACCAGGGCTACCCGCCGGTTTCCGGCGTCGAAATAGGCCGGCCTTCTCGCCTCCCGGAGGTTCCGTCCGGTGCCTGCGTAGGGCAGGCCCGCCTCCTGCAGGGCCTTCCAGGTTTCATAGAGGCCGCCGTACATGTAATCCAGGCAGTGGTTGGAGGCGTGGGAAAGGATGTTGTAGCCGGCCCACACGAGTTCTTCTGCGAAACGGGGCGGCATCCGGATCCAGGTCCAGCCCGCTTCCGCCGCCGGATACACTTCCGGGGCATGGGGGTCGCAGATCGTGCCTTCCAGATGCCCGAAGGTCGCGTCCGCGCTTCTCAGCACTTCCACCAGCGCCAGAAACCTTTCGTCCCTGCACACCGAGAACCTTTTGCCGATGATGATTCCGCCCGATATGGCAAGTTTGAACATGAAGCGGCTCACCTTCTTCCGCCAGCGCCAAGCCGGCGCATCAATTCGTTGACGTCGTCCGTCTCCCCGATCCTGTCCAGCAGCGAAAACAGTTCTTCCGCCCTTTCGGCCTCAAATGCCTGCGCGGCGCAGTCCAGAAACTTCTTTTTGAGGTGGGAACCGAATTCATCGGCGCTGCGGCCTTTGGCGCGTTCCACCCTTACCCGGTGCCGGCGGCCGTCGGACGTGCGGACCTCCACCTCGCAAACCTGCGACAGCGCCTCTGGAGGATTGTCGATGGGTTCCGCCGTCACCCTGGCGAGCAGGCGCTGGATGTCGGGCCTTTGGACCGCCTCGTCGGTGAAATGGCGAAGCCCCACTTCCCCGTCCGCCAGGGCGGCCGCCACCGTGTATTGCAGGCTGAATTTCCCTTCCAGCCCGCGGGAGACGGCCGGACGGTTCACGTGGGGAAGCCGCCGCGGATGGATGCGGACCGTCACCGCTTCGATGTTTTCCGGTTCCACCCGGTAAAGCTCCTTCAGTTCCAGCGCGGCGTCCACCGCCGGATGGGTGCTGCCGCAGCAGGCGTATCTTTTGAACATGAGGCCCGAATCCAGAATGCCCCACGTCGGTTCCGCAGCCCCGCCGTCCGGCACCCGGTATTGGCCGGGGCCGTTATAGACCTGAAAGAAGCCCTGCTTTCCTTCCAGCGCATCGGGTGAAGCCGTCGCGCCTTCTGCGGCCAGGAGCGCGCACCACAAGCCCTTCTGGCTCGCGTGGCCCACCTGGAGCGGTTTGCTCATGGTGCCGAAATTGGCCTTGACCCCCGATGCCATCGAAGCGGCCAGGCCTATCGCCGTCCGGGTTTCGCCCGCCGGCAGTTTCAGCAGCCTGGCGGCTGCCGCCGCCGCTCCGAAGGTTCCGATGGTGGCGGTCGGATGCCAGCCCCGGTCGTAATGCTCAAAATTGACGCACGCCGCAAGCCGCATCATGACCTCGAAGCCGATCACGTAGGCGTCCAGCACGTCCCTGCCGCTGCTGGAAAGCTTCTGCCCGAGGGCCAGGACGGCCGGATACAGCGCAACGGACGGGTGGCCGCCCAGTTGGAAATTGGAATCGTCGTAATCCAGGGCGTGCCCGGCGGTTCCGTTGGCCAGGGCCGCGTCCAGGGGACCGGTTTCCAGATCCGTAGCGATGACCGTGCACGCCCCAGGGGATCCGTGTTGCCGGATCATCCTTGCGATCAGCCCGGCCACCGGTTCCGACGCTCCCGCGATGGTCACGCCGATGTAATCGATCAAGGCCATTTTCGCCCGCTCCAGCGCCTTTGGCGGAAGCGAAGCGGCCGGCGCTTCCGCGACGAGGGACGCCAGGCGGTCCGTCAGGGTTGATGGCATTGGATGACACCCTTTTGCTGGAGGTCCCGGATCTCTTCCTCCGTCAGCCCTTCGGCGAGCAGGACTTCCCTGGTATGCTGGCCGATGAATTCGGGATAGGGCGAGACGACCTTCCCCGGCGTTTCGCTGAAGCGGGGGGCGGGGGCGATCGTCCGCATCGTTCGGCCGTCCGGGAACTCGATGGTTTCGATGGCGTTTCTCGCCTCCACCTGCTCCAGTTCCACGACCTTGTCGTAGGTGTTGATGGGCGAGCACATGATGTCATTTTCTTCGCAGATCCTGAGCCATTCCTCGGAAGTGCGCGTCACCAGGACGGATTCGATGATGGCCTTCAGTTCTTTCTGGTGTTCCTGCCGCTTGTTCCGCTGGGCGAAGCGCTCGTCGTTTTCCAGTTCCGGCATGTTCAGCACGTTGCGGCACAGCGCCCTCCAGCGGTCCGGCGTATAGGCGGCGAGCATGATGTAGCCGTCTTTCGTCCTGTAGGCTTCGTTCGGCGTGGCGTAGGGCGCGCGGCTGCCGGTCTTCGCCGGGAGCCTGCCCGTGCTCATGTACCGGGTAAGCAGCGATTTCTGGATTACCAGCGCGCACTCCAGGAGGCTCACGTCGACGTGCTGGCCGATGCCGTACCGGTCCCTTGCGATCAGCCCCAGAAGGATCCCCTGCGCGGCGATGAGTCCCCCGGTCATGTCCACAATGGGAAAAGGAACCTTGATCGGATCCCGGTCTTCGTCACCCTCGTCGCCCAGCACGCTCATGATGCCCGATGCCGCCTGGATGATGCCGTCCACGCCCGGCTTGTCTTTCCAGGGGCCGGTTTGCCCGAAGGCGCTGAGGGAGCAGTAGACGATTCTGGGGTTCAGTTCCTTCACCTGCTCGTAACCCAGACCCAGCCGCGACATCACGCCGGGGCGGAAGCTTTCCATGACCACGTCGGCCTTCGCGACGAGCCTCCTGGCCAGGGCGGCGCCTTCCGGCTTCTTCAGGTCGATGGCGACCCCTTTCTTGTTGCGGTTGAATTCCCGCGTTCCCAGGCCGGGCGTCGTTCTGGACCAGTCCCCGCCCGGCGGTTCCACCTTGATCACTTCCGCCCCGAAGTCGCTGAGGATGGCCGTGGCCAGCGGAGCGGCACCGCCCATGCCGAAACAGATCACCCTGACGCCGCTGAGGATCATTGGTTTGTCCACCGGTTTCACCACTCCCGCCCAATAGGATTCCGTCCGGGGTCAGATGTTCCAGATTCCCGTCGGGACGTACAGCTGGAATACGGTTTTGACCACATACATTCCTCCCGCCACGCCGAAGGCCATGATCAGCGACCGGATCGGTTTTAACTTGAAATACAGCATGACCAGAAGCACGAAGAGGAAGGTGCTGACGACATAGCCCAGCGTCGTCATCGTGGCGATGAAGATCACGAAGAAAAGGAACACAACCAGCTGGTCCAGGAATTTTTGCCTGTTGATCGCAAACAGCTTCTCCCGGTTGCGGGACTTGATCCAGGCGACGGCGGCCGGCGCGATTCTGAGATTCCGGATGAGGAGCAGAAGGGCCGGCAACAGGATGAACATGCCCGTGACGAAGTACACCCAGATGCTGGCCAGCGCCGGATAATTCGCCGTTCCCGCAAGCAGCAGCAGCGACAGGACGACCACCAGAAGGACAAGCAGCATGTCTTTCACGAACCCGGCCGCCAGTTTCCGGCCTTCCGGTTTCTCCTCCGCCGGCTCTCCCGGGAGGGGTTCCCTGCCGCCCTTGCGGCCGCGCAGATAGCTGCGGATGCTGAAGAACAGCGTCACCAGGATGATGGCCAGGATGAGCAGCGACGTCGGTTTGGTAAAGCGGGCGAAACCGCCGATCTGGTAGGCGCGGATGAGCTCCGTTTCAATGACGGGCCCGAGAATGAACCCGATCAGAAGCGGCGCCGGACGGATGCCGAGAAGCCCCGCCAGCACGGTCGCAACCCCGATGGCGAGCACCGTCATGTTGCCGAACGTGCTGCCGCCGTCCACGTACGCGCCCAGCATGCAAAGCGCCCCGATTGCGCCGATGAGCGCGGGAATCGGCAGGTGCGACAGCCATTGGGCGCCCTTGATGAACGGATACGCCAGCATCGTGAACACCACCGCCGACAGCCCGATGCCGAACATGATGGTCCACATCTGCGGCCCGTGCGTGACATACAGGCCGGGTCCCGGCGCAAGTCCCGCCAGGATGAAGGCGCCCAGCATGATGGCCGCGGCGGCGCTTCCGGGGATGCCCAGGGAAAGAAGCGGGATGATGGCCCCAACCTCGCAGGCGTTGCTCGCGGATTCCGCGCCCATCACGCCGTCGGGCGTGCCTTTTCCGAACTTTTCCTTTTCCCTGGAAGCCGATCTCGCTGCGGAATACCCGACCCAGGAAGCCGTTGTGCTGCCGATGCCGGGCATGATGCCCACGAACACGCCGGCCAGGGATGAACGGAGCAGAAGCTGCCATTTCTTCACGATGACCTTTGCCGCTCCCGTGTAAATGCTGACAAAGGGAATCGGCTCCCGTTTCGTTCCCGCAAGCTCCCTGAATCCGCTGCGCATGGTGGCCATCAGGAACAGCTGGGGAATGGCGAAGACGGCCAGGACAATCCAGATGATTTTGAGACCGCCCCAGAGTTCGTGCAGGTTCAGCGTATAGCGGAACGTTCCCACGTTGGGCTGCATGCCGATCAGACCCAGCGCCAGTCCGAGTCCGACGGACAGGAAGGATTTCAGCGTGTCTTCCCGCGTGACGGCGCCTCCCGCCACCAGCACGAGCGCCCAGACGGCAAACAGCGCCCGTTCGCCCGAGCCGAAGAAGCTGACCAGATAGATGAGCGTGGGTGTCAGCACAAGCAGCACGATGAAGCCGATCGTGGCTCCCGCGAAGGATCCTCCCACCTGGGCGGAGAACGCCTCTTTGAGCCGGCCCTGCTGCTTCAGCTGGTAACCCTCGATCGTGGCGGGAACGCCCGCCGCCCCACCGGGGATGTTGTACAGAATGCCGGCCGTCGAGTCCGAGTAGACGGATGCCGCGTAAATCCCGGCCAGGGTGATCAGCATCGTGTCGATCGGCTGCGTGGTCACGATCGGCAGCATGACAGCCATCATGGATCCGCCGCTGAACCCGGGCAACGTTCCGGCAAACAGCCCGCACGTCACCCCGATGAACAGCCACATCAAATTTTTCAGGGTAAAAGCGTTCGCCAATCCTTCCGCCACAATAGAGAGGTCAATGGCCATTCCGTTTCCTCCCGTGGAGAACGTTAGCGGGAGGGAACCGGGTCCGGATACCCGGACCCGGTTCCTTTGCTGCCGCTGTCAGCGTATCGGTTATTGTTGCTGCAGGTATTGATCCCTCAGCTTCACCATCTCGCCGATGCCTTCGTAGTAACGGTCGTACAGCTTCTTGGCTTCTTCCGGCGGAATCCATTTCGGATACCGGTAGTCCTTGACTTTTTGCTGCCATTCCGGATTTTTCACGATGTTTTCCAGGGTCTGCACGAGTTTCCGGTAAATCGGCTCCGGCGTTCCGGCCTTGACGACGAATCCGTTGAAGTGCGTGGCCGCGAGCGTCTTGATCTGGTCCATGCTGAATCCCAGTTCTTCCGGGAATTTGGACAGGTTGTCCAGTTCGGGATACGGGAACTCCGGCGGAAATTCGGGAGCCAGCATGACCAGGATGCGGGCGTCCGGGCTGTCCACGTACTGGAGGGCGGCCGTCACGATGGCGTCCAGGTCGCCGGTGAGCAGGTCGGTGAACAGCGAACCGCCGTCTTCATAGTAGATTTGCCGGACGCGGATGCCCATCACGTGCTGCAGCTCGATGATCTGGATGTCTTCGATCCGGCCGGGACCGATGGTGCCGAGTTTCAGCTTGTTCGGATTTTCCCTCGCGTACCGCACCAGATCGGCGAAATTCTTGAACGGAGAGTCTTTCTTGACGACGATCCCCGAGTTCGGTATGTCCGAATAGATGCCCAGGGGTAGCCAGTCTTCGTATTTCCACGGCGGTTTTTCCTCGGAAAGATGCGGATACGTGTACGGTCCGAACGTCGCGGAGTTCGGCAGAATCGAATACCCGTCGGCCGGTCTCGCGAACACGGTGTTGTATCCGATGAGTCCGCCGGCGCCCTCGATGTACTCGATGATGACCTGGGTGCCCAGTTCCTTTTCAAAAAACGGCTGGAAGTCCTGCTGCGATCTTTGCAGCGTTCCGCCGGGACCGTAGTTGGTGGTCAGATAGAACGGTTTTCCCGGCTCGGGGAACACGATTTCCTCTTCCTGCGCTTCGCTGGAAGCGCTTGCGCTCGGGGCGGACGATTGGCCTCCCTGGCTCTGCGAAGGAGAAGCCGGCGACGAGGACCTGTTCGAGCCGCAGCCGAACAGCACCAGCGAAAACGCCAACAGGACGATCAACACCTTTGCGCTGTGTTTCATGCATGCACCCTCCTCGTATAGTAGTTTTTGAAGGCAGTTGCCTGGCCGATTTCCAGTCTCCTCGGGGACTGGAGGCCACCTTCAAAATTTCCAGCTTGCTCTTTGAAAATTTCACATCAGGGACTGGAC
>Ga0181858_1000583_pt1 | contig 17542 bp, 13 predicted proteins | sample NewIslPassag4_SG_FD_130749 | JGI IMG/M metagenome (GOLD analysis project Ga0181858, IMG submission 130749) | Feedstock adapted compost microbial communities from Newby Island compost facility, Milpitas, CA, USA - Passage 4_SG | ecosystem: Engineered > Solid waste > Feedstock > Composting ...
CGGGTGCGCCGCAGCTACGACTGGCACGCGGTCCTCATCACGGACCCGGCGTTCACCGACCAGCCGCCGGAGTTCATGTTCTGGGCGCGGTACGTGGCCGGCGACCCCACCCACGACCTGGCCGTCTTGAAGATCGTCGAGTGGTTCGACGAGGAGCCCATCAGCCCTGACCTCGAGTTCCCGTACGTGCTGGTGGGCGACTCCAACCAGCTCATCCCCGGCGACAACATCACCATCGTCGGCTACCCCGGCATCTCCGGCTCCACCATCACCTTCACGGCCGGCCTCATGTCCGGCTGGGTCGGCGAGGACTTCGAGTCCGGCGGCAAGCAGTGGATCAAGACCGACGCCAAGATCGCCCACGGCAACTCGGGCGGCGGGGCTTTCGACGAGAACGGCTACCTCATCGGCGTGCCCACGGCCGGCCGCACCATCCAGTACGAGGAGCTCGACGTCGAGGAGCAGGCCTACGTGAGACCGATAAGCCTCGCCTGGGCGCTGCTCGGCCCGCACGTGCCCGACGTGGCCCGCGCGCCGCTCGGCGGCACGACGGCAGGGGGCAACGCCGGGGGCGCCGCTACGTCGACCGCTCCAGCCACACCGGCGACCCAACCCGCACTGGCTGCGACCGAAGCCGCCCCCGCAGTCGGGAGCGGGAACTGCCACCTCTGCATCGTCGGACCCGTGCCCATCGGCACCACCGTCCAAGGCACCATCATCGGCCTGGACGACTACCTCAACTACCACACGTACACGATCGAGGTGCCTCCGGCCACGTTGACGTTGACCATCGAGCTCGAGTCGGACTTCGACCTCGACATCGCCGTCAAGTACGGCAGCGAGATAGCCGAATGGTACGAAGGCCGCGACTGGGAGTACGCCGACCTCACCGAGGCCAGCGGCGGCAGGATCGAGATCCCGCTCCCAACACCAGGCACCTGGTACGTAGACGTCATCTATCCCTACTCGGGAGGGTCAGTCAACTACACCCTGAGCGCCCAGTAACGGGGTCACGCCTAGAGGGCAGGAGGGGGCGAGCCGCCACCTACCGCTCCACGTGAAGAGGGGCCGGGTCCTCGAGCGAGGAGGTATGGGCGTCAGGGATGGATGGGCGCGCTACACCAGTTCCTGCGTCGTGCCGGTCAGGGCGCCTCGCGCGTCCCACCGCCCCGAAGGAGCGTGGCGACCCGATCTGCCCTCGATTTCGACCCCGGTCGAGGACAGCCCCAGCGGAAGCCCGCCGCGGGCACCTACCTGCGTGGCAGCTGATTGTCACTGCGAGCGTGCGTTCGTCGACACGCGCCTCGAGCAACACTGCCCCGCCGGCGCGCAGGCGGCATCCCCACCCCCCGACCCGCCCCGGTTCACCCGCTCAACTCCCGCTTCTGCGCCCCGCGCCGTCGACGACCGTCGCGGTAGACGCCGGCGCCCGCACCTAACCGCCCAGCCAGCCCGTCTCTGAAAAGCGGAGCGCGGGCCCGCCTTCGCCTCGATTACTGCCGGCCTGGCACCCGGGCTACGACCGGCCGAACGCCGCGACCCAAGACACTCACGCCGCCGCCTCCCGCCGTCCACCCCCTCTGGGGCAGCGGGCAGCTGGGCAGGGCCGCGCTTAGCGAAGCCAACCCAGCGCTCACCGTCGACCCCGCCCCGCCCCTCGGAGACAGCGTTATACCCGCGTAACCGAAGCTAGTTAGGTTCCCCCAGATCGTTGGGAACCGTGTTTCACAACGCCCGAACCGAGACCGATGAACTCGCTCTCTCCCGTTGCCGTAACCGGGCGGGAGGGGAGCGCGACCGCTTCGCGTCGGAAGCCCGCTCGCGGGGGGACCGCCGACGCGCCAGCCGCGGCCGCGCCTTCCTGGGCGGGGTCCGCGACCCCTCGCGGCGCCGCAGGACTCCAGCGCGCTTCAACTGGGTGCTGGCAGTGATGATGGTGTCGCGGTCGGTCCTCGCGCAGGTAGAGCTCCTGGAGCCGCTTCCGATGGGGATTGACGGCGTCGCGTACGCTCACTGGAGCATCGCGATCACCCTCGAGGGTCTCGAGCCACAGAGCTACAGGCTCGACGCCGGTCTCTACCTGAGAGCCAGCGCCGAGAAGTTCTGCTTCCTCAGCACGTGCAATCTCGGCATGGCGACACCCTTCGGCTACTGGTACTACCCTCCGCGCTTCGAAGAGTACCCGCACTACCACCGTGAAGAGGTCGAGCACTTGCGACAGTGGGAGGCACTGGGTCCAATCTTCCCCTTCGCCTACCTGCTCTCGGTCGGCGAGCCGTTCGAGCCGTACAGGGTCAAGCGCGACATCCTGCTGGTCGCCGCCAACGAGGACCCGGCCAATAGCTGGGACATGGGTCGCATGTGGAAGCCACCAGAGGAGCTGAGCGGTGCGTTCCCGCAGCTCCGAGCCGAGTGGCGCCCGACCGGCGAAGCCACGATCACGTTGTTCCCCGGCTACGCGGAGCTGATCGACGCTTTGATCAGCGGGACGAGTCGAGCCGAGGGCACCTGAGACCCCGCGATCCCCAACTGGGGATCCCTCCCTGGCTGGTCGCACTCGGAGCATCCGACCGTCCGCGCGAAAGGCTCCTGGCGAAGGAGCTGGTGGGGTCGTTAGTCATCGCGCGGCTTGCCCGTGGCGTCCCGACGGAACACTCGCGGGAACACGGCCGAGGCGGGTAACACCTCGCCTTGAGTCGCCACGATGCCCTTCGGCCACCTGCTAGATTGGCGCCTCGCCTCGGCGTGAATCTGGCCGCCCGCCAGATGTGACGGGTCGGCCGGGCCCACTAGCTGCCACGGATGAGGTCGACCGTCGGCCCCACGGGAACTGCCGAGGCTAGCGCGTGCGGAACTGGACGTAGAGCCACTGAAACGCGAAGGCGGCGCACGAGTCTCAGTGCCGGACGCAAGGGCCCGATGGACGCGCGAGGCGACGGGACTGGACTGCGATGAGCAGGGCAGATGCTCCGGCGTGACCGCCGGGCCCTGCGGCCGGCAGCGTCAACCTAGGAAGCAGCGTCGAAGCGGAGCCTTAGCGGCTCTTCTACGCCAAATCGAGCCACGACCGGCTCGAGGCCGAACTACCCGGGCAACGGCGCACCGGCCTCTGCGCCGGTCGCGCACGGTCACAGCCCGGCGGCGACGCTGAGTGTTCGCGGAGTCCTCGCTTCGCTTCGACAGTGTCCATGGCGCGACGTCCGCGACCCCGACAAGTGTCACCTTTGTCCGTACAAATGCGGCCGAGCGGTGCGCCGCGCGACACTACCGTCCGAATCAGCACAAACCCTGTGGCGCGTTGTTGACCTGGTCTGGGAGCGCTGCTAGACTGCGCCCCACGACCCAGTCGCTTGCATCTTGTATGTACAAATGACCGCGACAGGAGGGTGATGGGATGCAGGAGTTCATCGACCGCGTCCTGAAGGAAGTCTCGCGAGACCGCCTATGGGCGCACGTCGAGGCGCTAGTCCAGTGGGACAGGACCTCGGGGACGGAAGGTGAGTTCGCCTCCGTCGACTACGTCGTCTCCCAACTCGAGAGCTACGGCCTGCCAGTGAAAGTGCACGAGTTCAAGGCGTACCTCTCGTACCCCAAGCACGGTTCGCTCACCGTCAGCACCGCAACGGGGGAGGCACGGTTCCGCGCGAAGACGCGCTCCTTCAGCGCCAACACGCCCCCGGACGGCGTCACCGCAGAGATCGTCTCGATCGTTGGCGGCAAGAACATGTTTGCCGCGGACAACGCCGTCAACGAGATCTCAACCGAGACGGTCGGAGGGAAGATCGTCCTCAGCGAGAGCGGGTCGCGCGGGACGATGTTGGCCGCTCAGGAGGCGGGAGCTGTCGGCTACGTCCACATGTGGCCCAGCGACGAGCCGGTGCTGCACGAGGGGATCGTGACCAACGTCTGGGGCACCCCTACGCCCGAGGTCAAGGACCGCGTCCCGACCATCCCGATTGTCACCATCACCAACGGCGACGGGCAGCGGATCCGCGAAGAGCTCAGGAGCGGGCCGGTAACCGCGACGCTGGTGAGCGCCACGGAGACCAAGTGGGCGACGGTCCGCATGCCGGTCACTGAGATCCGCGGCAGGGAAGACGACTTCGTCCTCGTCGCCGGCCACATCGACTCCTGGCACTACGGGGCCACGGACAACGCTACCGGCAACGCGGCCTGCCTGGAGCTGGCGCGCGTCCTCGCCGGGCTCAGGGAAGAGCTGAGGCGCGGCGTGCGGATCGCCTGGTGGGTGGGTCACAGCACCGGACGGTACGCCGGCAGCGCATGGTACGCGGACAACCACTGGCACGAGCTGAACGACAGGTGCGTCGCCTACATCAACATAGACTCGCCCGGCTCGCTGGGAGCCACCGACTACGGCGAGGTTACCGCCGTGCCGGAGACCGCTGCCCTAGTCGCGCGGTCCGTGGAGACGGTCACCGGCCAGACGCCCCGAATCGAGCGTCCGATGCGCGCCGGCGACCAGTCGTTCTGGGGGATAGGCATCTCGTCGCTGTACATGCTTCTCTCGAACCGCCCCGTCGGCCAACGCGCCGCCGTCGGCGGTTGCGGCATGGGCTGGTGGTGGCACGCCGAGGAAGACCTGCTGGACAAGGCCGACCCCGACGTCCTGCTCACCGACACGAAGATCTACGCCCACTCCCTGGCGCACCTGGTCAACGACGAGTACCTACCGCTTGACGTAGCGGCGCAAGCCAGCGAGATTCGCGCGTTCGTCAGCGACCTGCACCGGAGCGCGGCCGGGCACTTAGACCTCACGCCAGCGGTCGAACTACTCGACCAGATTGGCGCGCTCGCCAGCCGCCTGAAAGACCTGCCGGCGCCGGAGGCGAACGAGCGCATGAAGCGCGCGACGCACCTGCTAACGCCCGTCTCGTTCACCAGCGGTGACCGTTTCGACCACGACGCGGCCATCCCGACGCCGCCGGTCCCGGCGCTCGACGCCGCCCGCCAGCTCCCGACCTTGGACCCGGAATCCGACGACTACGGGTTCCTAAGGACGCGCCTCGTCCGGAACCTGAACCAAGTGCTGCACCAGCTGAGGCTCGCTAAGAGCACCCTGGAGGCTCGACCCGAGATTGGAGGCAAAGCATGAAGAAGCTGCATCGGATCGCGCTCGCCCTTCTGTTGGCGGTCGTCTCCATCGGTCACAGCCAGTCCACGAGAGGCGGAACCTTCAGCCTACCGATCAACGACGACCCGCAGATGTGGCCGCTGGTCGGGGGCCTCTACAACATCCTCGTGAACAAGGCGCTCTACAGCACCTTGCTGCGCTACGACCCGGAGACGCTCGAGCCGGTAGGCGACCTGGCCGAGTCCTACTCCGTTTCGGACGACGGCCTAACCTACACGTTCAAGCTGCGCGACGGCGTCACTTGGCACGACGGGCACCCGTTCGACGCCGCGGACGTCGCGTTCACCATCGGGCTCTGGATCGACCCCGAGGTCCCCTACTACCTGGCTTCGAACTTCAGGCTCATCGAGTCCGTGGAGGTCGTCGACAGGTTGACGGTCGAGGTTAAGCTGAGCGCCCCGCAGGCGTCGCTGCCGGTGCTGCTCGGCTACAACGCGAACATACTCCCGCAGCACCTGCTGGAGGGGTTGTCGCCGGCGGAGCTCACCAACCCGACCAGCTTCACCCGAAACCCCGTCGGCACCGGGCCATTCAAGTTCGCCGAGTACCAGCCGGGCTCTCACGTGAGGCTGGTGCGGTACGACGACTACTTCGACGGCGTCCCCTACCTAGACGCGATCGTGTTCCGCATCGTGCCGGACGCCAACGCGCAGCTAGCGCTGCTGCAGTCAGGCGAGCTCGCCCTCGTGGTCATCGAGCCGTTCCAGGTCGGCTCGGTGGCGAACAACCCCAGCATCGCCGTCAGGAGCGTGCCGGCGGTCAGGACCGAGTTCGTGACGCTCAACAACACCGTGCCGGGGCTCGACGACCCGCGCGTCCGCACGGCCCTCGCCATGGCGCTCGACCGTGCGCAACTGCTCAGGACCGTCTTCGCCGACCGCGGCTCCGTGGCGACGGGGCCGTTCCCCCCGACCATGATCGGGGCGTACGACAGCTCCATCGAGCCGTTGCCGTACGACCCCGAAGCGGCCTCCCGCCTGCTGGACGAAGCCGGGTGGACCGTCGGCCCCGACGGCGTGCGCCAGAAGGACGGGCAACGCCTCGACCTTGAGATCCTCTACGACCCCGCGAGCCCAACCCGAACGCAGGTCTCGCTCATCGCGCAGCAGCAGTGGGCGGCCGTGGGTGTCGCGTCGCACTTCGACACCACGGAGTACGGCACGATCCTCACCCGCGTCCGGCAGGAGGTGCCCGCCTACGAGGTCAACCCCAACTACCTCGTCACGGCCCCGGACCCTGACGGGATCGCCAACTACTACGTCAGCGGCTCGCTGGCGAACATGATGAAGTACTCCAACCCCGAGGTGGACAGGCTGTTCAACGAGGGCGCCGCCGTCACCGACCCTGAGGAGCGTGCTCGCATCTACCACGCCCTGCACGCCATCATCCAGGAGGAGCAGCCGAACATCTACCTCGTCTACCCGGACGAGATCCAGGCCCTGTCCGCGCAGACCGAGCACTTCCCGGTCACGGGTTACCGCGACGCGCTCGCTTGGGCCCACCTGATCTCCAAGCGCTGATGCGAGCGGCTGGGGCTGGCGGCCGGACGGGTTGACATGACTCGCTTCGTCGTGAGGCGTTTCGTCGAGGCGCTGGTACTGCTGTTGGTCATCACGGCCTTCACGTTCGCCTTGATACACGCCGCGCCGGGGGGGCCGAGCATACTGCTCGACCCCTCCATGGCCCCGGAAGACGCGCAGAGGCTCCGCCAGGCGTACGGGCTGGATCAGCCCGTCCCTATCCAGTACATGAGGTGGCTGGGGCGCCTGTCCATGGGGGACCTCGGCTTCAGCATCGGCGTCGGAAGGCCCGTAGCCGAGCTGATCGGCAACGCGCTGCCGGCGACCCTGCTGCTGTCAGGAACCGCGTTGCTCATCGCGTTGGCGTTCGGGATCCCCGTCGGGATCGTCGCCGCGCTCAAACGCGACACCTGGCTCGACAAGCTTGTGACCTCGCTGAGCTTCTTCGGGTTGTCCATGCCCGTCTTCTGGTACGGCTTGATCTTGATCATCCTGTTCGCGGTGAACCTCAGAGTGCTCCCCGCGGGGGGCATGAACACGCCCGGCAGCGAGTCCTGGGTGGACACCCTCGCACACCTCGTCCTGCCGGCGTTCACCCTCGGCACCGTGAACATGGCCCAAGTGGTCCGTTACACGCGCTCGGCTATGCTCGGCGCCGTCAAGCAGGACTACGTCAGGACCGCCAGGGCGAAGGGCCTGCGCCCCTCCGGCATCGTGCTCAAGCATGCCTTTCGCAACGCTCTGATTCCCATCGTAACCCTGGTGGGCCTGCTCGTGCCGAGGCTTGTCGGCGGAGCCGCCATCACGGAGAGCGTCTTCTCCTGGCCAGGCCTCGGGCGGCTCGCGGTCGCCGCCGCCAGCAGGCACGACTACGCGACGATCATGGGAATCACCGTGATGGTGTCGGTGCTCGTCATCGTCTGCAACCTGGTCGCCGACCTCGTCTACTCGGCCCTCGACCCGCGGGTGACGTACTAGCGTCATGAGAGGCGCCCGCAGCCCTCTAAAGGCGTCGAACCGCTTCTGGCGAGGCTGGACCTCCAAGGCAGCCGTGTCCTTGATAGCGGTGCTAGCGCTAGGCGCCCTCCTGGCGCCCTACTTGGCCCCCTACGACCCGAACGCCATGGACCTCATGAACACCCTGGCGCCCCCTTCCCGGGAGCACCCGCTCGGCACCGACCAGAGCGGCAGGGACGTGCTCAGCAGGCTCCTCTACGGCGGGCGCGTCTCCATGCTGGTCGGCTTGGCCTCGATGGCTGCGTCCATCGTGATCGGCAGCGTGTTGGGCGCTCTGGCCGGCTACTGGGGCGGCTGGGTCGACTCACTGATCAGCCGGGCGACGGACATGATGCTGAGCGTGCCGATGTTCTTCTTCCTACTGACGGTCCTCTCCATCCTCGGCTCGTCGATGCCCATCCTCGTCATCGCCATCGCCCTCTCCAACTGGATGCAAGTGGCGCGCATGGTGCGCGCGGAGGTGCTGGCGAACAAGAACCTGGCGTTCGTCGAGAGCGCCACCGCACTCGGATTGACACGCGCGCGAACGCTTGCTCGGCACATCCTCCCCCAGTCCTTGCCCACGATCATCGTGGCCGCCACGTTGGGCATCGCCTACGCGATACTCACCGAGTCCGCGTTGAGCTACCTGGGCATCGGCGTGACGCCACCGACGCCGTCTTGGGGCAACATGCTGGCGGACGCCCGCTCCTACATCTGGGTGTCCCCGCTGCTCACGCTCTGGCCCGGCGTGATGATCTTCATCACCGTGCTGGCCTTCAACGCGCTGGGCGACACGCTGCGCAGCGCCACCGACCCGACCTGAATCTAGAAAGGCAGGAGTCAACTGATGAGAATATGCTTCCTTGGGAACGACGAGCGCCTCGAGTACCTGAGGCGCCACGCTTCCCCCGGCACCGAGCTCGACAACCTCCCGGACTTCTCCGGCAGATTCGACCGCCCCGCGTCAGTAGAGTCTCGAACCGACGAGCTCGAGCTAGCGCGCTGGTACATCGAAAGGGCGGTCGAGGCGGAGGCTCGCGGCTTCGATGCGGTGATCACGGGCTGCTTCGGGGACCCGGGCGTCGACGCCGCCAGGGAACTGGTGAGAATCCCGGTCATAGCCCCAGGCGAGACGGCGCTCCTCACGGCGAGGATGCTCAGCCACCACTTCAGCGTTCTTACGCCCCTGTCCAGCACCTTGCCTATCGTCCGCGAGCAGGTCGCGAAGCTCGGGCTGCGAGGCTCCATCGCCTCAATCGTCCCGCTCGACGCCCCCATCGAGGAGATACGCTCCCGCAGCGAAGCCCTCAAGGCACGGCTGACCGAGCTCTGCAACCTCTGCGTCGAACGCGACGGCGCCGAGCTCATCGTCTTCGGGTGCGCGAGCATGTCGTTGCTGGGCGACGAGATAACGCACGCGGTGCCCGTGCCGGTGGTGAACGCCGTGAAGCTCTCCCTCAAAGCGGCGGAGATGCTCGTGGGGGCGGGACTGACCCACAGCAAGGTCACCTTCCCTTACCCACCCAAGCTCGCGCGGCTCAAGACAGATGAGTAACATCGCCTCCCTCACAGCGCGCGTGGTGAGCGTGCAGAACACCACTCTCGCGACCTCGTACGGGGCGGGGAAGACCGTCCGCGACCACCTCTTCGTGAAGCTCGAGACGGAAGACGGCGTCACGGGGTTCGCCGAGGGATCCCCGCTGCCGCACTTCAGCGGCGAGCAGGCCTCCACGATGAAAGCCATCTTGGAGGAGACGTTGGCGCCGGCGTTGAAAGGTCTCTCGCTGTTCGACCTCGAGAACGTCCAGGTTCACCTGGACCGCGCGATAGCCGGTCACAACGCAACCAAGGCGGCCATCGTCAACGCCGTCTACGACGCCCTCGGCAAGACGCTGTCCAGGCCAGTGTGCGACCTCCTCGGGGGTCGCCTCCGACCGGAGGTCAAGGTCGCCGGAGCGATAGGGATCGTCCCGCCCAACGCCGTCTTGGCTAGGGCACGCGAGCTGTACGAGACCGGGGTCAGGACCTTCAAGTTGAAGGTCGGGACGGACCTAGAACGCGACACTGAGGCCGTGAAGGTGGTACGCGAGGAGTTCGGGTCGGCTGTGGAGATCCGAGCGGACGCCAACGCCGGCTTCACCAGGGCGGCCGCGCGCCACTTCCTGGAGCGGACGGCGAGTTTCGACCTGCAGTACCTCGAACAGCCGCTGGACCCGCGTGACCTGAGCGGGCTGGCCGAGCTCAGACGGGTCACAACGACCCCCATCGCGATCGACGAGAGCCTCTTCAGCGCGAGCGACGCGATTGCCGCGGTCCGCGCCGGCGCCGCAGACGTCTTCGTCATCAAGCTCATCAAGCTGGGCGGCCTCCTGAACGCACGCAAGGTCGCGTCAATCGCGGAAGCCTCGGGGGTGACTTGCGTGGCGGTCAGCCCGTACGAGACGGACCTGGGCGGCAGCGCGAACCTTCACCTCGCCGCCTCGAGCAGGGCGTTCGCCTACGCTTGCGAGGTGGGAGCGGGCGTGTCAGCGGTGAGCCTGCCGGGCATAGGCCGTCTGCAGCCGGTCGACGGCGCCATCACGGTGCCGGACCAGCCCGGGCTGGGGGTCGCGGTTGCGCCAGAGTTCTTCGCAGGCACCCAGGCACCTCACGGCATGCGTTGACATGGACGCCTACCGCCCCAGGTACCGCGAGGTCACGGAACTGCTCCGGAGCCGAATCGAGTCCGGCCACTTCCCGGTCGGTTCGACGTTGGCTCCGGAGGTCGAGCTCGCCAAGACCTTCGGCGTCAGCCGGGCCACTATGCGACGCGCAATCCTCGAGCTCGTAGAGGACGGCTTGTTGAAACGGCGGCCTCGCGTCGGGACCGTCGTCATCCGGTCACGCAAGGTCGACGACCGCTCCTACTTCCGCGGCATCACTGAAGACCTGCGGAGTCGCGGGATCAGCTCGACGGTCACGGTGTTGAAGGTAGACCTGGTGACGCCAACCCCAGCGATCGCCGAGGAGCTGCAGCTTCCCGTCGATGAGCAGGTCCTTCGGCTGGTGCGCGTCAGGAAGCTCGCCGGCGTGCCTTTCGGCCTGCTCACCTCGTACGTCCCCCGATGGGTGGGCTTGAAGCCGACCGACGATTTCGCCCGACCGCTGTACCGCTTGATAGAGGCCACGGCGAAAGTGCACATCACTTACGGCCACGACGTCCTGGGCGCCGCCGAGGCGACACCCGAGGTCGCGGCCGCGTTGGACGTACCTGTAGGGAGTGCCGTGCTGAGGGTGAGGCGCACCGCCTACGTTGACCGCAACCGACCCGTCGAGTACGTGCAGTCCTACCTGCGGAGCGACCTCTACGAGTACCACGTCGTGCTGCCCAGAGAACCCGATCGCCCCGGGAGATGAGACCGGCTACGGGCTGCGCCCGTCGCGCGGTAGCACCGGGTCCTCGCCCGGGCGGTCATGGAGGCCGGGAGCCAAGGTCGCAACGCCGCTCGCGCGACCAGCAACGCTCGACCGTCGCACCCTGGGGTTCGCTAGAGTGGCCTGCATGAGGAAGCTCATCGTCAGCAACTTCGCGACGCTCGACGGCTTCTACGAGAGCCTTGAGCGCAGCCTCGCGCCCTTCTACGAGTTCGAACACCCCGATTACGCCAAGGACGACGCCTTCGACCATTACAACACCGAGAGGCTCGAGGCGGCCGGCACGCTCCTGCTCGCCGGCCGCGAATCATTCATTGGGAACATGAACTACTGGACCGGGGTGCCGAACAACCCGAACTCCACCGCCATCCGCAGACGGTTCGCCGAGCTCATCCGCGACGTGGAGAAGGTCGTGGTGTCCGACAAGCTGACGGTGGAAGAACTTGGGCCTTGGCGGGAAACTACCCGCATCGTGAAGGTCGCGGACGCGGTCGCCGAGGTGACGGACCTCAAACGGCACGGCGAGGGCGAGGTCCTAGTCATCATGGGCCGCAAGCTCTGGAACCATCTCCTGACCCACGGCCTGGTCGACGAACTGCACATCACCTACTTCCCTCTCGTCGCCGGGGAGGGCGTACCCCTCTTCGAGCGCCGCCCGCAGGTGCCGTTGAAGCTCATCGCTACCAGGACCTGGCCTGGATCCGGCAACGTGTTGGCTTGTTACAGCGTCGGGTGAGACTCCCAAGTCCGCCCCGCAATTCAAAGCTCACCTACGTCGTCAACGAACGGCGTCGCCGGCGCCAGCGCGCGACCGCGAGCCCAAGGCCCCCTGGCGGGCGGTAGCCCGTAGTTCGCTCTACGGCGTGGTCCCGCCCCGCGGGCATCATCCTCTACCCAGTGTCGACCTAAGACCCGTCGCCGAAGCTGACCGGTCGTCCGCTTCCATGCCCCTCGACGAGGACCGATGAAGGCATGCGCGGCAGCAGCGGCGCCCCATGGGAGGGCCGCCCCCGGCCAGTTACAAACCGGTAACCATCCTGCCGTAGCGTGAATCGACCGCGGTGGCGCGCGTGGGCCGGGTTTGAGCCCCCTTCCCCTGTGCGCTCTACCGCGGTTCTCGTTGTGTTGCGGCACTCTCGACGGTGGTGCTTGTCGACGCCGCGTGAAGCGGTGACGGCAGGAGACTCCCTCGTAGGCTTCGGTTGTCGCTCCACCCCAACTGCCGGTAGCGCGATCGCGGGTGCGGAACCGGCGCGTGGCCGTGACGCCGTTCGGGTCGAGGCAGGACGTCACGCCACTAGGCGCCGCTTCGTATTGGTCGAGGCTAGCCTTGGCGGTGTTATGCCAGGGCGCCAGGGGCCGCGGGGGCCTCTCTCGCCACCGTGTCGCTCGAGGGTGCCGTAAAGACTCGAGGCGCTTCGAGGCGCCAATGTCACCACCGAGCCTCGACGTAACCAGCGGCCACTCGGCTTCCCTTCGCTTCGCCTGTCAAGACCAGCGCAACGCCTGGTCTTGACTTAGCTAAGCGTGGTTCGAGCGCGCACATCCACACCGAGCTTCCTGCGCAGGCGCCTTGGTTCCGCTTCGGCGCCGGCGCCCGATAGGCGCGCCTGCCCACTGGGAGCGCCACCTTGGCTTGGGGGCGCTCCGCCCGCTCGGGGCCCTAGAAGGTGTTACAGGCGGTTGGCATTCCCGGGCTTACGTGTCCTGGGATTCTTGCTTCTTCGGGGCGCGCCGCCCAGTTTCAGGTGGACTTACTTCCCCTCCGCAAGCGTTTTCCGTCTCGGCGTGCCCCGCCGCGACGAGGTGCTGGAGGCCGTAGTACAGGACGTTGCGAGCCGAGTTCACGTGCCGGTCGAGCTCAAGCCCACAACTCGGACATTCCCTAGTGCGGTCAGATGGCATCGAACCCCGGTCGACGTACCCGCAGCGGCTGCAGGTCTCACCGAGTGCGTCGCCGGCGTCCACGATGACCAGATGCTTGAGGTGCCAGCGGGCCTTGTACGCCAGTTGCTCACGGAGTGTGCCTAGCGCTGCGTCATGGCGGCCTTCTCCTCGCTTGGTTCTCGCGAGGCTATCGAAGGTCCGGTCCTCGACGCAGACGGCGTCCGCATCATTGACGAGTCGCGTGGTGAGCTTGTGGAGGAAGTCCCGGCGTTGGTTTGTGACCCGTACGTTCAAGCGGGCGACCTTCTGCCAAGCTTTACGCCAGTTCCTGCTCCCTTCGGCCTTCCTCGCGAGGGCTCGGTGGCTTCGCGCGAGGCGTCGTTGGGTGCGGCGCAGGTGCGCGGGAGGCGAGACCGTCGTGCCGTCGCTAAGCGCGATGGAACCTCCTGGCAGCGCGGCGACACCGACGACCTTGCAGGGCTCGACCTTTGGCAGAGGCGCGTCGGGCATGAGGAACTCGACGTTCAAGGTCACGTACCACTTGCCGGTGGCTGTGCATCGGAAGGCGGCGCTCTTGATAGCGCCGTCCACCTCGCGGGATTGGCGGACACGCACCCACCCGATCTTGGGCACGTACACGCGGCCGTCCGCCAGCCTCACGCGCTGTGGGATGCGGAAGGTGGGCGTGTCCCGCTTCCTTGACCGGAACCGGGGGTAGCGGGCACGGCCGGCGTAGAACGCTTCGAACGCCCTGTCGAGGTCCCTGAGCGCCTGCTGCAGCGCCTGAGAGTCAACGCCCTGCAACCAGGAGGTCTCAGGCTGCTTCTTCAAGGCCGTGAGCTCGTTCGAGAGTTGCCGCGCGCTGATTCCCTTGCCGTGCTCCTGGTAGTAGGCGCGGCGTCTATCGAGCGCCCAGTTGTAGACGAACCTGCGGGCGCCGGCTTGCCGCAGAAGTGCGCTCTCCTGCTCCTTCGTCGGCTCCATCCGGAAGCGGTAGGCGCGGCGCTCGATGCTCATGGGTCTATCCGCCTCACGACACTGGAACCGACCACCGCTTCTGTCGCAGCTTTGGCGGGTATGAAGTGAGAGCCCGGCCGATACGACGGGGTCGAAGCCGCACCGCGCTCATCCGGTTCGACCCCAAGCCCGTCAGCCTCGTGAACCGGCTCGCTGCCCACATGGGGTACGCGCTGGTGATCGCGACCCTGCTCGCTCTTGGGCGGTATGGCGTCACCGCGAGAGAGCGCGCCGCCTGGCACAACGGCGCGGCCGCGGGCGCGTGGGCGCGGTCTCACCTCGGTCGCCTCCTGCCAGATGCTCACCCCGGCATGACCCTGGCTTGGGCTCGACCGCGGTCGTGCGGCCGCGGACGGCCTGCGCTGCGGGGTCGCGGAGCGAATGTGGGGACGAACTTCCAGAGACTGCGACGTCCTCATGCGGGTGAGCCTCACGCGCGGCGGGTCCTGACGGTAGGCAGCGCGGAACCACCGTCGCTGTAGCGATCGTAGGGAAGGCGCGTTACCGGGATGTTTCCGCAGCGCCGCCCGCGGCGCTACGAACTCCATCTCGCTCACCTGTCGCCGCGGGCCGCCGAGGCGCGGAAGCGGTTCTGGGTAGCTGACACGACTCAGCGTTGGACGTCCGGAGGCTGACGCTCCCTGGCCGTGGCCATCGACGCAATCTCACAACTAGGGGCGGGCAAGGGGATAACGGCGACGGGAAGCCTCACCGCTTGACGAGTTATCTAAGGGTAACCAAGCGCACGTAGCGTTCGTTGGGCCGTGGCTTGGCGCCACGGGGCGACGGCCCATTGGTCGGTCCCGGCTCGCGCTGCCCGTACGGCGCCCGTCTAGGAGCGCGACTTGCGTTCGCGTGTGGGCGGTGCCTGGCCGAGCGCCGGCCGCACCCCTTCCTCAGCGGGTCGCGCCGACCCGAGGCGCGCGCACGCCGGCCGGGAGCCTAGAGGGGGTGACCGATGAGAGAATCAGCGCCCGCCAGTTCCCTCCGCCTGGTCGTCGCCATCGCGTCGATGCTGGTCGCCTGCGCGCCGACGACGCGGGAACAGAGCGCCAGACCGCACCAGGCAGGCTCCGCGAACCTGGGGGCCGACACGCTCGTAGCGCTCGCTGTCGAGCGCGGCGGCCCCCTCGAAACGTTCATCTTCGACGTCAGCGGATACGACGGCGTCGCGCGCGCCACGACTCCGCTCGTGCGAGTACCCCACGCCGATGGGAGGGTGACGTTAGCCCTGGTGGGGGAGGGGAGCATCAGCTCCAACGGGAGCCTGTTGGTCACCCTCATTCCTCCGGGGGACGATGCCCTACTCGCCATCGACTCGTTCGCTGGCACGCTCGCGAGTGATCCTGCGGTGAAGATGCAGGTCCTGCACGGCGTCTACACGGAGGGCCCTGACGGACTGACCGTGGTCGTATCGGAGGACCCGGCGTTCGACGGCGGCCCTGGCCCCGGCGGGATCGGCGGAAGCGGCGCGTTCGTCTACGTCGATAGGGACGTGACGCTTCAGGCCCTGGGGTTGCCCGGCGGTTCCTCTGTCGCCGCGGGTGAGGTTCCGTTGTTCAAGGGATGGAACTTTGTCGTAGTGGACGCGTCGCCCCACTATAGGGACTCGGCTGCCCTCGTGATCACAAGGGGAGACCCGCGCGAGTTGGATTGGCATCTGATCGACTTCCAGACGGCGCCTGGTGTCCTGTGACGTCCGCGTCCGTAGCGGCACCATCTGCCTTCGGTTTCGCTGGCTTCCGTCGGGTGCGCCGCCACGGCGCCATCGAAGCGCGCCTCAAAGGTTCGAGGAGCGGCTCGCCGGGTCGTCGAGGGGGCAGCCGCGCATGAACCTGCGACTCCTCGACGCCGCCGCCAGCTTCACATTGGCGAACTGGGACAGGTTCCCTGGTGGCGATAGCTCCGACGATCGAGCCGCGGATCTGGAACTGGTCTTCTGCAAGGCGGCGAGCGGTGACCCGACGTGGGTGACGTCACTACGGGACGACGTCGACGGCGTCGCTCGGCGCGTCGGAGGGAAGGTGGCGAGTCAATTCGTTGATTACGCCTCCGATTACTCGTTTGCGACGAGCCGCGCCGTGGCGCTCCTGGGAGAGCCAGTTGACGCCGACCTGTTCTGGGACGTGGCGTTGACGCCGGTCGGCGGTCTTTCGGGTCTGGGCGTCGTCTGGCCGGGCCTGCGTCCCCTGGACGCTAGGGCGTCGGTCGCTTCCTTGGTGCTCTTCGCCAAGCGCCCTCGCGAGTACCCCGTCTACGATCACTCGCTTGCGGTTCTCGCGTTGACGCGGCTGTTGGATGAGCCCTTGGCCGGGCGTACTGTGGCGGCGCGGTTGCAGGCGTACTACGAGGGGATCGAGCGCCTCGGTCGCCTGCTCGGTGAACGCGGCGTTCTGGTCAGAGGCAAGAAGACGGTGTTGATGGTTCTTCGGACGCTCGACTTGGCGGGGGTCATCCGCACGCGGCGGCGGGCACCTGACGAGATCTTCGCCCGGGGGGTTAGCTGATGAGCAGGGCCATGGGTGGAGACGCGCCCAGCCTCTGGCTGGCGGATCGATCCGAGCTCGTCCTGACCCCGGGCAAAGCCCACCGCCTGTACCGCCTCGAGAGCGGACTGGTGCGCCTCTACACGCTCGACGACGCGGGCTTGGGCGTGACCCTTCGTTTCGTCAAGCGGGGCGGGGTCTTCGGGGAGGAGGCGCTCACGGGCAGGCCGCGCCGGTACTTCGCGGAGGCGATGGCGCCTTCCGTGATCGAGGTGTTGGACCCTGCGAGCATGGGCGACGCGGAGCTGCGGGCCCTGGTCACGACGCTGGCGGCGGCGTTGGACGATGTGGGCATGGCGATGCATCGCACCGCCACCAAGCAGCTCGCCCCGCGCATCGCCGCATTGATCCTCGAGCTTGCGGACTCCGACCTGGCCACGCGCGACTCTGATGGCCTCCCGGTGGTGCGCATCACCCATCACCAGATCGCGATGGCCGCGGGCTCGGTGCGGGAGACGGCCACGAAAGCGATCGGCGACCTGGCCCGCCTCGGCGCCATATACGTCGGCTACCGCAAGGTCACGGTCCGCGACGAACGCTTGTTGCGTGAGGCGGCCGGGGACGATTGAAGCCGCCGCAGGTTTCCCGTCAGGGTCGAGCTTGCGCGCCGCGCGGGCGTCAAGCGGGTGCGGCGACGTCGTGCCGTGCCGGTCCGGTCCCGCGCGGGCGACCGGTCACGCCTCGGCGTGGCGGCGGGAGCTGCGGTCGGCGGGGCGTAGCGTTCCCTACCGCACCTAGACCGCTCCCGCCGCGTCCAGGGCGCCGTCGCCGGCAGCCGCAGCGAGCCGTCACCCAACGTCGGCGACGCCGATCCCGATCGCGGGGCTAGAAGACCGGCCCGACCCTGAAGCTGAAGACGCCCGTCGGCTGCCGCTCGCTGAAGGCGTAGTCGAGCCGCACCGCGGGCAGCAGCACCCCGCCGAAGCCGAGGTTGATCTGCACGCCCACGCCCGCCGACGCGAACAACGGCGTCTGGTACTCCAGGAACCCCGGCACCGTCGAGGCCC
>Ga0181858_1000587_pt1 | contig 17500 bp, 15 predicted proteins | sample NewIslPassag4_SG_FD_130749 | JGI IMG/M metagenome (GOLD analysis project Ga0181858, IMG submission 130749) | Feedstock adapted compost microbial communities from Newby Island compost facility, Milpitas, CA, USA - Passage 4_SG | ecosystem: Engineered > Solid waste > Feedstock > Composting ...
AGGACTGAAGAGTTTAACGGAAAGATATTTCGAAGTTCGTCAAGGTTGGCGAACCGCCTAGTGCGGGACCGCATGCTAGGTGGTGTGAGAGGACGGGGGTTAGTCGCCCCCTCCTACTCGATTATGAAGAAAACATGTGTTTCAAAACAATTGTTTCATTATTAGAACGTAATTTAGGGTACAATCAGATGTGGAATGCGACAAATCGTGGATTTTGCTGCTAGGACAGAGTTTGTCGAGAAATTGGTATGGAAATTGCATAAGTGAGGGGCGGGAAGTTCGAACAATGACAGCAGGAGGTTGCGGCATGACGGCAAAACTGCCATTGGAAGACATTCGGGTGTTGGAGCTGGGTACCTTGTTGGCCGGTCCGTTTTCCGGTCGGCTTTTGGGCGACTTCGGCGCCGAAGTGATTAAGATCGAACCGCCGGACAAACCCGATCCGATGCGGCAATGGGGCAAGCAAAAGGATGGACACGGTTTGTGGTGGCCCATTCAGTCCCGAAACAAGAAGTCGATTACCCTCAATTTGCGGGAAAAGCGGGGGCAGGAACTTTTTCTCGAGCTGGTCAAAAAGGCTGATGTCGTCATTGAAAATTTCCGCCCCGGAACGATGGAAAAGTGGAATTTGTCTTACGAGCGGTTGCGGGAGGTGAACCGGCGCATCATCATGGTCCGCACGTCCGGTTTTGGCCAGACTGGTCCGTACAAACACCGGGCCGGTTTCGGGAGCATCGGGGAAGCCATGGGAGGGTTGCGGTATGTGACCGGTTTTCCGGATCGGCCGCCCACCCGCATCGGCATCAGCATTGGCGACACGTTGGCGGCCATGTTTGCGGTTATCGGAACATTGGTCGCCTTGCATGAGCGGGAGCGTTCCGGAGAGGGTCAGGTGGTCGATACGGCGTTGTACGAGGCGGTGTTCGCGGTGATGGAAAGCATCGTGCCCGACTATTTGCTGGCCGGTTATGTTCGGGAACGGACCGGCAATACGTTGCCGGGAGTGTCGCCGTCCAACATTTACTTGACGAAGGACGGGACGTACATCGTCATCGGCGCCAACGCAGACAATGTGTTCCGCCGCCTGTGCGAAGCCATGGGGCGGGAAGAGTTGAGCCGGGATCCCCGGTTCAGTACGCACCATGGACGGGGCGAAAACATGGAAGAGTTGGATCGCATCATCGAGGAATGGACCAAGACATTGACGGCTGATGAATGCCTGGCGATTTTGGAAGAAAAAGGGGTTCCGTCCGGCAAGATTTACAGTGCCCGGGAGATCGTCCAAGATCCCCACTATTTGGCGCGGGAAATGATTGTCCGCGTTCAGCATCCGGTTTTGGGCGAGTTCCCGATGCCTGGCATCGTGCCCAAACTGAGCCGCACGCCCGGCCGTATCCGGGAAACGGGGGCGGAGGTCATGGGCAAACACAATGAGGAAGTATACGGTCAACTGCTGGGGTACGGACCGGATATGTTGGCGCAGTTGAAGCAGGAGAATATTATTTGAGGGCTTGGACGGTGATAGCGTGATTCACGTGTGTGAAGTAGGTCCCCGGGACGGACTGCAAAACGAAAAAAAACATCTGACGGTGGAACAGCGGGTCTCTCTGATCGAGCGATTGATGGACGCCGGGCTGAAAAAGATCGAAGCGGTGTCGTTCGTGAACCCGAAAGTGGTTCCGCAGATGAGCGAGCCGGAGGCGGTGCTTGAGCGGGTCCGACGCCGGGACGGGGTCGTCCTGGCCGGCCTGGTTTTAAGTCCAAAAGGGCTCGAGCGGGCACTGGCGACCGACGTGGATGTCGTCCATTTGACGATGGCCACGTCCGACGCGTTCAATCTCCGCAACGCCCGACGGACGGCTGATGAATCGGCGGCGGAAATTGAAACCATGATCCGGACTGTCCGGGCCGCCGGCAGAGATTGTGTGGCGGTGTTGGGCACATCTTTCGGCTGTCCCTTTGAAGGGGAGGTGTCGCCTGAACGGGTGCGGGGTTTCGCCGAGCGGTTTGTGAAAGCCGGTTGTTCGGCGGTGACGCTGGCCGATACGACGGGGATGGCCAATCCTCGCCAGGTACAGCGAATGGTTCGAATGTTCCGGGAGGCGTTGGGAGACAACGTGACACTGGGGCTGCACTTCCACAACACCCGCGGATTGGGCCTGGCCAACGTCTTGGCGGGTTATGAGGCCGGCGTACGCGTGTTTGACGCCTCGGTGGGCGGCACCGGCGGTTGTCCTTTTGCTCCGAAGGCAGTGGGCAACGTGTGCACCGAAGACATGGTAAACATGTTTCATGCCATGGAAGAAGAAACCGGCATTCATCTGGATCGGTTGATCGACACGGCGCTGTGGCTGGAAACGCAATTGGAACGCCGGCTGGACGGTATGTTGATGAAATTGCGTTGAGGCACGTCATAGGCCGGAAGGTTATGAGGTGGATGTGCTTGATGATGTTCAACAAAATCTACAACGGGATCGAAAAGTTGTTTCTTTGGTTCGGCTATATCACGTTGACCGTCATGATGGTTGCAACGTTTGTTGATGCCATGATGCGGTATTTGTTCAATTCCCCGTTGACGGGGATGTATAACCTGACGCAGGAATATTTCATGCCCATGTTCGTGTTTCTTTGCCTCGCCTATGTGTTTTCCCGCGGTTCGTTTATCCGGGTGACGGTTTTTTCCAAGGGATTGCCGGAAAAAGTCAACCGGTTCATCATGATGATTTTTGATTTTTTGGCTTTTGGGTTGTATCTGTTCATTTCTTACGGCTTGTTGCAAAAAGCTTTGAAAGCGATTCAAATCGGGGAGTTTTCCTCGAGCCGTTTGGCTTATCCCATGGCTCCGATTTACATTATTGCTTCAGTGGGAGCTTTTCTGTTGAGCATTCGGTTGTTGATGGCAATCTTTCACCGCCATCCCGAAGGCCATGAAGAGGGGTAGATGGCAGTTGATTAAGGGAGCGGGTTTCACAAAATGATCGTTGCTTTGGTGATTGGGTTACTGTTGTTGTTTTTACTGCTGGGGATGCCGGTGGCCTTTGCCCTGGGCGTATCCGGAATGGTGGGAATTTATTTCACCATCGGTTTTGACGGCATGATGGGTCAATTGATGACCGCGCCGTACCGAACGGTGGCCAGTATGACGCTCATGGCCGTGCCGCTGTTTATCTTGATGGCGGAATTGATTCATCAGGGTGGTATTGGGAAGGACTTGTTCAACGCCGCCAACAAATGGTTGGGGCGTTTGCCCGGCGGGGTGGCCATTGCCACCGTTTTGGCCAGCGCCGGTTTTGGGGCCATTTCCGGTTCCAGCGCGGCGGCGGCCGGAACGATGGCTTCCATCAGCTTGCCGGAATTTAAAAAATTGGGCTATGGCTTACCGGTGGCCACCGGCGTAGTGGCTGTGGCCGGAACCCTGGCGGTCATGATTCCCCCGAGCATTCCACTAATCATGTATGGAATCATGACGGAAAACTCCATCGGAAAATTGTTGATCGCGGGGATTCTCCCTGGGTTGTTGACGGCCGTGGTTTACACGTTTGGGATTATGGGATGGGCTTTATGGAAGCCGTCCCTGCTTCCCAGAGGGGAAAAAGTCTCACTGCTGGAAAAAATTCGTTCTCTAAAGGGGTTATGGGGTTTTATCGTCATCGTCACGCTGATCGTCTATTCCCTATACGGCGGCATCGCGACGACGACGGAAGTGGCCGCCTTCGGGGCCGTCATCGCCCTGTTGTACCTCATCGTGGCCCGGCGGATGACGTTGAGAAAATTCATGGAGGCTCTGGAACGAACGGTACGTACGTCCATTATGATTTTTTCCATCATCATCGGTGCCACGTTGTTCGGTTATTTCCTGACGATTTCGCAAGTTCCGCAAACCATTGTGCGGATCATCAGCGAAAGCGGCCTGCATCCGTGGATCGTGTTGTTTTTCGTGATGGCCATTTACATTGTATTGGGATTTTTTATGGAGTCCATTTCGATTTTGATCATCACCTTGCCCATCACATATCCGTTGATTGTCAATCTCGGTTTCGATCCCATCTGGTTCGGGATTATCGTGATTAAATTAATTGAGATCGGGCTTGTTACACCGCCCGTCGGTGTGAACGTTTATGTCGTGAGCGGAGCCACCGGCGTTCCCGTGGAAAAGGTGTTCCGCGGAACCGGGATGATGTTGTTGTTCGAGGCGGTATCCTTGCTCGTGCTGTTGATGTTGCCCGGCATTGCCACGTGGTTGCCAAGCATTATGATGGGAAAATGACATTATTTTTCCAGCGATGAGAAGGAGGTGAGATATGTTGCTTAGTATCGTTACTTGACAAATTGAATGGGCATTTAAGATGGAGAACAACAAACGCAACAACAAACGAATTATGGAAATAAAAGGGGGAAGATGATATGCGTTGGAAAAAGTCGTTGGGTTGGTTGGTCACCGGATTTCTTTCGGTTGCTCTGGTAGGTTGCGGTGGCAGCGGTCCTGCCAGTGGGGACAACGTTGGTGACACGGGTTCGTCGGCAGACAGCGCGGAAGTGATTACGCTCAATATTGCGGACCACTTGAATCAGGGCCATTTGGTGTATGATACGGTGCTGGATACGTTCATTCCAGAACTGGAAAAAAGCGGGAAAATTAAAGTCGAATATTTTCCGGGACAACAATTGGGGAAAACCGAAGATATGTTTGACCTTGTCTTAAGCGGTGTCGCCCACATCGGATATGTGTATGCCGGTGTAGTGGAAGGGCATATTCCGTTGACGACAGTTTTCAGTTTGCCCGGCGAGTTTGAAAATGCGACGGAAGCAAAAGAAGTCTATCAAGAACTGGTTAACGGCGTATTGGCATCCGAGTATGACAAACTGGGTATTGTTCCGATAGCCGTGACCGCAACGGATCCATATCAGTTTTTCACGGTGGACAAACAGGTGAAATTACCCGAGGATTTGGCCGGTTTGAAACTGCGTACGGTTGGCGGAACGGCCGACGAAGTTTTGGTAAATCTTGGTGTCAGCGTGGTCAGCATGACGCCGGCCGAATTGTATGAGGCGCTGCAACGGGGCGTGTTGGATGGGACGACGTATTCGTTTGCCACGGCCATGTCCCACCATTTGGAAGAAGTGACGAAATATGCCACCGATGGTGTGCAATTGGGGAACGGGGCCCTGTTCTACTTCATGTCCAAAGAAAAATTCGAGTCGTTCTCACCGGAAATTCAACAAATCATTTTAGAAGCCGGAGCCAAATTCTCTGATGCCGTTGCCCAGCGGTATGATGAAGTCACGAAGCAGAACCAACAAAAATATGCCGAAGCTGGAGGCACGATTTATACATTGACAGAGGAAGACAAGAAGGCCTGGGAAGAAGCCTTGGCATCTGCCGCTGAGCTTTGGATTCAGAAAATGGAGAGCAAAGGCATTGACAATGCCCGCGAAGTTTATGACGAAATGCAACGCGTCAAGGAACAAGTGCGCGCGGCACAATAATGCCGATATACAAAAATATATAAAAAATACATCGAAACAGAGACCTCACCGACAGCCAATCAATGGCCTTTACGGCCGGCGGAGGTGGGGTCTTCTGAATATTGACCGCTTTATCGGATGAACTAAATGAGGTTTGGATCGATGAAAAATGATGGGTGGGAAATTGCGAATCGGAGCGATGGCCTTAGAATGGCCTGGCGGATGCTTGTGTGGCTGCTGTTGACGCAAACGGCGATGGCCTTTGTCGGTCGTAGCCTGTCCCCTCTGGCGCCGTTGATCGAAAAGGACTTGCAGCTGAGCAAGGCGCAGGTGGGGATGCTGACGGCGGCGTTGTTTTTGGGGCAGTCCTTGATGAGTTTGCCGGCCGGTTTTTTGACGGATCGTTTCGGTTCCAGAAAGTTGTTGTTGGTGCTGACGGCCGGCCTCGGATGCAGTTTTGCCATTGCGGCGCAACTGCATGTTTTTTGGCTTGTTCTTTTCTTTATTGTCTTGGGAGGAATGGGCTACGGAACGATGCACCCGGTTTCCAACCGGGGCATTATGTATTGGTTTCCTCAAGAGCGCCGCGGCATCGCCATGGGGTTGAAACAGACGGGCGTGACCGTCGGTTCTGCGCTGGCCGTTCTCCTGTTGCTGCCGCTGGCGTTGCAAATCGGCTGGCGATGGACCATGATGTTGGCTTGTATTTTGTTGTTTGGCATCGGCTTGGCCGCCTGGTGGGGATACCGGGACGTTTCCGGCAGTGAAGGTGGGGTGTCCCTTCGTTTTCGGGCATTCCTCGGTTCCGTCGTCAAAATGGTCCGGCACCGTCGATTGTTGGCCGTCAGTCTGGCGGCCTTCGGCTTGAACGGGGCGCAAATGTGTTTGACGACGTATATCGTTTTTTTCGGGCACGAACAGTTGGGATACAGTTTGGTCATAGCAGGTTTGTTTTTGCTGATATCAGAAGCGGGCGGAACCGCAGGTCGCATCCTGTGGGGGATGATCAGCGACCGGCTCTTGGGCGGTCGACGGGTGATCGTGTTATTTTTCATTTCGCTGTTGACGGCGGTTTGCAGTACTGTGGCCGCTTTTTTGCCGACAGGGATACCGCTTTGGCTTATTTTGCCCTTTGTGGCCGTGTTTGGTTTCGGTATAGCCGGGTTTAACGGCGTTTGGATGAATGCGGCGGCGGAAGCGGTACCGAAGCGGTGGTCGGGACTGGCCAGCGGGTTTACCATCAGCGTCGGTTCCTGGGGTGTCATTGTCGCTCCACCGGTGTTCGGCTGGTTGGTGGACTGGAGTGGGGCGTATACGATGGCCTGGCTGTTTGTCACCGCAATGATGTTGTTGGTTGGCGGATTACTGCTTTGGGTCGAAAGGAGCGAGGAACGCCGGCCGAATGGGCTTACGGCCTAAAATATATACAATGTCCACGATATTGGCGGATTGTGTTATAATGAGAATAATTTTAGCAAAGCAGAAAACAGCAGTAAGGGAAAGGATGGGCTTGTCTTGGCGAAGACAAGCTGTGTTGGAGTGAAGGGGGAACACCGATGGCCAAAACATTGTTTGACAAACTGTGGGAACGGCATGTGGTGGTCGAAGAGCAGGGACAGGCGTTAATTTACATCGATCTGCATCTCGTGCACGAAGTGACGTCGCCCCAGGCGTTCGAAGGTTTGCGCTTGGCGGGACGAAAAGTGCGGCGGCCGGATTTGACTTTCGCGACGATGGACCACAACACGCCGACCACCGACCGTTCGTTGCCGATTCAAGATCCGATTGCGGCGAAACAAATCGAAACCCTCATCAAAAACTGCCGGGAATTCGGCGTTCCACTGTACGATCTGCACCATGAGAACAACGGCATCGTCCACGTCATCGGGCCGGAATTGGGGTTGACGACGCCCGGCAAAACCATCGTCTGCGGCGACAGCCATACGTCGACCCACGGCGCTTTCGGCGCCTGGGCCTTCGGCATCGGGACGAGCGAAGTGGAACACGTGCTAGCGACCCAGACCTTGCCCCAGAAAAAGCCGAAGACGATGGAAGTGTATCTGGACGGCCGCCTGCCTTACGGCGTGACGGCGAAAGACATCATTTTGGGCCTCATTGAAAAGATTGGCACCGCCGGCGGAACCGGCTACGTCCTGGAATTTACCGGTCCGGTGGTGAAAGAGTTGTCCATGGAAGAGCGGATGACCATCTGCAACATGGCTATTGAGGCGGGGGCACGGGCCGGAATGTTTGCTCCGGATGAAACGACGTTTTCTTACCTGAAAGGCCGTCCTTTCGCGCCGAAAGGCGATGCTTGGGAGCGGGCAGTGGCCGACTGGAAGACGTTGGCGAGCGATCCCGGCGCCCGGTACGACGCCCGAGTCGAGTTGGATGTCTCGGCACTGGCGCCCTTTGTCACGTGGGGAACGAACCCGGGAATGGTGGTGCCTGTGACCGGCCGGGTTCCGTCGCCGGAAGATTTCACCGATCCGGTGGAGCGGCAAGCCGCCGAAAAAGCCTTGGCGTACATGGATTTGAAACCGGGTACGCCCATTGAAGACATCCGTATCGACCGGGTGTTCATCGGTTCATGTACCAATTCCCGCATCGAGGATCTCCGACAGGCCGCCGAAGTGGTGCGGCAACTGGGCAAAAAAGTGGCCCCGGGCGTGCGGGCGATGGTGGTGCCGGGTTCGTACCGCGTGAAGCGGCAGGCGGAGGAAGAGGGATTGGACGTCATCTTCAAGGAAGCGGGCTTCGAATGGCGGGAGCCGGGATGCAGCATGTGCTTGGGGATGAACCCGGACATTTTGTCGCCGGGCGAACGTTGCGCTTCCACGTCCAACCGAAACTTTGAAGGCCGGCAAGGCCGGGGCGGCCGGACCCACTTGGTGAGTCCCCCCATGGCGGCGGCGGCGGCGCTGGAAGGCCGCTTTGTGGACATTCGGCAATGGAACTTGAACTTGCGGGAGGTGACGGCCTGATGGAACCGTTTGTACGCCATGAAGGTTTGGTGGCGCCGCTGGATCGTCCCAACGTGGACACCGACGCCATCATTCCGAAACAGTTTTTAAAACGCATCGAACGGACCGGCTTTGGTCAATTCCTGTTTTACGATTGGCGGTTCCTGGAAAGCGGTGAACCGAATCCGGAATTTATTTTGAACCAATCCCGTTATCAAGGGGCTACCATATTGCTTGCCCGGGACAACTTCGGTTGCGGCTCTTCCCGGGAGCACGCCCCGTGGGCGTTGAAAGATTACGGATTTCGCGTGATCATTGCGCCTTCTTTCGCCGACATTTTCAGCAACAACTCGTTGAAAAACGGCATTTTGCTCGTGCGGCTGCCGGAAGAACAAGTGGATGAGCTGTTTAAGCGGTGCCAACAGACGGAAGGATACCGCCTGGAAATCGACTTGGAGAACTGCACCATTCGAGACAAACAAGGGTTATCTGTGACCTTCGACATCGATCCGTTTCAGCGGGAAACGTTGTTGAAAGGGTTGGACGACATCAGCCGTACGTTGCAGCACGAAGCGCTCATTGCGGCCTACGAAGCGAAGCGTCCCGATTACCTCACGCCGCAGCTGGCGTAAGCCGGACATCGTATAAATAGCCAAAATGACCTCCAGTTTTGTGCTGGAGGTTTTTTTATGAACTTGTCAGTGGAACCGTGATGATCCATGCTGCGGACATGAATGATTGAATTGTGGGTTTTATAAGATTAAAAAATCACAAATATAGTCTAAAATGTTAAGAATTCAGTCTAAAGATATGATATAATGTATACGGTTACAGCAGGATGTTGCGTAATCCATCAACTAGACATACAAGAAATAAATAGGCTGCCAATGTATAAGATACAGGATGGATGGCAAAAAAGAGGAATAAAGCAACGAAAAAGTTTTGTAGACCAAGTAAAGGGGGTCAATACGGTGCAAGAAAACGAACTTTATTCAGCGATGGAAGGGAAGTTGGGCGAGCAAGTGATATTTGAAGCGCAAGACGCCCTGCAAGATGCGCAAGAACAAGAAACGAGTCAAGGACACCAGGATCAAGAAGTGCACCAGGAAATGTTGTTACATGTGCAAAACGAGACATTCCAGTTGGAAAGCCAGCCGCGAACGGCGAGGAAACGAGCCTTGCGGCAGGACGGATGGACGGAAGAAGATGACCGGCTGTTGGCGGAAATCACGTTGCGCAACATTCGGGAAGGGAGCACTCAGACGAAGGCGTTTGAAGAAGCCGGTGAGCGGCTGAATCGCACCGCCGGGGCATGCGCTTTCCGCTGGGCTACGGTTGTCAAGCACCAGTATCGGGCGGCGGTGGAAGCGGCCAAGCGTCAGGCGCGGGAAATGAAGAAAAAACGGCTGCAAAGACGGCAAATCAACCTCGAGCAAATCAGCGTCGTTTTGGAAGGGGACACGGAGGTGGATCTGGATACGGTCATCCGGACCATCAAAGTGTTCAAACAAAAAGAGCGCAATTACCGGACGTTGTTGCGGGAGTACAATCGGTTGGAAGAAGAAAACAAATTGTTGCGCAAGGAAAATGAGCGGTTGCGGAAAGAAATTCAAGAAATGAATCAACGGAATTTGCAACAGGAAGAAGATTACAAAACGTTGTTGCAAATTGTAAACCGCGCGAGGAAAATGTCGCTTTTGGACGACAACAAAGAAGGTAACGATTACGCATCGGTTTCCAATGTTTGAGACTGATTTTCTATTTTTGAAAAAGATAAGACAATTCAATGTATAAAAATTTGACAAGCGGTCAACCCTTGGAATAAATGGAAGAGGAGGGAGACCGCTTGTCGAATTTTAAATGGTTCAGCGGGATTTTTGCCGGTATGTTGTTCGGAGCCTGCTGTTTGGCGTTTTGGTTCGTACCCGACCGGGCAGAAGCGAATGTCGGAACGGACGGGCCAGATACGGGCCTCAGGCAAGCGGAACAATGGAGGGCGGAGTTGGAACAGTTGACCACTTTTCGCATGGCCCATCAACGGCTGGCCCGGGTAGAGCGCTACGAAGTCAAGCCTGGCGATACTTTGTACCGCATCGCCAAACAGTTTGAAGTACCGTTGGAAGAATTGATTCTGTGGAATCAAATTTCCAATCCAGGGTTGCTGCGGGCGGGAGACACCATCGAGATTCCCCGCCAGCTGCGGTGGGTGTATGTGGTAGATGAACGGGAGCCGTTGGAAACGATTGCTCGGCGGTTGTCGGTGGAAGTGGAGGAGTTGCGCCGGCTCAACGAATGGAAGGAAAAAGCTCCGGTACCCGCCGGATATGTGTTGCGCATCCCTTACCGTCCGGAGGTTGTTGACCGGTTGAACGAGACGGTGACTTTGGCGGCGGGACGTCGCCAAACTCTGGCGAGCCGCAGTGCCCGCTTTCCTTATGGCAGGGACTTGGGGCAATTTACGTTGACGGCCTATACGGCCGGACCGGAATCGACGGGAAAATATCCCGGCCATCCGGCGTATGGCATTACCTCCAGCGGCGCATACGTGCAGGAAGGAACGACCATCGCCGTCGATCCACGGGTGATTCCCATGGGCAGCCGGGTGTATATCGAAGGTATCGGTTATCGGGTGGCGCAAGACACGGGGAGCGCGATAAAAGGTCGGCGCATTGACGTGTATATTGAGGATTTGCAAGAGGCTCTGGAATTTGGCGTGAAAAAAGACGTCGCCGTTTATTTGGTGGAGTAAACGTTTTAACCGCAATTAGACGCCGTGCCATGTTACGTTACGGGCCCGTCGTTCGGGGGTTCGACGGGCAAACGGAGCCGCACCGGTGTTTTGGCCGTCGGTACGACGGTACCGTTGGTCATTTCCGCCACTTTTTTCAGAAATTCAGAAACCGCTTCTTCGGGCAAATAAACGGTAAAGGACACCCGTTCCGCGAAGGTCGGCGGATCATACGGGTGACCGGCCTGGCGGAGCCAATGTTCCAGACGGCCCCACCATTCATAATTCGTTTCAATCGTATAAGGTGTATGGAGAACTTCCCGGACAATACCGGCGGCCCGGACGGCGGCGGCCGTCGTTTGGCTGTAGGCTCGAATCAGGCCGCCGGCTCCCAACAATATTCCGCCGTAGTAGCGGGTGACAACTGCGGCCACATTGTACAGGCCGTTTTTTTTCAGCGTTTCCAAGATGGGTCTGCCGGCCGTGCCGGCCGGCTCGCCGTCATCGTTGGACTTTTGGATTTCCTGATGCGGACCGATGAGATAGGCATAGCAATTGTGGGTGGCATCGTGGTGCAGTTTTTGGATTTCGGCGATCCACGCCTTGGCTTCTTCTTCGCTTTCTACGGGCCGCACACGACCGATAAATTTTGATTTTTTGATTTCCAGTGTCACTTCAGCTGCTTGGGAGATCGTATACAATGTCATGGCCGTTCCTTGTTATTGTGGTTGTGTATTCGTACTATCCCGCAATACGATGAGGTCAACCCGTCGGTTGCGTTGCAAATCGCTTTCGCTGATCGGTTGGTACTCGCCGTACGTGACGGCGCGCAGGCGGGTGGGATCGACGCCCTTATTTTCCATATAATGCAAGACCGTCAATGCCCTGGCCGAAGCCAGTTCCCAGTTGGAAGGGAATTCTCTCGTCCGGATGGGCCGTTTGTCGGCGTGGCCTTCGATGGATATGGCATTCGGTACTTGTTTGATCATCTCGACGATTTGTTCCAGGTGGGCCCGACCTTCCGGTTTGATTTGCGCCTTACCGGTGTCAAAAAGCAATACTTCTTGGAAGGATAGGCTGATGCCTTCCGGCTTGTTTACAAGAGTGATTTGGTTTTGCAAGCCGTTTTCCTGGATGAAAGATTGCAACTGGATATAAAGGGATTCGATGGCTTCTTCCTCACTTGCGGCGCCGGAGGTGCTGGCGCTGTCTGTCGCGTCAGTGATGTTACCGCCGTGCGGATTTTTCGTAAAGGGACTTTCAAGATTGTCGTAGGACGGATCCAATACGTCTTCTCCGGCGGCGGGGCCCGGTTGGCCGAGGTTGATCAAGAAAGGCGCGCTGAACTGTTGAGCCAGCGCCATCCGAAGTTGTTCGTATTTCGTGGTGTCGACTTGGCTGATCGCGTAAAGGACGACGAAGAAAATAAACAATACGGTCAGCATGTCGGCGTACGACACCAGCCAGCGATCGATGTTTTCACGGCTTTCAATTTTTCTCCGCTTCCTCATGGACTCACCTGCTCAGCCGGATTTGTGTTGGCAGCGGTCTTTTCATTGGATTGCTTGTCGCTGTTTACGATAAAGGCCAACAGTTTTTGTTCCATATTTTTCGGGTTTTCCCCGCCTTGGATGGAGAGGATGCCCTCGATGAGCATTTCCCGGTAATGAACCATCTGCAGGTTTTTATTCCGCAATTTGTTGGCGATGGGCAAGTAAACCAAGTTGGCGGTGAACAGACCGTAGAAGGTAGCCAGGAAAGCGGTGGCGATGGCGCCGCCCAAGTGGGCCGGGTCGCTCAAGTCCCGCAAGATGAGCACGAGACCCATCACTGTTCCGATAATCCCCATGGTCGGGGAGAATCCGCCGGCCGTTTCGAAAATGCGCACGCCTTGGTTGTTGTGGCGTTCCATGTTGTCCAGTTCCAGTCCGAGCATTTCCCGCAACAAATCCGACTCCACGCCGTCAATGACCCATTCGATGCCCTTGCGGAAAAACGGGTCATGATCGAGCTCCGGCAGTTTTTCCTCCAAGGCGAGCAGGCCTTCCCGGCGGGCGATGGTGGACAGCTCCACCAATTTGTCGATGGTTTCCCGCAGATTGAATTTTTCTTGCTCCATAAACGCTTGTCTCAATAGCGCCGGTATCCGTTTGATGTCATCCCACGGGTAAGAAGCGATGGTGGCAAAAAGGGTGCTGCCGACGACGATGATGAACGCCGACGTTCCCCAAAGCAGCGTGACCGCTCCGCCTTCCAGCGCATAGCCGATGACAAGGCAGGCCAATCCTCCCACTATGCCGAGCAAAGTTGTTCTATCCATAGGTCAACTCCCTGTTTCCTAAATGTTTCAAAAAATCGGGGAAAGGACATCGGTTTTACCAAGCGATGTTCGCAGGCATACTACGACGATCATGATGGTTACCACGATTGTAACTCGAAAGGAAAAATAATGAAAGAGTTTCCGCGTTTTTTGTCCATATTTTCCCGAGTATGTTTTTTTCGTTGACACGGTATGCGGGAATGGGTAATATGATCATCGTTTGATAGGGGAAAGGGAGGGTACGATCGATGAGCGCATCGCGGAACCGCCGCCTGTTTACATCGGAATCTGTTTCGGAAGGGCACCCGGACAAAGTGTGCGACCAAATTTCGGATGCGTTGCTGGACGCATTTTTGGAGAAAGATCCCAATGCCCGCGTCGCTTGCGAAGTGATGGCCACCACCGGGTTGGTGTTTGTGGCCGGGGAAATAACGGCCGACTGTTATGTGGACATTCCCCGGGTGGTGCGGGAGACGATTCGGAATATCGGATACACTCGGGCCAAATACGGATTTGACGCCGACACGTGCGGCGTAATTACGACCATCGACGAACAGTCGCCCGACATCGCCCAGGGGGTTAACCGGGCGTACGAAGCGCGGGTCGGAGAAATGGACGATGACGAGCTGGATGCCATAGGCGCCGGGGACCAGGGGCTCATGTTCGGTTTTGCGTGCAATGAGACGCCCGAACTCATGCCGTTGCCCATTTCTTTGGCCCATCGGCTGGCCCGCCGCCTGGCCGAGGTGCGCAAAAGCGGACAAATTGCGTATTTGCGCCCCGACGCCAAAACCCAGGTCACCATCGAATACGAAGGGGACCGTCCGGTACGGGTGGATACGATTGTCATCTCAACGCAACACCACCCGGATGTCGGCCTGGACGAAATCCGCAAAGACATGCTGGAGCAGGTGGTGGCGCCCATCGTGCCCGCCCATTTATTGGACGAACGGACCCGTTACTTCATCAATCCGACAGGGCGTTTTGTGATAGGCGGTCCGCAAGGGGACACGGGGCTTACGGGCCGGAAAATCATCGTCGACACCTACGGCGGTTATGCCCGGCACGGCGGGGGTGCGTTTTCCGGCAAAGATCCGACGAAAGTGGACCGTTCTGCGTCGTATGCTGCCCGTTACGTGGCGAAAAACATCGTAGCGGCCGGTTTGGCCGACAAGTGCGAAGTGCAGCTGGCGTACGCCATTGGCGTGGCCCGGCCTGTCTCCATTCGCGTAGACACGTTTGGAACGGGAAAAGTGGATGACGAGTTGTTGGCCCAGTTGGTGCAGCGCCATTTCGACTTGCGTCCGGGGGCGATCATTCGGGATTTGGATTTGCGTCGGCCGATCTATTTGCCGACGGCGGCGTATGGCCACTTTGGCCGCACCGATTTGGACTTGCCGTGGGAGCGGGTCGACAAAGCGGCCTTGTTGCGGGATGCGGCGGGGTTGCCGGTGGACTGACATTTGTAAGGTTTTCGATACGCGCGTTTTCCCGAGGGGGAACGCGCTTTTTTGCTGTTTATGTAATTTGTATTTGCTTCAGCCGTTATCTTTCACCCTTTTTTTCCTGCCTTCATATAGTGCTGTATCCAGATGCTTTGTTCAGCGGAGGGGTGGGAAATGTTTGCTTCCGGTTTGCCCTTTTGGGTGGAATGGGCCATCGGGGCTTTGGCCTTGTATGGCGTTTCCCATTTGGCGGTCTCCGCGGTCCGTTGGTTGTTCCGGTTCGATGACCGGGAAACCGGCCCCATCCGTTGCTTGCTATGGACGTCCGACAGCGCCCAGCACGTCGAATATTGGCTTCGCCGCATCCGTTGGATGGCGCAGGTGAACGGGAGGGATTACCGCATCTATTGGCAGGACGAGCATTCCGGCGATGATACGGGTCTCATCGTGGAACGGATGCTGGCCGAGACGGCCGGTGCAGACGACGACCATGATGCTGCAGAGGGGCCGGGAATGTTGTTGGACTTGCGCAAAGGTAACCATGAAGCGCCGAACTCTTCGGAAAACGTGATATAATATATCTGTACCATTGTGAATGTTCTTGATATTACATTGATGCGATTACATCAATACGTTCGAGCTGTTTAGGCAACGGCGCCGGTGTGCCGGGTGAAACCAATGACCGAGGGCGATTTGGCCGTCTGGTTGTCGTCGTTTTTACCGGGTCGCGTTCTGTTGTGGGAAGAGTTGCTTTCGGCCGTGCAAGATCACGGTTGGACGTTGCCGGAGGCGGAGGTCCGGCGGCAGATAAAATATTTGTGTCATACCGGTGCGGTTCAGCTGATGCCGGCAGTTGTCCCAGTGAAGGGCGAGAAGGAAGGGTTGAAGGATCACTTTCGTTGCCAGCGGTGCGGTGAGGAAAGGCGTGTTGTTGTTCGCGTTTGTGCCACGTGCGGACAACGGTGCGCCACGTGTGAAGCGTGTCTGGGTATGGGGCGTTGCCGTTCTTGTGCGTTGTTGGTGATAGGAGAAGGAAGGCCGGAACGGGTGGCGGATGTGGCGGTGCCGTTGGATGGCGGGTTGGAAGAGGAGTTGACGCGGCCGCTCACCCCTTTGCAGCGGCAGGCGGCCGCTGCCGGTGTGCGTATCGTACGGGGGGAAATGCCGCAACGGGAACTGCTGATTCATGCCGTGACCGGGGCGGGAAAAACGGAAATAACGTTCCCGGCCATTTTGGAAGCGCTTCGACGGGGCATGCGGATCGGCGTGGTGACTCCCCGGCGGGATGTGGTGCTTGAACTGTTTCCCCGCCTGAGACGAGCGTTTCCGCAGGTGGCGGTGGCGGCCCTATACGGTGGTTCGCAGGACCGATGGGCCATGACGCCGCTCATGATCATGACCGCCCACCAGGCGTTGCGGTTTCGCCGTGCTTTTTCTTTGCTCATCATCGATGAGGTGGATGCGTTTCCATATCATCATGAACCGTTGTTGCCGCGGGCTGTGGCCCAGGCCTTGGCCCGGCAAGGGAGAATCATTTACTTGACAGCGACGCCACCGGCGGGGTTAGAGGCGCGGGTTGCGATTGGAGAAGTGGCGGCCGTCGTGATACCGCGGCGGCACCACGGCCATCCGTTGCCGGTGCCCCGTTGGGAGCCGGTCGGCCGATTGCGGTGGAAATTGCGGCATGGTGAACCGATTCCGGCGGTGGAACGGCTGCTCAACATTGTCCGGCAAACCGCCGGGCGTCTGTTGGTTTTTGTCCCCCGGGTGGCGGATGTGCCGCAAGTTGTCCGCTGGTGGCGCCGGCAGTTTGCGGAAATGGCCGACCAAGTTGACGGCGTCCACGCAGGCGATCCGAATCGGGACGAGAAAGTGGCCGCCTTCCGCGGCGGCCACCTGCAGGTATTGGTGACGACGACTATATTGGAACGGGGCGTTACCGTTCCCCGTTGCCATGTGCTCGTTATGGAGGCCGATGCTCCCGTTTTTGATGCGGCGGCGTTGGTGCAAATCGCCGGACGGGCCGGCCGGGATGCGGCGTTTCCTTCCGGTGAAGTGTGGTTTTGTTCGGAATTTCGGACGGAGGCGATGGTACAAGCTTGTCGGCAGATCAAGGAGATGAACCGCCAGGCGGAAAAATGTGGTGTTGAGGAGGGCGAATCTGTTCCAATGCTACGCGGCCATCGCGGGATGCGGATGGCCCGGGAGAAGTCACCGCGGCCCTTTGTACAGGCTGCTTTTCGGTGGCTGTTCGGCGAAAGGGAATCATGCGCGTTTTGCGGCCGGACCATTTTCCAAGCTGTGGATTGGCGTAAAGGAAGGGTGAGCCTATGGGTCCCGGGTAAACCTGGTACCGGACTATGCCGCCGTTGTTTGGGAGCGATTCAGTGGCTCACCGGTGACGTTCCCTTGTGCCGGCGTTGCGGCCGTTTCTTGTCCGAGCAACGGGCGCAAAACTTTTGTTATGATTGTCGGCGCTGGGAAGCGGCGGGAACGGCCCTTTTTCGCAACCGCAGTATCGCCGTCTACGGCGGCTTGTTGCGGGAACAATGGCAAGCTTACAAGTATGGCGGCCGCC
>Ga0181858_1000592_pt1 | contig 17479 bp, 17 predicted proteins | sample NewIslPassag4_SG_FD_130749 | JGI IMG/M metagenome (GOLD analysis project Ga0181858, IMG submission 130749) | Feedstock adapted compost microbial communities from Newby Island compost facility, Milpitas, CA, USA - Passage 4_SG | ecosystem: Engineered > Solid waste > Feedstock > Composting ...
CCGTATCACAAGTAGTGACCATTGCGATGACAGGAGCGAAAAGCGGATGAATCCTGAAGTGATTGGATTTCTGTTCATTACAGCCTCGGGGATACTGCTGCATTTTGTTTATGGATGGAGCGGCCAAAACAGGCTGGTTGCCCTGATCGGCGCGGTGAATGAAAGCACGTGGGAACACATGAAAATCGCCGCGATTCCCGCCTATGTCTGGTCGATCATTGAAATTCCGCTCTTCGGGAGCCATCCCAATTTTATTGCCGCCAGGCTCGTCGCTGTCGCAACCATCCTGCTCGCGATTCCGCTCCTCTTCTACGGGTACAAATGGTTTACCCTCCGCAGCATTCTGGCATTGGACATCGGGCTGTTTGTGGCGAGCATCGCGCTCGGCCAATGGCTTTCCGCGCAGGTACTGAAGAGCGCACCGGTGCCTGTGATCATCACGTATGTTTGTTTTGTTCTGCTGGCCGTCCTGTTTGCGGCTTGCATGTTGCTGACGCTCCTGCCGATACGCATTTTTCTGTTTCGGGATCCGGTTAGCGGGAAATACGGAATCGAAGCGTTTAAAGCGCGGTAGCGAATCGCAGGTGCTGCCCTGCGAGCGGCTTGACGAAGTGACCGAAGCCGTCAAAGTGTACGTGCTGTGGGCATACCGCTGGTGACGGCGACTGATAGAGCCAATCAAACCCGGAATTGAACGAAAGAACCCCGTCCGGGTCGGAATTTGTGTCCGGACGGGGTTTTGCGTGTTATGATGAAAAAAATGTTTCAGTTTGCATTTGGATGGGGAGGGGCGGCGTGCGTATCGAAAGCTCTGAATCCGCCGGAAAAGCGGCGGGAGCTTACTTCCTTCTGCTGTTTGCGCTTTCGGTTCCGTTTTGGCTGCTTGGGTTTTGGGAGGAAACGCCGCTTTTCGCCCAATTGCCGATCAGCGCTCTCCAGGCTGTCTGTCCGCTTTTGGCGGCGGTCGTTCTGGCCGGGTTGCGGGAGGGGCGGGGCGGTATCCGGGAACTGTTCAAGCGGGTTTTGGATATTCGTCTGAAAGGTTCCTTGCTTTGGTATCTGCTTGGTTTTTTGACGATGCCCGTGGTCATGCTGCTTTCCTACGCGGCAATGCGCATGCTCGGCAGGCCGGTGCCCGAACCGGACATTTCTTTTCCCGCGGTGATCGCCGCATTTGCCGTGTTTCTGGCCGCCGCTTGGGCTGAAGAAACCGGCTGGATGGGCTATGCCGCCCATTTGTTGCTCCAGAAAACAACCGCCCTCCCGGCATCCCTGATCCTGGGCGCGGCGTGGGCGGCCTGGCATATTGTCCCTTATTATCAGGCGGGGCGTTCCGCTAGCTGGATTTTCTGGCAATGCGTCTTTACCGTTCTTGCCCGCATTTTGATCGTTTGGCTTTTCGAGCAAAGCGGCCGGCAGGTTCCGGTAGCGCTCCTTTTTCACGCCATGATCAATGTTACGTATGTACTTTTTCCTGTGGCCGGTTCCCACTATGACCCGGCCGTCACGGGAATGGTCGTTCTCGCGTTCGTTGCGGCGGCCCTTTTTCTGTTGAAAGGGGAAGCTCGGGCGCGCCGCGAGTGAAATTACATGGTTTTATTTTCTGATGTGTACATTGATATTGTGCCGGGCGGCGATCATTTTCAGCGTATACAGACCCTGATTGTACATTTTGTTTTGACGCACAAATTTGTTTAATGATTGGGCGGTAAAGGGAACGGGCACCAGACGGTCCAGTTCAAATTCCTTGTCTTTGGCGGGCAAATCGCGCACGGCTTCTTCAAAGACGCCATCGATTTCGACGCTGCCCGTAAAACCGATTTCAAAATAGTTGCGTTCCAGGAAAATGTCGTGAAACTGAATCTTGGGATTGAAAAATTCATAACGAATGCCAAGTTCCTCAAGTAACGCGCGCTTCGCCGCAAGATGCAGGGAAACCCGCTTTTCATGCGCGTCAAAATCGCTTTGTGAAAGGCCCTCCATAATCGTGGAGTTGTATTTGAATTGATTTTCTTGATACGCGGCATTGGCGGAACGCCGGCTGAAAATGACGCTCTCTCCATGAACGCTGTCCATCAGCAAAAACATATTGATTCCTATGGATGTGGTAAAAATGTTGTATTTGGGCAATTCATCCCGGATGGCCCCTTGCGGAATGGAGGCCATGGGATGGTTGTTTTCTTTAAGCTCCTGATAGACGGACCGCATGACCCGATGGGTAAAATAGTCCGTATCGTACAATTCGATTTTTGCGCCCGTCTCTTCTTCCTTGCCGATTCCGTTTAAAAATCGGATGGAATAAACGCCGTATTTGGGGCGGTTAAATTTGCACCCGTTGGTTCCGTTTATGAAATGATGGGCCACATTGTAACGATGCTTGTTCATCAATGCCGTAAAATCCGGAATGCCAATTTTATCGCCAATGGATGCAAGCGTGTTTGATTCGTCAAAGAACCAGTCATCGTGCATCTCAAAATCTTTGTCCGCTTTGAGAACCTCTTGGCGCAGCTCGTAAGGAAAGGCCAAATAAAACGAACGGCCGCTATGGTGCAGGGATAACGTATGATATTGAAATGCCGGGATGGCGCTGCAAAGCGTCTGGATGTTCAAATCTTCATTGCCGGCCATGGATCGGACCGTTTTTTTGAGGAACCTTCGCCTGCTCCATGATTTAATTTTGTTTATGATATATGGAAGAATAATCCCCAAAATGGCGCCCGCAAACAAGAGAAGGATTTCCCAATAAATGCCCAGTTTTAGTTTGAGCGCTTCTATCCATTCCGCCAAAATCATCCACCGCAATTCTTAAATGATGTATTGAATGTTCGGAAGAATTATAGCATTCTTTCCAACAAAGGGGGGAGAGCCATTGGCGCACTTTGCGATTACGCCGCTCGGGGACGCCGCCGTGACAGTTGACCTTGGAACGGGCATTGATCCGGAGACGCACCGGCGGGTGATGCTGTTTGCCTCGTATCTGGAGGATCACCCTTTGCCGGGCATGATCGAATACGTCCCGGCTTACGCGTCGGTGACGATTCATTACGATCCTTTGCAAGTATACGGCAGCGTGCTTGCGCAAGGAGAAAATGGGGCGGAACCGGATCTGGCGAATTTGTCGCCCTATGAAATCATGGCACTGCGGATTCGGCAAGCGTTAGGCCAGATGCGGACGGAGCAGGAGTTTAAGCCCAAACGGGTGGAGATTCCGGTATGCTATGGCGGCGAATTCGGGCCGGATCTGGAGGAAGTGGCGGCGCACTGCGGATTGACGAGCGAGGAAGTGATCCGGATCCATTGCAGCCGGGACTACCAGGTGTATATGCTGGGGTTTGCGCCGGGCTTTCCTTACTTAGGCGGGATGGACAAGCGCATTGCCGCGCCGCGCAAAAAGACGCCCCGCCTCGCCATTCCCCAAGGTTCCGTCGGGATCGCGGGGGAGCAGACGGGGGTATATCCCATTGAAACCCCGGGCGGCTGGCAGCTGATCGGGCGGACGCCGGTGCCGTTGTTTCTGCCGGACCGGGATCCGCCGACGCTGCTTGAAGCGGGCAATCTCGTCCGATTCTATCCCATTTCCCGTGAAGAATTCGACCGATGGAGCCGAACGCCAAAATGAGCATTGTGGTCATCAAACCGGGCCTGCTTACCACCGTTCAGGATGCGGGCAGGTTAGGCTATCAAAAATATGGGATCATTGCCGGCGGCGCGATGGATCCTTTCGCGCACCGCGTGGCAAATCTCCTTGTCGGCAACAGGGAGACGGAAGCCACGTTGGAAATGACGATGGTCGGGCCGACGCTATATTTTGAGGAAGCGGCTCTCATTGCCGTGTGCGGAGCGGAGTTTGCCCCGGCCATAGGCGATGATGTCCTGCCCCTTTGGCGCCCGGTCTGGGTGGAAGCCGGACAAACCATCCGCTTCGGAGCAGCCAAGTCCGGCGTGCGAGGCTATTTGGCCGTGGCCGGCGGGTTCAAAATCCCGAAGGTGCTGGGCAGCTATTCCACGTACTTGCGCGCGCAAATCGGCGGGTTCGAAGGCAGGGCGCTGCGGGAGTCGGACGTGCTGGCCGTAAACGGCCCAAACGCTTTGCATGAACGGATCATCCGGCGTCTGCAGGCGATGGGCCAAAAAGGCGAAACGTATGCGGCCGCGCCCTGGCAAGTGTCCGCCGCCTTCATTCCGAAATATTCCGCTTCGCCGGTTGTCCGCGTTTTGCCCGGCAGGCAGTTTGAAAAGTTTGCGGAGGAAAGCCGGCAAGCTTTCTTGTCCGAGCCTTTCATCGTGCAGCCGCAAGCGGACCGCATGGGCTACCGGCTGCAGGGCGGCAAACCTTTGCAGCTTGCGGAGCGCGCGGAGATCATTTCGGAGCCGGTGGCCTTTGGCACGATCCAGGTTCCCGCCGACGGCAATCCGATTGTGCTGATGGCCGACCGCCAGACGACGGGCGGATACCCGAAGATCGCCGAGGGGATTTCGGCGGATTTGCCGCTCCTGGCGCAGGCGCCCATTGGCAGCGAGATTCGCTTTCAATTGGTGGATATGCGCGAGGCGCAGCGGAAACGGATGATGATCGATTTGAACATGCGGCTGCTCGCCCAAGCGATCCGCTTGTTTGCATATCAGGGGGGAACGCCATGAAATTCGTGGATTTGAACTGTGACATGGGAGAAAGCTTCGGCGCATACAAGCTGGGCCATGACGAGGAAATTCTCGCGTATGTGACTTCCGCGAACATCGCCTGCGGGTTTCACGCGGGGGATCCGGGCACCATGCGCAAGACGGTGCGTCTGGCGATGGAACACGGCGTGGCCGTCGGCGCCCACCCCGGCTTGCAGGACCTGGTCGGGTTTGGCCGCCGCCGGATGGACATCACGCCGCAAGAAGCGTACGACATCGTGGTGTATCAAATCGGCGCGCTGTGGGGGTTTGTGAAGGCGGAAGGCGGGAGCTTATCGCACGTGAAGCCGCACGGCGAACTGTACAACATGGCCGCGAAGGATGCCCGGCTGGCGGAGGCCATCGCGGAAGCGGTCTATAAAGTGGACCCGGAGCTGATCCTGTTCGGCCTGGCCGGCAGCGAGCTGGTCAAAGCGGGTCAGCGGATCGGCCTTCGCACCGCGAGCGAGGTGTTTGCGGACCGCACGTACCAGGCGGACGGGACTTTAACGCCCCGCAGGGAGCCCGGCGCGGTCATCACGGATGAGAACCAGGCTCTGGCCCAGGTCATCCGGATGGTGAAGGAGGGCAAAGTGCAGACGCTTCAGCAGGTGAACGTGCCGATTCGGGCGGATACCATCTGCATTCATGGCGACGGTCCCAAGGCGGCGGAATTTGCGCGGAACATCCGCGCCGCCCTGACGGAAGCGGGAATTGCCGTCCGGGCTGTCGGAAAAACTCCGTGAACGTAAAAAAGAAGGAGCTGCCTGCTTGGCAGCCCCGTTTTCGCTAACCCGCCTGGGCCGATTGCTTTCTGACCAGAAGTTCTATACTGGCCCATATCAGGATCACCCAAGCGTAAGTGGCGATGAAGTCGATGACGGACGGAAGTGCGGATAGCGCTTTCCAGTGCCAGCCCAGAAAGCTCAGCACAACGCAGACCCCAAAGAGGATGGAGATCGCCGCAAAAATCCTGGAAAACCCCTGCGAGATCAGCCCTCCAATCCCCGCAACGAACAGCCAGGCGGCCAAAAAGGGCAAACTGGATACATGGAAGAAGTTGCTTAGGTCGTTCGTTAACCGGAAATATTGCGAGGCGGTTTCGTTGTCCCAAACCACGGAAATAAAATAAAAATGAAACCAGTTGGACGCAAGGAACAATATTTTAAGAAGCAGCGTCATCCAGCCGAGATGGAGGCTTAAGGAAGCGAGGGGCGATGAAAAAGCCTTGAACCGTTCGTGTATTCCATGCATCAGCACCCCGAAAAACACCATCGCGATGACGGCAAACGGGAAGGTAAACAGCAAAGCGGTTACGTTGTCTTTGGTCCATTGAATCACAACTTCCGGCGAATCGGACTCGGGTGCTGAGAGCGACATGTTTCCCAGCAAATAGATGATGAGGCACAAACCGGCCAACAAACCGAAGATGGCGCTCACCTTTTGGAAACCAAGTTTGCTTTTCTCCATTGGATCACCTTTCTTCCAGCGACTTTTGCCGGAAAAGTTTATAAGTTATTTTCATTCTACTTGGGAGGAACACGGTGAACAAGGCCGTTTTGAAACAATGGTATCTTGTCCTGTCCCTGGCGCTGTCCCTTTATCTGGTCGTGGTGACGATTCTGGGGTTTACGCCGCTGAAACACGAACCGTTCATGGGGCCGCTGAATACGATCTCGATTTACGTGCTATGCTTTTTTGTGGCGGAGCTGCTCGTTTTGCTGTTTCTGGCGGACAGTTTTCGAACCTATCTGAAAGAAAACTGGATCAGCATCATCGCCGTGCTGTCGTCCGTTTCCGCCACCGCTCTCGTGAACGGTGCCGTGGCCGTCGGTTCTTTAACCGGCTTGAAAGCGTTGAAAGGAGTAAAAGCGGTCAAAGCGGTCAAAGGCGTGAAAGGATTAAAGGTTTTCAAAGCCACAAAAAGCGCGAAGGTCGCCAAGACCGTAAAAATCGCCAAAAAGACGAAGAAAGCTCGCAAAGAAGCGCGCCTTTCCACAAAAGAAGGGAAATAGATTCCGGCGTCCGCCGCGAAGCGTCCGGGGCCGTCCCGTTGAATGAGGATGGCCATCAATTTTTATAAAAAGGATAGATGAACATGAGCGAAATGAAAGGAACGGAAAACAAACGTTCCGCAAAGGCGGAAAGCATCCTGTCCCGGATCGGCAGCCAAGCGAAGATGGGCGACCTGCGAAACATCGCCAAGGAAATCAAAAAAGACCACGCGCTGGCCATGGAATTGTGGTCCGCCGGGGAATATTTGCCCAGGCTGCTTGCGATTCTGATTATGGACCGCAAGCAACTTTCCCCGGACGTGGCGGACAAGCTGGTCAAAGACATGGAGACGCACCCTTATGCCGAGCGGAACAACCTGATGGACTGGCTGATGGCGAACCAGCTCACGAAAGACAAAAAGACGATTGCGCTCCTGGAATCATGGGAAAACAGCCCGTCCTCCCTGCAAAGGCGCGCTTACTGGTATTATCAGGGGCGGCTTCGGTGGACCGGGCAGACGCCGCCGGACAACACCGAGTATCTGCTGAACAGAATTGAAGAGAACATCATGCGGGAAGAGCCGGAAGTCCAATGGGCGATGAACTTTACTGCGGGCTGGATCGGCGTTTATGACGAGAAGCATCGCGCCCGCTGCATCCGGATTGGCGAGCAGACGGGCCTTTACAAGGACGAAAAGGTGGCGAAGGGCTGCACGCCCAACTATTTGCCGGAGTTCATCCGGATCGAAGCCGGCAAAAGGCAAAAGGGAACGGTGCCGTTGCCGTAGGTTCTTTAACCGTATTGAAGGCGCTGAAAGGCCTGAAAGCTGTCAAAGCGATCAAAGGCGTAAAAGGGCCCGCATAGAAGCGCGCCAATCCGCCAAAAATGAAAGCAGGATTTCCAGCATTACAACTTTCGCGCGCATATCGCCTGTTCCGCTGCCGGTGATGGCCGCAACAAGCGGCGAAGGGCTGCACACCGAAACTGCTTGCGAAACGCAGGCAGTTTTTTATACGGCGCTCAAAGGGCGCCTGTTTCCGGCGGCCGTTCACCCATGATCCTTAAAAATTATTTTTTCAAGTCATGATTTCAATAAAAATTAACATTTCAATCACCCTTAAAAAAAAGTAAGATTGGGGAGGATTACGGAGGTGTTATGGAATCATTGCAGCTTTGATTCGGCATCATTGGTGTAAAAGGCAATGGAATAATGTTGGAGGTTTCGAAAATTGACTTTTTGAATTTCCTGAAGCGGCCATGCTGGAAATGAAAGCGCTTCGAAAAAAGCGCTTTTTAATGTCTTGAAATTGCTGCTCGAGGAGGCATGAATTAGTGCATAAATTTATATCCGCATTGCCAAGAGTTGCGAACTATTTCGGGATGGTCGCGATCGTCATTATGATGACGGTGACATTAATCAGCGTCATCGGAAGAGCCGTCGGCCATCATCTCCTGGGAAATGTGGAACTTGTGCAAATGATGCTTCTGGTCCTGATCATGTCCACATTGTCCTATGCCGAGTCCAAGGACAGGCATATTAAAGTGGGGCTGATTGTGGATCATTTGCCGAAACCGGTTCAATTGGCGCTTGATTTGTTCAACTATGCGGCCACCTTTATTTTTGCCCTCATCGTCGCGTACGGGTTTGTGCTGGATGCGGTGAGGCAAAAGAACGTGTCCATGGAAACAACGCTCGTTTACGGCTTTCCGTTTTACATTCTGAAAATTGTCGTCGTGATCGGATTTGCCCTGTGGGCGATAGAAGCGATAAATCGGATTTATGTGCGCGTCAAAACTTTTCGGGCGGAAAAAAATGAGGTGAACAGCTAGTGGCTTCTGAACTGGTCGGCGGTTTGATGTTGCTTGTGATGATCGTGCTCACGATGCTTAGGGTTCCGATTTTTTTGTCGCTCGCGATCCCCGGCATCCTGGGAACATTGTACCTGAAAAATTGGAACGTCGTCATTTCGGCTCTAACCGTTAATATTTGGGACGCCAGCTTTCAGTATACATTAAGCACGCTGCCGATGTTCATCTTCATGGGCGCCATGCTGCATGCGGCCGGAATCACCGGCGAGCTGTTTACGGCGTTCAAAGCCTGGCTGGGCCGGTTAAAAGGCGGTTTGGGCTATGCCACGATTGGCGCCTCTACGCTGTTTGCCGCCGCGTCCGGTTCATCCATAGCCAATACGGGGACGATCGGCCTGATGGCCAGCCAGGAAATGCTGAAAGCCGGTTACAGCAAGATGCTGACCAGCGGTTCGATCGTGGCCGGAGGCACCCTGGGCATTCTGATTCCGCCCAGCACGTTTTTGATCGTTTACGGGATGCTGGCGGATGAATCGATAGGCGCCTTGCTTTTGGCAGGCATATTGCCGGGCATTATTTTGGCCCTGAGTTATGTCATGACGGTGTATTTGGCGGTCACGTTGTCCAAGAAAATGGCCCCGCCGGCCACAAGTTCCGCCTGGCGCGAAAAGCTTGCCGCATTGAAAAGCACGGGCGCAATCATTTTCATCTTCGCGGTGGTCATTGGAGGCATGTTCTTTGGCTTCTTCGGTCCGACGGAAGCGGCGGGCATGGGCGCGGTGAGCGCCGTTGCGGTTACGGTCGCCAAAAAGAAATTTACGTGGAAAACGTTCATGGAAGCCGTGCGAAATACGGCATTAACCTGCGGCTACATGTTTGCCATCATTTTGGCGGCCTATATTTATAAGTACGTCATCGTGCTTTCCAAATTCCCGGTCTGGATTACGACGGAAATCGCGGAGCTTAACGTATCCAAGCTGGCGCTTTTCAGCCTGATCGTGCTGATGTACGTAATTTTGGGCGCGTTCATGGACGCGATGGCGATGGTCATGGTGACCGTGCCTGTCGTCGTGCCGGTGATCGAAAGCCTGGGATTTGATCTGATCTGGTTTGGCATCGTGCTTTGCCTGCTGGTGGAGATGGCGCTGATTTCGCCGCCGCAAGGCATGAACGGCTTTGTCCTGAACTCCGTCGCGCCGGAACTGGGGCTGAAAGAAATCTGGAAAGGCAGCTTGCTGTTTATGATCCCGATCTTCTTCGTGGTGGTTTTGTTGTATTTGTTCCCTCAGATCGCGATGGTTCTGCCAAATCTGATGATGACCAGATAGGCCGGATGAGCCTTTTTGAAGGAGGTGAAGCCCCTTTCGTCCGATTCGTACACTGTCTGAGCGCTTTTGGGGATATGGCAATTCAAAATCAAAATAAATCAAATGGGGGCATGAACACAATGAAAAGAAAATTCAGCCTGGTAGTTGCGATTTTGCTGGCGCTGGCTCTGGTCCTTGCGGCATGCGGAGGCTCGGGCGGCGATGCCGGTTCCGCCGCCGGCGGATCGTCGGGTGGCGGCAAAGGCCAGAATGATAAGGTTTATGAATTCGATTTCAACAACCTGAGAAGCCAAAACAACGCCCAATCCACGGACATTATTCTGCCTTGGGTGCAGCTTGTGGAAGAAAAGACGAACGGCCGAGTGAAAATCAACGTGCACTACAACGGCGCCCTGGGGAAACAAGACAACATTTACCATGACCTGAGCAATGGTTTGTATGATTTCGCGATTATGAACACGCAAGCGGTCGAAGAAACGGAAAACCATCTGATCACCGTAGGCGACCTGCCGCTTATCGCATCCGGGGACATTGAGCTCGATACGAAAGTCTTCACGGAGTATTACAACCGCCACAAGGATGAAGTGTTGAAGGATGTCGTCGTGATGGCTGTGGCCACCACGCCGTATTACCACTTGCTGAGCACCGTGCCGCTGCAAAAAGCGGAAGATCTGAAGGGATTGACCATCCGCGCCGGCGTGGAATCGGAAGCGGCCCTTTACAAAGACTGGGGCATGGTCCCGGTGGATATTCCTCCGGAAGAACGGTACGACGCTCTTCACAAAGGCATTATCAAGGCGATTGGCACGGCCAAATATGTGGCGGTCGACTCGCGCTACTACGAAGTGGCCAAATACATGTACACCATGCCGTTCAAAACCTTCCACCAAGCGGCTTTGATGAACAAAGCTTCGTTTGAAAGCCTGCCGGAAGACTTGCAAAAGATTTTCACGGAAGAGCTGTTCCCGGCCCTTGCCGATCTTATGACAAAAGGGAATGTGAAGCTGGAAGACCAAGGCCATGAACAGTTGGCACAGCTCATTGATGTAACCGATTTCCCAGCGGAAGAATTTGAAAAATTGAAAGCCATGGCCAAATCTTCGGAAGACGCCTGGATCAAAAATGCGGAAAAAAGAGGGCTGAACGGCGCTCAATTGGTGCAAGAGTACAAAGATATCCAGAAACAACTGTCCGGAAAATAACGGACATCAGCTTGCTGCCTGTTGAATGAGCGGCAAATCCCGTCTCATTCAACAGGATTTTTTCTGCGGAAATTCAGCTTCCTGGCGGCAGACTGGCTATTTATTGAAGCGGGTGAAAATAATGCAGCAAGAAAACCGCAGCAAGGGCAGGAAATGGGGAATCCTGCTGGCCACCCTCGTTTCAGCTTTTACGGTTATACTCAATTCCAGCTTGCAAAATGTGGCTTTGCCCTATTTCATGGATCTGTTCGATCTTTCGGCTATTGGAGCCCAGTGGATCCTGACCACGTTTGCGCTGAGCATGCTTGTCACGATGACGCTGACCTCGTATCTCGGAAAACGATACGGGTATAAAAATATTTTCCTGCTTGGCTTGATCATTTTGCTGATCGGCTCTGCGCTTGGCTCAATGGCCTGGAATTACTTTTCGGTGGTCGCCGCCAGGGCTTTGCAAGGCATTGGCGGAGGGCTCATTATGCCTTTGTCCATGGTGATCATCCGGCAAAATTTTGCGAAAAACGAAATGGGATTTGCCATGGGGCTCTGGGGTTTCGCCGGCATGGTATCGCCGATGATCGGACCGACCATTGGCGGAATCATTCTGAACTACAGCACCTGGAGACTGCTGTTTTTGGTCAACGTGCCGGTGACTTTACTTTGTATACTGGCAACGCTGTACTATCTGAAAAACCAGCAGCGTGAATCCGGGGAGAAACAGGCGTTTGACTGGGCAGGTTTTATCTGGATCACGGTCGGGCTGATTTCGCTCGTCGTTGCGCTGGAAGAGTTTGGCCAGGCATCGGGGATGTATGCCAGCATTGGGCTTCTTGTGTTATCCGTCGCGGCGTTTTATCTGTTCGCCGTTTCATCACTGAAAAAAGAGCAGCCGATTTTGAATTTGCGCATCCTCAAAAACAGCGTGTTCAGCTCGAGCTTGCTCTTTGTCGCTTACGCGGCCAGCCTTGTCACCACCCTGTCCCTTACGATTCCGATCCTCGTGCAGGAAGTGATGGGGTTAAGCCCGTTTGTTTCCGGGATGACGACGTTTCCCCATTCCTTGACCATTGCTCTGTTCATGACCGTCGGCGGGAAGCTGATGGACAAATACGGACCCAAATATCCGCTTTACAGCGGCGCGATTCTGCTGATCGGCATTTCGCTGTTTTTGACGTTCCTGCTGGATGATCTGGCCTATTGGGGTCTCATCGTCTGCCTGATGATTTTTGGAATGGGTAACGGCCTGATCAACACGCCTTCGACGACCGCCGCGCTGAATTCGCTGGATGACAGCGAGGAACGGGACGGCGCCGCGATCCTCAATATCGCCAGGCATGTGGCGAAAGTGTTTGCCATCGTGCTGGTTTCCTTGATGTTTGACATGCGCAGGTCTTACTACATGGCGCGGGATATGGGCATAAGCGAAGCCGGCATGTCGGCGGTGCAGGATATCTTTTTGTCCATTGCGGTCTTGTTCATCGTCTCGATGCCCGTGGCCTGGTACATCAATAAAAAATACCGAATGCCGCAAGGTGCGCCGTAAGGCGAAAACCCTTGACTAGCAAGGGAAAAAGGGATTTTCGGATCCGCCACGCGATCCATAATATTTATTTTTCTTTCCGAGGATTTCAATAAAAAACGACATTACAATGCAAAGCAAAACTTTGTATCCTGAAAGCAGCCAAACGGTGGGAAGGAGGAAAACATGCGTTCAGGAAAAGGGTATTATGATGGCTGGGTTCTGGCCAACGGTGTCCGCACGCATTATGCGTGGGCCGGGACCGAAGGGCCGGCGGTCATTCTGCTCCACGGCGCAGGGCCGGGAGCATCCGGAGGGGCGGCCTGGCGGTATACGCTGCCCGCCCTGGCGGAAGCGGGTTTCCGCGCCTTTGCGCCGGACCAGCTGTCGTACGGATGGACAGACAAGCGGCCCCACGCATGGCCAACGCGGGGGCATCAAAGCCTGGTTGATCATGTGCGCGATTTCATTGATGCGCTTTGCCTGGATGAAGTTTATATCGTCGGCAACTCCCAAGGCGCATATGTGGCAGCAAAATACGCAATCGATCACCCGGACCGGGTGAAAAAAGCCGTTTTGATTGGAAGCGCTCTGATTGCCAGAGCCATGCGCGAGGAGATGCCGCCGCCGGAGCAAAACAAAAGGCTGCTGCAAGTCATTGATTACGATTACACCGAAGAGGCGATGCGGCGGTTCCTTGAAAAGATTACGCACGATCCGGCGAAAATCACCGATGAGGTGATCAAGCTGCGCCATGAAGCGGCCATTCAGCCCGGAGCCAAGGAAGCGACGCAGGCCTTCAACGAATACCAGGCCAGAATGAATCAGAATCCCAAGCTTTGGGATCGCTTCAGCCTGAAAGACTCGTTGCCTAAGCTGAAAGTGCCGGTCAAGTTCCTCTGGGGCAAGCAGGACACGTTGTCACCGGTGGAAATGGCCTATGAGCTCGAGAAAAAGCTGCCCAATATTCCATTCGTATATATCGACGAATGCGGACACCAATGCCAGACGGATCAGCCTGAGATTGTCAATCGGATCCTGATTGATTTCTTTAAAGAATGAATGCGCACAAAGGCACTCGAATGCCGGGTATTTGTGGATGTTTGAAAAGTGTCACGATTCAAAAGATTCAAATAACGTTACAACTAACATGCAGAGGTGACTTCGTCCATTATGGCAGACATCACTTGCTTAGGTTACTACGTAATGGGTGTAAGCGATCTCAAGGAGTGGCGGACGTTTGCGGAAGACATCCTGGGACTGATGGTCTCCTATGAAGACGATGAGTACATGACGCTCCGCGCCGATGAATACGAGATGCGCATCGCCCTGGAAAAGAACGGTCTGGATGATTTTATGGCCGCCGGGTGGCTGCTTGATAATGAAACCGTTTTGCAGGAATACTTGGCGCAGCTGGAAGCAAAAGGCGTGAAGGTCAGGGACGGCGGTCCGGAGCTGGCAAAACGCAGAAGGGTCACGAAAATTTATGTCGCCGATGACCCCAATGGCTTCCGGCACGAGTTTTACACCGGTCCGCAACTGGCGGAGGCGGGCACGCCGTTTCAGTCGAAAGTGCTGAATGGCCCCGGTTTTGTGACGGGACGGCTCGGCATCGGGCACTTTGTTCCGGTCGTGCAGGATTATCCGGCCACCGTTGATTTCTTTGTGAACAAGCTGGGGCTGAGGGTTTCCGACTATTTCCGCAGGGAAATCCAGCCGGGCGTGTTTGCGGAAGCGGCGTTCCTGCACACCGTGACCGGCAGGCATCATTCCGTCGCGATAATGCACAAGCCCAATTTCCCGAAACGCATCCGTCACATCATGCTGCAAGTTCACGATCTGTTTGATTTGGGCCTGGCTTACGAGCGCACCAAAAAAAGCGGCAAACTGGCCAAGGAAATCGGCCAGCATGGCAATGACCACATGCTTTCCTTTTACGTATGGACGCCTTCGAACATCATGCTCGAATACGGCTGGGGCGGCATCGTGATCGACGACAGCAACTGGAACATTCAGGTTCATACCTCCGCCAGCGTGTGGGGGCACAAGCTTGCGGGCCAGGGGCTGTACACCTAAAGGACAGCAAGACAGCGGCATAATAAGGGGGATTTAAAATATGAACAACCAAGCTGTAAAAGTGTCCGGAGAAGAGCTCGTCAGACGCGCCCATGACATGATTCCCATGCTGCGCTCCAAATCGGATGAAATCGAGCGCAACGGCAAAGTTTCTCCGGAGGTGATCGACGCTTTCCGGGAGGCGGGCTTTTTCAAGATCCTTCAGCAGTCCAAGTGGGGCGGTTATGAGATGGATCTGGAAACGTTCGTCCGTGTGCTCATGGAGATCGGCGCGGGCGACACCAGCTCGGCATGGGTGCTGGGCGTGCTGGCTCTACACAACTGGGAAATGGCGCTGTTTGACGAACGCGCCGCGGAAGAAGTGTGGGGCAACGATCCCAACGTGCTGATTTCCTCGTCCTATGCGCCGTTTGGCACCGCCACGAAGGTGGACGGCGGCTGGATTTTGAACGGCACATGGCGTTCTTCCAGCGGCATCGATTATGCCGACTGGACGATTGTAGGCGCGTATGAGTTCGGGGAAAACGGCGAGGTTCTGGACCTCAAGGGCTTCCTGGTGCCGAAAAAGCAATACAAGATGGAGGATGACTGGGATGTGTACGGGCTCCAAGGTACCGGCAGCAAAAGCCTGGTCGTGGACAACGTGTTCGTGCCCGACTACCGCGCCCACAGCATTATCGAAGCGCCGTGGGGCAACCGTCCGCCCTTGTATTTGCTGAATCAAACCTTCGTGTTCAAAACCACCATTTCGTCCGTCATCATCGGGTTTGCGCAAGCGGCCATCGATTATTACATCGAAGAAATGAAAACGCGCAAAACATACAAAATCAGGCAAACCGGCAACACCAGCGCCAAAGAAAGCCCGTATGTCAAAGACCGTCTTGGCAATGCCGTGCTGAAGGTTCGCTCTTCAAAGGCCCGCGTTTTCCAAGTGATCCGAGAAGCGTACGAATATGTCAACCGGGGAGAACCGGTTCCGATTCAGGCCTATGCCACTTACGCCCTGGATACGGCGGCCGCGGGCAAAGAATGCGCCGAAGCCGTTCTGCTCCTGCACCGGGCGCAATCGGCGCGGGGTGTGTGGCGCCGAAATCCGATCCAGCGGATCTTCAGAGACATTCACGCCGGCGCCAACCACGCCACGCAAAATGCCGACGATACCGCCGGCATGCTGGGCGGCCTGCTGCTGGGCGAAGGGTTCCCGCCGCGGGTATTCAACCACGCGGGATTGCCGCCGGAAATGTAATCATATCTAGAAAAACACCGGACAAAACAGCAAACGCAACGACTCCATAGAACCAACGGCTCCACCCCATTTTCCCGGCCGCGTGAAAACGCTGCCGGGATTTTTTGAAATGGCCGGGTAACAGGCGTGGTCCGGGCTTGCCAAAATAAGGACTTGAACGGACGCCCTGTTTATTGATACAGTAAGCTCAATTTTACATGCAGTATTTTTATGCGAAGGGGTGCGCGGCATGGCCATTGACTACAGCAACAGAAGTCTTGTGTCCCCGAATATGATCATGATGTCCACCAGCTCGTTTTATACGCTGAAGAAAAATCTGATCGAAAACATCGGATCGTATAAAACGAAAGGGTTTCTTTACCGTTTCGGCTACGAGATCGGCGTATCCGCGGCCAAAGAAAAAATGCATTTGAAAACGGAAGGCGCCCAGCTTTCCGGCAAAACGATTCATTCCATGTTCGGGCATGTCCGCGAAGTGATTTTGGATCCGAATGTCGGCAGGCTGCTGGCAGACGGTGTGCAAAAACAAATTTCGGGCAAATGGATCGACTCCTTCGAGGCCAACGTCCATTTGCAGAACTTTGGCCTTTCGGACGAATGCGTTTGTTTTACGCTGTGCGGATACGCGAGCGGTTTCCTGTCCTATTTGTACGGCAGATCCATCATTACCGTTGAAACGAAATGCGTGGCCAAAGGCGACCCATGCTGTGAGTTTGAGATTCGCCTTGAAGAAAACTGGCTTCCGGAATACGAGGATATTATCAAAATCTATAAAGAATCCACCATTTTGAGCGAACTGGAAATGACCTATGACGCTTTGCTGCGCCATAAGCAGCTGCTGGACAAAATTTCAACGTTCTACAGCAAGCTTACGCAAAGCGTTACCGAAAAACATACCATGCAAGAGATCATACAATTGGCGTATGACATTCTTAAAATACCCATTCTGATTGAAGATTTGCATGGCGATGAGCTTTTGTATACGGGACTGACGGACGCGCAGCTGGAAATCGTGAGAAAAGACCGGCCAAACCTGGAGCATGAGCAGGATTTTTTGAACGTATCCTTGCATAAGTGCGCTTCCTATGCCAAATTGGTTTCCCCCGTCTTAATCAACAAAAAGCATTATGCCACCTGTTCGTTTATTTACATGGCTCCGCAGCAAATGGAGGAAAACGATCACCTTTACCTGGAGCGCATCGCCAGCGCTACAGCCCTATGTTTCCTTTATGAAGAAGCCAAGTTTGAAGAGCAGGAGCGAATGACGCACAAAATTCTGGACCGGCTGATCCACAAGCAATACATGAGCATCAAAGACATTGAACCTTATTTCAAGTTTTTGCCGTTCAAATTCAAGCCGCCGTTTTCTACGGCCGTAATCAAGGTGAAGCAGAAACAGACTGCGGAACCGCTGATGGATTTGTACGAACAATTGCTGCTGTTTTCCAGGCTGTTTAAACAGTACAACGTTCCCGCCGTCTTTTCCATTGTCGGCGAGGAAATTGTGCTGCTGAACGCGCAATATTGTCGCCACTCACGTAATTTGACGTGAGAAAGGCGATTTTTTGTTATGTATGTTGGCGGAGGAAAGAGACGATTGGTTGTCGTATGTAGTAGGGAGTTGAGACGACAATCATCAGGAGGATGC
>Ga0181858_1000594_pt1 | contig 17451 bp, 16 predicted proteins | sample NewIslPassag4_SG_FD_130749 | JGI IMG/M metagenome (GOLD analysis project Ga0181858, IMG submission 130749) | Feedstock adapted compost microbial communities from Newby Island compost facility, Milpitas, CA, USA - Passage 4_SG | ecosystem: Engineered > Solid waste > Feedstock > Composting ...
CCGGCTGGGCGTCTGGGATTTGATTCCGATCTTGAGTTACGTCTTTCTGCGGGGCCGGTGCCGGTACTGTCAGTCCCGCGTCCCCCCCATTTATTTGGTGGGCGAGAGTCTGACCGCCCTTTCCTTCTACGTCGTATACAAGCATTTGGGCTGGCAATGGGAGTTGCTCGTCGGGTGGGTGCCGGCCTCCCTCCTCGTCCTGGCGCTCCTGACCGATTTGCAGGAAAAACTCATCCTGGATCGCATCACGTTCCCGGTATTGGCCTTGCTCCTGTTGCTTCGCCTTGTCATCGGAGAAGAGCCGTTGTGGTGGTACATATCCGGGGGGCTTTTGGGCGCTTTCATCTTGTTACTGCTGGCGGTGCTGAGCAAAGGCGGCATGGGCGGCGGCGACATCAAGCTGTATCTGGCCGCTGGAGTAGCCCTGGGGCCCGGACTGACGCTGCTCAGCATCGTCCTGAGCGCCTTTGCCGGCACCGTCATCGGCGGCATCTTGCAGCTGGCCGGCCGTGTCCGGCGCAAGCAGCCCATCCCCTTCGCGCCCTTTATTTGGTTTGGCGTCATGGCCGCCTATTTGTACGGAACCGAACTTTGGCGCTGGTATTTGGGCCTTTTGCTTTGAATTGCTTTGAACGCGCCAATGCAAGGACCGGAGGCCCAAGGCAGCCGGCGAAACGCGCACCTGCAGATCTAACACCGTCCATGCGACACCATCAGGGGGAAAAATGCCAATGACGGGACGGAACCAGTCGGGCGTGACGCTCGTGGAAATCCTGGCGGTCATCGCTGTCCTCGGCATCGTCTCGGTGCCGCTGTTTGCCGCCTTCACGGACGCCTACCAACGGACGATTCAGCAAGGCAATGAAACCCAACTGCTCCATTACGCCGCTTCGCTGATGGAAGAACTGAAAACGCGGGCCGACCCGTCTTCGGCCGACGGCGAAACGGGCGAATGCCGGGACGGCGCGTGTCGGCCGGCGCCGCATCCCTCCGACGATGTGCCGACATACGAGGTGGACGTGTCCACATACAACGGAAACGCCCACTTGTACGAAATTGCCGTCCAAGTCTTTCCGGCGGCAACCGACGCACGCCGGCTGCCGGTCCGCCTGGTGACGGTGGTGCGCCGATGAACAGCCAAAAAGGCGTCACCCTCATCGAATTGATGCTGACCATCACGCTGTTCACGGCCGTCCTCACGCCCCTGACGGCCATCGTCTATTACATGCTGACGACCCAGCAGGACGTGGTCCATCAAAACGAGTTGCAACACGAAGCCCGCTTCATCATGGAACACTTTTCCAACAAATTGCGGGAAGGGGCCCGCTGGGACGGCAACGAAAAAAAGCTGATCATGCTCGACACCGGCGGCCAGCCGGTGACCGTCCTCTGGTATGACGACGCCCGCCGGCGCATCCTTTTCGGCGAAGAAGGCGCTTACGTCGCCTCGGAACATGTCGAGCGCTTCGACGTCGGGCCCGCTCCCTCCGGCCAACACTTGTTGCAGATCGAACTGGAATTGTTGCACCCGCAGACGCAGGACCGGTTCCATATCAGCAGCCAAATGGCCCAACGGGACGTGATCATTGAATATTCAGAGTGAGCCACATCACACGGAAACGGGAGGATCGCCATGGGAAGCCGCACACATCGCCCCAACCGGCAACGCCAACGGGGAGCCGCCCTCATTTATTTGTTGTTCATCATCAGCTTCGTTGGCGTAGTCCTCCCGGTCGTGCTGCTGACCCTCTCCCAAGGACAGCTCCACCTCGTCCAGTACGAACAAAAACAGCGGCACGACTACTTGAGCGAAGGGGCGCTGGAAGTGGCCCTCTACACGATGGAACAATACGAAGACGCCGACGCAGAAAAGAGCGGCATTTATTATTTCATCGTCGACGAACTGTCGGCCATGCCTCCCGAACAGCCTTTCATGTCCGTGGCCATCGACGGCGAGGCGATACCCGTCGCCGGGAAAATCGAACAAATAGAGCCGGATCGCCTCACGGTGCGCATTTTTGACGCCAGCAACCCAGGCATTTATCGCCTCTTATCGGTTCCCGTTCCCCCGGAAGACGAAGAAGAGATCCCCGATTTCGAGGACGGGCAACCGGTCGAAGACATCGAATGGGGGTATTTGTATGCCGAATATTTGGACGGAAGACTTGTGGAAATTTGCAGTGTGTCCACCTGCGCCCAATACATTTCCCAACACGGCGGAATCGAGGTGGAGGACGGCCGCCTGATTCTGAACGCCGACATAAACGTCCGTTATGTTCCCGGGTATCAAACCATCACGTTTTCGGGAACCCACGGAGTTTTCCTCGCTGGAGATATCAATACAGCCGCCAACCAAGCAATTGAAATCTTTTCCGATTACGGTGACATTTATATCGGCAACGGAGCTGACATCGTTTCTTCCAACGAATTGACGGTAAAAGCACCCAACGGCCACGTCGTCATCGAGGACGGAGCCTTACGTTCGTCCTCCTGGACCGACATCGACATCGACGCCGGCAAATACCTGAAGCTGAAAGGGGTCACATTGACAGCCTCCAGGGACGTACACCTCTCGGCGGGGGACATTTACATCCAGGACGCCATCTTGCGCTCGTCCAGTAACGGAACGGTCGAAGTGACGGGGCACCAGTCGGTGACGTTGGAAAACGCCCAACTGGAATCCACCAACCACGTCCGGGTCACCAGCGGCGGCAGTATGAAAATCACGGCCAGCACGCTGCGTTCGGCTTCAAACCGCCCCATTGAACTGATCAGCGGCGGGAACATCATCGTGGACGGTTCCCAATTGTATTCAAGCCGGGATGTTCTGTTGCAAAGCAACGGCAATATCAGCGCCAAGGGAGCCACCGTGCAGTCGGTCGCCTGGAACGACATCGTCTTCGAAGCGTATGAACAGTTGAACATCGAACAGGCCGTCCTCAATTCATCGCGCTACATTTACGCCCGCTTCACATCGGCGGTGGCCAGCATGTACGTCGCCGACGCCGTCATCCGCGCCGCGGCCAATAACAACAACACCGTTCAGGTCAATCAGGCCGGTGTCCAAGTCTTCGGACGACCGGCTTCCGGCTGCATCAACAACAACGGCACGCTCATTTGTCCGTAACAAGGGGTAGTCATATGCTAAATCGGAACTTTTATTGGGGCATGGATATACGCGAACGGGAAATCTGGCTGGCGACATTGCAACTCCAGGGGAAGCGATGGAAGTTGGCCAATGCCCAACATCAGCGATTTGAAACACCCCTTTTTGCAAACAACTTGACAGTCAACCAAAAAGAACTGACCGAGGGATTGCGCCAAATGCGCAACAAAATGCGGCGACAAGCCCGAGGGGTCCATTTGTCCGTCCCGACGCAACATGTGTTTCTGCGGCGCATCCGGCATTTGCCCGATGTGGGCGAAAACGAACTGGCGCAACTGTTGAGGTTCGAAATCGGCCATAGCGTTCATCTTCCCTTTGACGAGCCCTTCTATGATTTTGTCAAACTCGGTTCATTCAAAGAACCGCCGCCAACGGGCGACGTAACGACGGACACGCCGGATGGACAACAACCCGCGGGAACGACAAGCGACTTGTTGCTCGTGGCATCTTCCAAGCCTTTGCTGACAAGTCTCATCACCTGTTGTGAAGAAGCGGGCTTTCCGGTTCTGTCCGTCGATCTGCCGGGCTTGGCCTTGCAGCGGCTCATCCAACGGCTGCATCCCGGTTGGTTGAACGGTACCGAATTGGTCCTGGACATCCGGCACGACGCGGCCGAACTGCATCTTTTCCACCGCGGCATATTGTCCCTTAGCCGGCCGTTGCAATTGACGTACGTAACAGAAGATGAACCTTCTACAGCCCATGAACAAGGATGGTTGGAAACGGCAGCGACGGATGCCCGGCAGGACGAAAGCAACCGCCTCGATCTGGCCGACCTGGCCCGCGAAGTGGAACGGAGCCAGACCTTTTTCCAATTTTCCATTCTGAAGGAAGACGTCGCTTTTGAACGCCTGATTGTCACCGGCCTGTTTTCCGGCGACACCCCGCGCCTTCTGGCGGAGTGGCTCTCCGTCCCGGTGGAAACCATCCAATTTCAGCCCCTGTTGCGCGACGGACTGGACAACCGGTACGGGAATCAGTACAGCGTCGCCATCGGCTTAGGCATGCGGGGCCGTTTCCGGCCCAAACGGTAACCGCCGTTAACCGTCGTTCCATGCTAGCCATGCAGGAAGATCTCGTATTAGGACGTGAGACGATGCTAATCGAAATCAATCTCGACCCGCGGATCAATAAACGCCCGACCCCCTTTTACGCGGCATTGGCCACCTTGTGCCTCAGCCTGCTTATCTTGTCCGGCATTGCCGCCTGGTACTTCCTGCTTCAACAAGAATTGAACGGCATCCGACAGCGGTTGACACAGGCGGAAGAAGAACGCTCCCACATCCAACAGCAATTGCAGGACTTACACACCGGAATCAATGAAAGCAACTATTGGTATCGTTATGGGCAGCTCATCGAAGAACTGGAAAACCTCACGGACTTGACGTTGTCCGAGGTCGTCCTGCAATTGCGAAACGTGTTGCCGCCGCAAGCCAATGTACGGCGCCTGGACATCACGGCCACCAGCACCGTTTGGATGGAAGTTTTTGTCATGACGAAAAGCGACGCCGGCCAGTACTTGGACGCCATTGTCAATTTGCCGTACGTCCAAACCGCCCAACTTCAATCCATTCGTAAGCTGGACGCAGGAGGACATCTTGCGCATTACGAACTGTCCATCCTGTGGCGGGAGGAAAAAAATGAAAAATGATACAAAAGATCTCAACCGTTATGCGAAAACCATATTCCTTTTCAGCATCGTCTTGCTCCTGGCGGGGGCCCTGTTGTACTTGTTCGGTGTGCGCGTTGCCAATCAAGAAAAAAACAGCTGGTCCCAGACGCTCGGTTTGGCGGAAATGCAAGTCAATCAGTTGAACCTCCGCCTGATCGACGAGGCGGAAAAAATGCAACAGACCGATGTTTCCCAATATCGGCGGCGGGTTCCGGACAAACCCGAAATCAAACAAATGATCGCCCAATTGGAAGAATGGGAAAAAGCCAGCGGCCTATCGTTGAACAATTTGACGATTGCGCTTTACCCCGACGGCCGGCAAGCCTTTTCCGCCAAACCGAACCCGCCGCAACAATCCGCAGCCGATGAACAAACGTCACCGTCCTCCGCCGCAGACCAGGGCGAAGACATCCCTTGGTCCGTGGTCGAAATGACCATTGAATTTAGCGGTACCATGAACGCCCTCGACCGCTTCATCAAGCAGGCGGAAAACAGCCACCGGCTCATCCGCCTGATTCACATGAATTATGAATATCGGGATACGGGGGATGCCGCCCCATTGAACGGAAACATGGTGTTGCACGCCTATTACAGTGAAGCTTTCCATCCGCTGGACAATATTTCCAAAGAACATGTATATTCAAAATAGATTTCCGTTCAAGGACGGTGACGCGATGCCCCTGTTCAGCAAATTTTCCTGGCCCATCGCCTTATTCATCGTTTTGGCGACCGCGATTTTCCTGGCCGTCACGCTCTATTATTACGAACAAACAACCGACAGTGTCAGAGCAGAGCTGGCAAGCAACCAACAGCTTCTGCAAATCCTCGAGGATGAAACGCAGGCGGCTATTGCCGCCAATTTGCTCCTCGTCGGCGAGCAAACCCGCCACAGTGTCAACGTCTTCCTGAACAAAATGCGGGACGTGGCCCGCATCATTGAACAGAGCCAAGCTTTGGACATCTTGGCCGACGGCCGTTACCTCCGGCGGGGCGCCATCCGCGGCACGCCGTACGAAATATTGCCCCCGGCCAACAAGCGCCGCATCAACGAACAATTGACCCCCTTCTTCGCCAACGTTGTGGCCGGAACCGACGAAATCAAGTCGGCCTACATCGGCACACCGCGAAAAGAGTTGTACATCGGGCCATTGGGCGATTTTGACTTGACCGGCTTCGACGCCACCGCGCAGCCGTGGTATCAGGATGCGGTGCAAACGCCGGACAAATACATTTGGACCGATCCGTACATCGATCCGGCCACCGGCGAACCTGTCATGACGTTGGCCAAAGCCGTCTTCCGGGACGAACAGCTGATCGGTGTGCTCGGTCTGAACTTTTCGTTGCGCACCATCTCTTCCATGGTTCAAGACATGCGCATCGGCGAAACCGGTTATGCGCTCCTGTTGGATCGCAATGGGATGCTCTTGGCCCATCCATCGGGTACAGACAAGCTGGGCGAAAACGCCACGGCGACGTTCCCTTTCCTTGAGCACGTCTTAACGTCCGAAGAAGGCCAGCTTCGATTTGTCGACAACGGCAAGGAAATGGTCGGATATTACTTCACCCACCCCGAAACGGGCTGGAAATTGGTCACCATCGTACCAGTACAGGAAATGCTCAATCTCGACGCGGCCGTCGGGCAAATGGAAGGAAAAAACCATGAACTGTTGCTGCAACTCAACGAGCAAAAAACGCAAATCATATACGCTTTTGCCGGCATCGGAGCCGTCCTCGTACTGCTCGGCCTACTGATTTCCTTGTTGAATTCCCGCGCCGTCTCGCGGCAAATCGGCCGCATCGGCTCGGCCATGGCCAGCTTGGCACAAGGCGATTTGACAACACAAATCGTTACCGTCAAAGGGCGAAACGAAATCGACCGGCTGGGCAATCACTTCAATGAAATGGCGGGCGACTTGCGAAAATTGGTGGAATCCAACTTGGACATCGCCCGGCAGGTGGATGACGCCGCCGGCCGGCTGCTGGCCGTCTCGGCCCAGGCCGGCGCGGGCTTGGAAAAATTGCGTCATGCCATCACCACGATGCAGCACGATACAGACCGGCAGAAGGAACAAATGGCCTCCATGGAAAAGGCCATCAACGATATGACCCGAAACGTCCAAACGGTACAGACATCCTGCGACGACATTCACCGAATGATGCAGCAGTCCGTGGACAAGTACCGGCAAACGGCCGACACCATGCGCCAACTGGACGAAACGTCGCAGCAAAATGTGGAAGATTTTCGTAAGCTTACGGACAGCATGACGACCCTCGCCGAACAAATGAAACAAATTCAAGGATTTACGACAAAGATCAAAGACATCGCCAGCCAGACCAATTTGTTGGCTCTCAACGCGGCCATCGAGGCGGCCCGGGCCGGCGCCTTCGGCAGCGGCTTTACCGTCGTGGCGCAAGAAGTGCGGAAACTGGCCAATCAGTCGGCCAAAACGGCGCAAGAAATCGAGCAAATCATCGGCACGACCAACAAACAAGTGCAGCAATCGGTCCAAAATCTCCAACAAGCAGCGCAAACCGCCTATCAGCAACACGAAATTGTCCAGCAATCCCGGCAATCCTACGACACTTTGAACGATTTCGTCGGCCACATCGGGGAACAGATAGTACGAATGATCCGGATGATGGCCGACATACGGCAACAAAATCTCCAATTGCGCGAGACGATGAACAACCATCAGCGGCAGGCTCGACGGGTCGCCGAATGGACCGGCGACATTCAGGCCGCCATAGACGAACAGTCGGCCGCCATCCGGGAAGTAGCCGCCTCGCTGGAACAGTTGTCCGCCGCATCCCAACGGCTCCACCAGGACATCGCCAAGTTCAAGATTGCCGATTCTTCATGACATTCATTCCTCCCATTGACAACTTCCATGGCTCAATGGGAGTTTTTTTCAACATGTTATTTACATATACAGGTATGTGTATTATAATAAATTGTGAAGAAAAAATGACAATTTCCAACTAGGGGGAGGAGCTATGGTTGTCAAACCAGCACGCCTACGGCGAATCTTCATGTTCCTGTTGTCCGGTGTGTTGTTGTTTTCATTCGGCAGCGGTGCAAACGCTTACCCCGGGTCCGGTCAAGGTAAAAATGAGGAACAATCCGTGAACGTTGTTTCTCCCGACGCCGATGCCGACACCCTCACTAAACCCGGAGCCCTGGTCAATCCATTGTTTGAAGCGGACGAATATGTCGGAGAACCGGCGACGTTCGGTGCATCATGCCTGACTTGTCACGGCGGCGTCCAAGGCGCCCAGACAGTGACGCAACCGTACCACGGCCACATTACATATGAACTCATCCGGTTATCTGACGGCAAAAATATGGTTCAGCCCGACGGAACACTGCGCATCGAATTGGACCCCAACGGCGGAGTTACCAAATACCGCTTGATGGTCGGACTTTCCAAAGACGTGTACGACGGCGGACATGAAGATGATCGGGCGCTGGCCGGTTGGCACTTCAGTCTCCCGCAGGGAGTGCAAATGGACTTGCCGTATTGCATGCACATTTTGGGACCAGGCCTGAGTAAAATCGTCGACGGCGATTCCAACCGGGTGTTCAGTGATATTAAGGTGGCGGCAAGCCCCGACTTCAAAGGCGGGAAAGGCGTCTTGCAAATCATTGCCGGTACCCAGAACGCCACTCCGGTGGAAAATAAAACATACGGAACCGTGTTGGTGGAATACCAGTTGGTGGAAGGGACGCCGGTGGAAGAAAGCGGCTCCGTCGCTACATTGCCCAGCCCCGTCGCCAGTGATGTCATGCTCGCCGCATTGGGAAGCGTGGCACCATCGGGCACATCGGTTCCCGCCATGGCCAGCGAGAACAATCAACAAGCCGCATCCGGCCAAGCGACCGGGCAACCTTCGCTCTACATCTTTATCGCCGTCGTAGGTCTCATTGTGGTTGCGTTCTTCATCTATCTCCTCGTTATTCGCAAAAAATACAATTAATTTAACAGTCATCTCCCATTTGCATCAACAATCAAACAGCCTATCATAAAACCGGCCTGCCATAAAACAACCTGACTACGAAAATGGCCTGCAAAAATAGCATGACATAAATAATGCCTGCCGTGGAAAGACTTTTCCTTTCCCACGGCAGGCATTATTCCATTCTTGTGCCATTCTTTTATTCCAAACTTCCTCACTCCTGAACGCGCCTTTTCGTATACGTCCGCTTATGCCTGCGCCAGCCACCCGTCTACCGCTTCCAACACGTCTCCGGCCTTCTCGTGGCAGACGAGATCGGCCAGCCCGTCCAGCCCCGTCGGCTCCTGGTTGATGATGACCAACCGGGCGCCCCGATGGGCCGCTTCTTCCGGCAACCGCGCCGCCGGGTAAACGGTCAAGGACGAACCGACGACGACAAACAAGTCGGCCCGCTCTGTCGCCTGTTGCGCCTTGATCCATTCGCCCATGGGCAACGCTTCACCGAACAGGACGACATTCGGCCTGAGCATCCCTCCGCAATCGGGACAATACCGCCGGTCGAATATTTCCCGGGGAAACATGTTGCCGCACGCATGGCACCGGACTTGGGCATTGTTGCCATGAAGCTCGGCCACTTCCTGCGAACCGGCCATGCGGTGCAGGCCATCCACGTTTTGCGTAATGATCATGCGCACCCGCCCTTGACTTTCCCACCGGGCCAATATGCGATGCACCCGGTTCGGCTGAACGTGGCGGAACTTTTCAAACCGCTCCTTGTAAAACTCGTAAAACGTATCGGGATCGTTCAAGAGCGTGTCGATGGACGCCAGTCGCTCCGGCACTTGCTTCCACAATCCTTGCTGTGAACGGAAGTCGGGCAAGCCCGATTCGGTACTGGCGCCGGCGCCGGTAAAGACGACCGTGTATTGCGCTTCCCGGATCCAAGCCGCCAATTGGGCATATTGTTCCGCGTTGCTCATCCACATCCCCCGCTTTACACAATTTCCAACAGTTTTTTCAACAGATGCCGCAGTTCCCCCCGCCGGTCCCGCCGCTCCAACTCTTCTTTGGAATGGACATGTTCAAAGGCCGTATACACCATTCTGCCGAACCCTTCGATTTTCAGCGTCTTGGCGTGTTTACCGTTTCCTTTTTTTGCCGCACCTTTTTTTCCCGCTCCCTTTTTGCCCGATCCTTTCGTGCCGATCCCCATATTGCTCGTGGCCGCTATTTCGCCCAGCCGTTGGTTCAATTCTTTCCAGATTCGGAACTGCAAATCGTGGGTGCTGAGGCCTTCCTTCATGTCGAAATAATCTTTATGTTCCTCCGGCAAATGAAAGTACAGATGCTCCTTCCGCTGAAAACCCATGCGTTCCAGCGCTTCGTCCGGAATATAATTTTCGATTTCCCGCTTCGACAAAACGTGGTATTGATAACCGTATTTTTTGCACGTCTGGACGACACTTTGTTTAAACGCTTTCTTTGCGGGACTGACATATTCCCCCGGCGACACTTCGTCACCGTCGATGAGGCAAAAAATCCGCGCTTTCCCCTGGTATTCGTCGGCCACTTGCAGGAGGGTGCTGCCGCCGCCGTGCAAATATTCGATGTACAGCTCGTCCGGATTCAATCCGCCGACATATTTGATGACCGTCTGCAAAAACAATTTGTCTGAGCGGATGTTCTCCACCAAGACTTTCAACGGACTGCCGACAAAGGTCTTGATCAGGTCGTAACTGATGAGGTCGTATTTCTTCCCCCGATATTCCACGACATAACGGGACCCGGAAAGAATCGTGCGGACATGGGCTGCCAAGCCGCTGGCTTTGATGCGCTCGACGACGTCCAACAGCGCTTCCCGATCGGGGTACAGTTGGACGATGTATTGGCTTTTCGTCCGGCGGACCGAATCGCGCACCGCTTTTTTCACGACGTATTCCCGGTAGGCTTTCAGTTCATGATGGTTGAACAACTGCAAATTTTCTTTTTCCGTCAATAGCAAATTGTGGATATTGTTCTCGAACAAATAGAACAACAGCTTGAGGACGTGGATTTTTTCTTTTTCGTTGACGATTTTTTGCAAAAACACTTCCGGGATGTGAATTACCAAGGGATGATGTCCTCCTCGCCCTTTGCCCGCAACGCCTTGTTCAACGCCAGCACTTCGGCAAAATCTTCTTCAAAAAAGCCCTCCGGCCAGTCTTCGATATGTCCGTATTCATCGATTTCCAGCCGCCGCACGACATTGTTGCCGCCGCCGTTTTTGGCGGTGTAATATACCGCCACGTCGTTGAGGTCGACTTTTTCTTCCACGATGTAGCGCCGCAGGCGAATGAGCATATGTTCACTGTGGGTTTCAATCAAAAACGATTTTTTCACAGCGTTGCGCCGGTTGGCGATGCCTTCCACGAACAAATCCATCAAGCACGACTGGGCGGCCGGATGCAAATGCAGTTCGGGCTGTTCGATGACCGTCAGGCTGAACGGAAAAGAACGCAGGCGGGGATATTTGTCCAAGGGCGAGTCTCCCATGAACGTTTGCACGACGATGGGAATGAGCTGGGACAGCCCGTGCCCCATGTCGATGATGTTGTTTTTCGCCTGGGTCACATGGTCGGTAACCATGAGCCGGAACAGGTCGGTCTGGCTGTCGATGGCGCCGCCGTGCAAATCTTCGATTTCCAGGGTGTATTTCAAATGGCGGCGGAACCAGTCGGACACTTGTTCCGTCAACGTCCCGCCCAAACGCCGGTCTTGCGCCAGGATGACGGGAGCGAACTCGCCGTCGTGTCCGACGTAGTTGACGGCGTTCTCCTTGTAGCGGTAGGCCCGTTCCGGCGTCCGGCGAAAAGGCCCGATATAATAAATGCGGTTGGCCATAAACGAAAAATACCGTTGGAGATCCAAAAAAAAGTAATAAAAAATGTGCTCGTACTTTCCCAACGACTCCCGCAATTCCGCCGTCAGCCGAAAATCGGGCAAAAACTTGTCGAATTTCATGTGCGTCGCTTTTATCGTGTCGACGGCACCTTTATAATGGCTCATTTCGTACGTCTGTTCGTCCGGCGACAATGCCATCCGGAAAATGAGGGCATGGCCGGGCAGACCGTACACGGCAAACGTTTTCACCATCAACATTTCGGCGGCGTCCTGGGCGATCTCCACTTCCACTTGAAAATGGTTGAATTCGCCCAAAGCCTCTTCCTCTTCCCGGGTCATCACCAAATGTTTGGCCAAACCTTGGGCCGGCAACGTCACCGAAAAGGCGATGGGTTGTTCCGCCTGATGATGGAAAACGACGTCCCGATAGTTTCCGTAGTCGATGGACTTGCCGTAAAACAAAAGCGGCGCCATCGAATCGTCCATGAACGTCTGCTTGAGCACCAGCGGAAAACGGACCAAGCTGCTTTTTCCCGAACTGTTCTGGCCGATGATGAGCGTCAGGGGCTTGAGTTCGATTTCCCCGCTGTCGACAAACCCTTTGATGTTTTGGATGCGAAAACTATTCATTGCACCACATCCTGGGCCCACATTTGCTCCAACCGCCGGACGACCTGTTCCGTCACTTCATCCGGCGTCAAACCGTCGACGCACACGTTGATCGTGCCCATTTCGTAAAACGCCTTCCGCCGCCGATACAGTTCTTCAATCTCGTGCAGCGCCTTCTCTTGCAACAGCGGCCGCCCGTCCCGCAACAGATGCATCCGTTCGCACAATTTCTCCCACGACAAGTCGAGATGAAATACGATGCCGTATTCTTGGCACACCCGTCGAATGTCTTCATTCATATAAGCTCCGCCGCCCAGGGCGACGACTTTTCCCCGGCTTTCCCGGCAAATGTCCGTAACGGTTTGTTTTTCCGCTTCCCGGAACCGCTTTTCTCCAAACTCTTGAAAAATTTCCGCCACCGGTTTTTGAAACTGCTCCTCAATTTCCCTGTCCGTGTCGACAAATTCCCGGGACAACGCGTCGGCCACCTTTTGTCCGACGGTCGTCTTCCCAACACCCATAAAGCCGACGAAGATGATGTGTTTATCCTTTAAAGGAATCGCCTGTTCCATTGCTCTCAAGCCCCCGCTTCCATCCTTTGCTACAAACTTCAAATTTAATTATAGTAAATCCCAATCTGACCTTTCAATGAAGCATGAGTTTAGCATTTGTAATTCACGGCGTTTTCTTGACATACTGATTTTTTAAACTTAACCTACTGAATGTAACCCCTTACACAAAAATTCAATCGAACATGCCGGAGGTGTTTTTCATGTGCGAAACCGCTGCATTGGACTACCGCCATATCACCGTTGAACTGACGCCGCCCATTGCCATTGTGAAGATGAACCGGCCGGAAAAGAGGAACGCCTTGTCCCTGGAACATATGAAGGAACTGACCGACTGTTTCGAAAAAATCGCCCAAACCCACGACATTTCGGTCGTCATACTCAAGGGGGAAGGCCCCGCTTTCAGCGCCGGGCATGACATTAAAGAAATGGTCGGCCAAGACATCGGCTTTTATCGTCAACTGTTCGACGTCTGCACCAAACTGATGTCCACCATCCAAACCATCCCGCAACCGGTCATCGCCCAAGTCTCGGGCATCGCCACCGCCGCCGGCTGCCAGTTGGTGGCCACCTGCGACTTGGCCGTGGCCGCCGACGACGCCAAGTTCGCCACGCCAGGGGTGAAAATCGGCCTGTTTTGCTCCACTCCCATGGTCGCCTTGAGCCGGGCCGTCGGCCGGAAGAAGGCAATGGAAATGTTGTTGACCGGCGAGCCCATCTCCGCCGACTTGGCCGTCCAAATCGGCCTCATCAACAAAGCGGTGCCGAAAGAACGGCTGGAAGAAGAGACTATGGCCCTGGCGCAAAAAATCGCCGCCGCCAGCCGCTTTACCGTCGGTATCGGGAAACAGGCGTTTTACCGGCAATTGGATATGCCCCAGGACATGGCGTATTCGTACACGAAAGAAGTCATGTCCCTCAACGCCACCGCCGCCGACGCCCAGGAAGGCATGTGCGCCTTTTTGGAAAAGCGCACCCCGGTATGGCAGGGGCGGTGAATAAACAGATTGTTTATATACAAATTCGAATTTGAACAACGGCCGAGGAATGAGCAACGGGTTGCCCGCGAAAAGCAACCCGTTGCCCTTTTCTGGCCTCGTATTTGTCATTATCGCCGCCTTCAACAGCTTTCCTGTTACAGTTTCAAAGAAGATAAAAAGGATGTATCAAACCGGCCTTCCTGGAACGCTTCGTTTGCGCACACCGACAACAGGAGCGGAATGTTGGACTTGATGCCTTCCAGTTCGATCCTTTTCAGCACATCGATCATTTTTTCAATCGACTCCCGGCGCGTTGCGCCCCGTGTAATCACTTTTCCGATCATCGGATCGTAATACGGCGAAATTTGATTTCCTTCCTCCACGGCAAAATCAAACCGCGCTCCCTCGGGCAGTACCAAGCGTTCCACTTTGCCGGGGGACGGATAAAACGTTTTCGGATCTTCGGCGTAAACCCGGCACTCCAAGGCGTGGCCCATCCGTCGGACGTCCTCTTGCGTCAAATTCAACCTTTCTCCCGCCGCAATCCGAAGTTGCAATTCCACCAGATCCAGCCCCGTCGTCTCCTCGGTGACCGGATGTTCCACCTGGAGCCGCGTGTTCATTTCGAGAAAATAAAAATGACCCTCTCCGTCAAAAATGAATTCCATCGTTCCCACATTCGTGTAGCCGATGGCCTCCATCCCCCGCAACGCGGCGGCAAACAACGCCTCCCGCATCGATTCATTCAAAAAGGGCGACGGCGTCTCCTCGATGACCTTCTGATGGCGGCGCTGGATGGAACATTCCCGCTCAAACAAATGGATTCTGTTCCCGTGGTTGTCGGCCGCGACCTGAACCTCAATGTGGCGCGGTTGCGTGATCCACTTCTCCAAAAACACTTCCCCGCTGCCAAAATACGTTTGCGCCCGGTTTCGCGTCGACAGAAACATTTTTTCCATCTCTTCCGGGGTATGGACCACTTGCATCCCGATTCCGCCGCCGCCCGCACTGGCTTTGAGCATGACCGGATAGCCGATTTCGGCCGCAAGACCTTTGGCCATTTCCACCGTCGGTATGTCTTCGTCCCACCCGGGAACGACCGGCACACCCACCTGTTGCATTTTGCGGCGCGACTCGATCTTGCTGCCCATCGCGTGGATGACCTCCGGCCGGGGACCGATGAAAACAAATCCCCTTTCCGCACAACGGCGGGCAAATGCGGCGTTCTCCGACAGGAATCCGTAACCGGGATGAATGGCTTCGGCATTGGCCTTTACCGCAATTTCCAAAATTTTTTCCATGTCCATGTAACTTTTGGCGGCCGGAGCCGGCCCTAACAAAAAGGCCTCGTCGGCTTCCCGGACGAAAGGCATATCCGCATCGGCTTCCGAGTAAACGGCTACCGTTTGAATTTGCAACTTGCGGCACGTCTTAATAATTCTCCGCGCAATTTCTCCCCGGTTTGCAATCAGAACTTTCTTAAAATAACCCATAACTCACACCCCTTCGTTGTTCATGAGCTCCCATATCGATTCCCCAGTAATGTAGACGCCGGCCACCAACAGAACAATGTTAACGGCCAACTGAAATCTCGCTTGATCGAGATGTATGTCCAAACGCCGGCCAAGCCATTGGCCCATCAAAGCCAGCCCGATGAGAGCCAATACATAGGCGCCCATGGAATGCATGACCGCACCAAAGGACGGATCGTAAAAAACGTGCATCAATAAACTCGCTCCATAGATGGTTACCATGCACATGGCATTGGTTGCGCGCAATTCATCCTTGGGGATGTTTTGATTCACCATATAAATCACGCTGATCGGTCCGGGAAGTCCGGCAGTGGTCGTCAAAAACCCGGCCAACATCCCGGCGGCATATGCGTAACGGCCGCCCCGCAACGGAATGCGGATTTGTTTAAACCCAAGCAATGTAAATAACAAAATCAAACAACCAATCAACAGCTTGAGCAAATTCAAATCGATATAGACATACAGCAATATCCCCAAAGGCGACCCGATGATGCCGCCGGTGATCAGCCGGCGAAAATACGTCCAGTTGACGTTTCGACGCAATATTGTAGCCAAGGACGACATGGTCACCAGCGCAATGAGGATGTTCAACAGTACGGCTTCATCCGGTTTGTGAAAAAGCAAAAAAAACGGCATGGCAATCAAGCCGAAACCGAAACCCGTCAATGACTGCACCAACCCGGCGGCCACCACAATCAGCATCTCCACCCCATACGACACATCAACCGCTCCCCCCTTTCCGTTGCGACGACAAGGATCACAACTATAAGTCTACTGAAAAATGAAGCGATACAGTCATTGAAATTACGAATGACGCTCATTCCAATTCTTCATCTCCACTTGATGCAAACCAATGATAAAGTTATAGACAAAGTTTGAAAATCAGGAGATCATGCCATGTTCGAAATCACAGAGAAGAAAAAACAACCCGAAAAAGCAACAACGGACAGGAAAACGGTTTCAAACGGCATTCGTCGTTGGATCGGCGGCATCTTCCTCACGTTGGCCATCGCTTTGCTGGCTATGGAACTGGTGCGGTGGCCGGTTCTCTCCTTCACCGGTCCAATGCTCTTGAGCATTTTGCTCGGCATGACCGTACGCCACTTTATCCCCGTTATAACAGAACTCCAGGCCGGCTTTGCGTTCAGCAGCAAAACCTTGCTTCGGACCGGCATTGTTCTGCTCGGCCTGCGCTTGAATTTGCACCAAATCGCGGCGGCGGGCGTACAAATTCTGGCCATCGACATGATCGTCATTGCAGCAACGTTCCTGTTCATGTGGTGGCTCGGGAAACGCCTGAATGTCGAAACGAAGATGAGGGCATTGATATCGACAGGAACCGCCATTTGCGGCGCCGCGGCCATCGTGGCCGTCGCTCCGGTGTTGCGCGCGCCGGCCGAAAAAGTGGCGACGGCCGTAGCCTACATCGCCATTACGGGAACCGTGTTTGCCATCGGTTACAGCATTTTTTTTGTCGCCTTCCATCCTGATCCGGCGCTCTATGGCGCTTTGGTCGGCTCCACATTGCACGAGGTGGCTCACGTTGTCGCGGCCGGGGCGGTAAGCGGTGCCGCCGGCGCGGACATGGCCATTCTCGTCAAGTTGGGACGGGTACTGCTGTTGGTCCCGGTGGTGTTCCTTTTACTCTGGATCTTCAAACCGGCAACGAAAAACGTGCCCATTCCCTGGTTCATCTTCTTATTTCTCGGCATGTCGGCGTTCCAAACCTTCATTCCCATTTCCGCCATGTGGACGGAATGGGGCATTCAACTCAGCACGCTCTTCCTCGCCATGGGAATGGCCGGTTTAGGCCTTGGCGTCAACTTCTCCACGTTGAAAGAAGGCGGCCGCAAAATGGCCACCTTTTCCGTCTTGGGAACCGTGGGCATCGTCATTGTTGGGATTGTCTCGGTTTTGCTAGGATTAAGCTAAAAGTTCTTTAGAGGCAGGGATGCAGCATGAATCTGCAACATTTGCAAGTGTTCTTGACCGTGGTCGAGCATAAAAACTTTTCTACGGCGGGAAAAAAACTCCACCTTTCCCAACCGACCGTTACCCACATCATCAAACAGTTGGAGCAAGAGCTGGA
>Ga0181858_1000600_pt1 | contig 17385 bp, 12 predicted proteins | sample NewIslPassag4_SG_FD_130749 | JGI IMG/M metagenome (GOLD analysis project Ga0181858, IMG submission 130749) | Feedstock adapted compost microbial communities from Newby Island compost facility, Milpitas, CA, USA - Passage 4_SG | ecosystem: Engineered > Solid waste > Feedstock > Composting ...
CATGAAGCCGTACACGGTGAGCCGTTGCAATCCGCCGGGGACCTACTGGATTTACGACTACTCTATCGGATTCCTGGCCGGTTGGGGGGCCCATCCGCTGGATATCATGATCTGGGGGTGTGACGTGGATTTGGCGGGGCCGATGACGTTCGAAGGGACCGGTGAGATTCCCAAGGAGGGACTCTACGATACCGTGATCCACTGGAATGTGACCGTCCAGATGGGTAATGGGGTGGTGATGACGTTCAAACCGGGGAGCGATTCAACGAAGTTTATCGGTACGGAAGGTTGGGTGGACGTGCGTCGCTCAGGCATTGATGCGGAACCAAAATCACTCCTTAAGCTGGAACTGGGACCGAACGACGTTCACCTGACCCGCAGTCCACGGCACGATCAGAATTTCATCGAAGCCGTCAAATCCGGCGGAAAGGCCATTGCCCCCATCGACGAAGCCGTCCGATCGGACATCATCAGCCATATGTGCGACATTGCTATTCGCACCGGCCGGAAGATAACGTGGGATCCCAAGAAAGAAGAAATCGTTGGGGATCCAGAGGCGGCCAGGATGTTGTCTCGGCCCATGAGGCCGCCCTGGAAGCTGGAGGTTTGACCGGCTGGTCCATTGGGATAGCGACGGGGACGGCCTCCACTAACTTTCTCAGTGACCGTTTCGTGCACGATTCAGGTGGTAAGTGGTGAGACGGGAGGCGTACAGCGCCCGGCCGCTGCCGCGCTGTGTCCGAGCCGCCACCAACAAAGGTTAGGCGTCCGCCCGAGCTGTGCAGGAAGCGAACAAATCAAGCTCCGGTGTCCACTCAATGAGCGTCATCAACGACGGCTGGTATCCGGGGAAGATTGCGGCTCTTTCGACACCCTGTAGACCCATTGAGGCTCGCGGCTTTCGATACGCAAATCGGCCCAGCATCCCCAGTCGCCGACGGAGTTGCCCGCCGGTCCGACGTCCGCCACGAGTTTCAGCTTAATGGTTTGTCCCGCCCACGGGCTCAGGTCAAGCTCCCAGGGATGCCAAGCGTGTTCGCGCTGGATAATTTCTCCCAGCAGCGTTTGCTGGCCGGCATCGCTCATTACGTAAACCTGGTAGAGGATACCGTCTCCGGAGTCGCTTCCATCCCCTTTGCCCACAGCACATCGCAAACAGGCGGGCACCTTCGGCGGGAGACAAACCGGTTTGAGGATGGCCGCCACGTAACCCACACCTCCGCGATAAGGGGGATGCATGAACAGGGACAGTTTTTCCACGCCACCACAGGACGTTTTCCTTTTGTCCACGATGGCCCCGGTGGCGGAGTCAACTGGGCCTTCGTTCTCACCGCGCACACATTGCACAGGGAATTCAATTTCAGGAAAGGGCGCAATTTCCACGGGTTGGCGGTTTACACAAAGTTGCCACATCTCGCGGAGGGTGAAACCGTCCGCACGGAGTTCCACCGGCACGGGCGTGACGCCCTCCTTTTCCGGCGGTTGGAAGGGTAGAGGCACCATCGTCCAGCTTTCCGGAGCGAGCTTAACCTGTTGAGTGCTTTCTCCCAGTTTAACCAGGAAAAGCTTTTCTTCCGGCAGATTGGCACGCACTGACAGCAACCATTTCCGCTCGCTGGCGTCCACCTGGAGGTCAACCTCGGCCACAGGAACGATGCGGAAATCCAACCAGTGTCCATTGTGCGAGTACCACACGAGAGTTCCCGGTCTGACATCGCGGGGAACGGTCCAGGACAGAGAAGGTTGCCCTTCGATCTTCAAGGTCTCCCCGGGTACGACCGCTTCCCGATCACAGTTGAGACTGGCGGACGGCGGCGCTTCGGGGACGAGCCGGTAACTGAAGGATGGATTCTGGGGGACGACGTGAACGAATCCCCGAGCGAACCTGACCTCGACCGGTTGACCTTCCCTGCCCTCTTCATCAAGGCCGGTTGCCCGGGCTGATTGACCATTCAACTTGACAGCCATGACGGTGCAGTCGAGAGGAATCAACTCAAAACTCCCGTCCGATTTGGGCAGCAGGACAAGTTGCCCGTCACAGAGTGCACGTGGAAAACGTGTGATTCTGCCGCGGCCGTTGGCGTAGATGTATGCCGGCGATTCGACGTAGTCGCAACGGTGGCCGTCGATCAATGCTGAATACGCAAGCAGGTGGCCATCGGGAAATTCTCCCCGCGCACACCAGCCGTTGGGCGGTAAAGTCAGGTCGATTTCCGGAATATGCCACAAATCGCGGGGGTGGCCGTTGACCCACAGTTCGAGACCGTTGGAGTACTTCACGTACACCTGGGACCGGCGATCCGCTCCTGTGAGGAGTGCTTGGCTGGTCGGTTCCAATCGCCCTTCTTCGTTGCAGTAGCGGATATCTGCTACTGTTGCCTGGGCATATCGGGCGTGAATCTGTTGGACGGAGTAATAACTGCGGAGTGCGTTGGCCATTCCGCCTTCCATGACGAGAAAGCCCGTGTGACCAAAGGCCAGTGTGGCCGCGAGAAAGCGATCCACGGCCTCCTCGTCGCTCAGGTGCGCGTGCCCCTGCGGATAGAACATCCCCAAATTTCCCATGCCAAAATTGCAGCACAGGGGGTGGAGTTTCCGCAGGTCAAAGTCAACCAGCCACGGATTAATGTCAAGTCGGGCGAGTTGATCCTGACCGTAATTGCCGTCCGTCAGCCCGCAGTAGTACCAGTGGTTGTTCCCTTCGCTATAGACAGGCCCATTCCAGGTGGCCTTCTGGTGGAGCATGATCTCCCCATACGCATAGAATGTGGCGGCAAATGTTCCGGCTCCTGGTACGCGGGCATCGAAGTCACAGTAATCCCAAGGACGCACGGCTGTGTGGACGTCGCAGTAGGCGGTGCTGAGATGGAATTTTTCCTGGATGATGGGGGCCAGTTTGGCCTCGAATTCAACTGCTCGGGCCGGCTTGAGGTTGTAACAGCGTGGCCAGGCCCGTCGCCAGCTTCCGTCCGACAGCCGTGTGACGCAGTCCTCATCCCAGAACTCATTGACGGGAGCGTAGTCCGTGTAGTTGTTATAAATACCGTAGCGGAATCCCAGTTCCTGCATTTTCTGGGCGTACCAGCGCTGTCCTTCGTCGCCGCCCTTTCCCGGGGCTGCACGGGTACGCAGGGTGAAACTCTCGCCGCCGTCTCGCCAGCCTGTTTCGTGGTCGGTGACGACGATTTTCGTCATGCCGTAGCGGGCGACGCGCTTCCACAGCGCGTAATCACGCTCCCGATTTGATGCTCCATGAGCCCGCCAAACTCGTTCACCAGCAACATGCATCCAGGGAGACTTTGGATTGGGAATATTGGGCAGGACCTCTTCAAATTGAGGCGACACTGTCAGGAAGAATCGCTCGAAGCAGTCATTGAGCTTGCCGTCTGTTTTGGGCAGATAGCGGGCACCGCCGTTGTACACGAGATGGTGTGGGGAAGGATCATTGATTGCGAAAAGGGCTGATGCATTGGAACGATAGTAGTCCACAAGCCCCATCAGGAACAGAGGCATGCGTGCATCCCCCGCCACGACCACAGCCGGTCGGTGGGCGTCACAAGTGAGGTACGGCAACGTGACCAATCGTGGAGACGGGACTCCTTCGGCGTATCCAAATTGCACTTCGCCCACCGTACCGCCGCGGCAGGCGACATCAATGACGAGGCTTTTCTGCCACAGCCGGAACGTGTAGGTCACCTCTGTGCTGAGACCTTCGGCCTCCGCCCGCCAGCGGGAAACGACGAACTGATCTTCTCTCCGGCAGTCGAGGAGCGTGTATCTCGGCTCTACAACCCGTCCGTCGGAGAGGCGAAGTCGAATGCCTCCGCTCACCATCGGTCGGAACGTCAGCCCGTTTGACCAAACGACGGCGACATCGCCCCAATGTCCTTCCCGCGGTTGGTAACGATAGGTAAACCGGGAATCGGCTCCCTCGTAACGGAATTCAAAGGCGTCACCCGTTTGGACAAGTTCTGTGCGATATGGCTGCGTGAGCTGGTCGGGAAGGATGGTTTTTTCTCGCGTGGGGAACGGAAGAACCCCGGGGCCGGTGTTGGTGCCGGTCGTCTGACCTTCCGGCAGGGTGAGGGGACGCCGGGGGCGCGGAGCAAAAACCAGCGGCGGCAGCGGTTCCAGGTAGGGCGGAAGGTTGTCGAAATAGAGAACGCGGTCCTCGGCGTTTGTACCGTCCCTGATCTCGATGCCCTCGACCACTCCACCCCGCCCCAGGGCCTTGGCATCTTCCGGACGAAGGCGGGTGTGGACGAGAAACCATTCTCGCCAGTACACACGGCCCATATCGGCTCGGATAGATCGGCCATCGAGGGACTTCAGGAGCACGGTGATCTGGACCTGAGGCGTGCTTGGGTCTGGAACCCATGCCCAGTTATTGCCGTAAATCCACACGTTAACACAATCCACCGGACCAGAAAACGGGACGGGTTGTGGCGGCCTGACAATCACTGCTGGATGCGGGCCGACACCCCGGTAAGTCAGTTTGCCCACGTACTTTCCCCAAATCTGTTGCTCGCGGGAGCGGCTGAACGAAGCGACCGCATTTCGAGTTTCCACGGTCCATCCATCGAGGTTTTCAAAGTCGATGAGTGGAGGTCGCGTATCCTCCGTGCGGCCAGCCCAGTCCATTTCGTAGGGGCGCTTGCCGACAATTTCCTCCCCCTCACAAAAGAGCGAGCAGAACTGTGTCCCCAGCAAAATTCCCCAAAGCGCCAGGTACGTGCAGGAGGTTGTGGGGTGCATGGGCATCTCCCTGAAAAACCACGATTGGATCATCGCTCCGGCCGCCCGCCCTTTCGGGGAAAAATGGGGCGAGAACGGTGAACGAGCTGGGCTGGAAAGCGACGTGCCAAGGCACGGGGTCACTTGTGCCCGGACGGCAAAGGAAGGACAATTCTTCCGGGTCGAGGCCCATTATGTTCTGCCTTCAATAGAAAAGCGAGAGGGCGTGGCTCTGCGAGGAGGAATTTGCCATGCGGTCTGTGTCACGGCGCCATGGGGTTTTGTCATTGGTGATGATCTTGGGCAGTGTCCTTTGGGCGTGCGCCCCAGAAAAATGCGTGGGTGCGGGAGATACCCCGTACCCCGACCGCTGGGTCTGGGTCTTCGGCTACGGTTTGGCACGAGACGGGGATGTCGCGGCGGTGATTCAATTGCTGGATCGGGCTGGCAAAAGCGGCTACACCGGTGCGGCAGTTTCTTTCGGACTGGACAGCCTCTGCAAGCGGGATGAGACTTTCTTTAAAAGGCTCGAGGAAGTCAAGGCGGCCTGTGCCCGGAATCATCTGGACCTGATTCCGTCCATTTTCTCGGTGGGCTATGGAGGTGGTATTCTGGCACACAACAAGTACCTGGCGGAAGGCCTGCCGGTCAAGGATGCCCTGTTCGAAGTCCACGGCAACGAGGCGCGGCTCATCCCCGATCCGCCAGTCGAGATTCAAAATGGGGGGTTTGAAGAATTCTCGGGGAATCGCTTCAAGGGCTGGCGCTTCCACGACCAGCCGGGGGAAGTGAGTTTTGTCGATACCGCCGTGAAACACAGTGGCCAGGCGTCGCTGCGGATGGAGAACTTTCGGGCAAATCCTTACGGCCACGGCCGCGTGATGCAAGAAGTTCGCGTGCATCCCTATCGGTGCTACAAGATGAGCCTGTGGGTCAAGACAGAAGACTTGCAACCCGTCAGCGCGTTCATGGTCCAGGTGCTGGCAGACAATCGGACACTGGCTCCCATTGAATTCAATCTGTCTCCCACCACCGACTGGACGAAGCTCGTGCTCATCTTCAACAGTCACAAATTTGATGTGGTCCGGGTGTATGCCGGGGTGTGGGGTGGTCGCAGTGGGCGGTTCTGGATTGATGACTGGACCATCGAAGAGATGGGGCCGATCAACGTCCTGCGCCGCCCGGGAACCCCCGTGACGGTCAAGAGCGAAGACGGCTCGATCGTCTACGAAGAAGGTCGCGATTATCAGCGATTGGAAGCCCCGAATTACAGCCCCTATCGGGTGGACCGCCCTGCTCCGCCGCTGCGGCTGATGCCGGGAAGCCGGATCAGAGATGGGCAGCGACTTAGAGTGAGCTGGTATCACTCCCAGAAAATCCATGATTCGCAGGTCACAGTCTGCATGGCCGAGCCCGAGCTGTACGAAATTTTCGACCACGAGGCAGCTCTTCTCGCGAAATACGTCAATCCTAAAAAAGTGATCCTCAGCATGGATGAGGTCCGCATGGGCGGTACGTGTGAAGCCTGCCGAGGTCGTGATATGGGCGAACTGCTGGGCGAGTGTATCACGCGGCAGGTCCAGATTCTGCGGAAATATATGCCCGATGTGCAGGTCTATATCTGGTCAGATATGCTCGACCCCAATCACAACGCCCACGGGGATTATTACCTTGTGGAGGGCGATTTTACGGGAAGCTGGAAACATGTTCCTAAAGACCTCGTCATTGCGGTGTGGGGTGGAGCCCCGCGCCCCAAGAGCGTGCAGTTCTTTGCCGAGCAGGGATTCCCCATCCTCATTGCCTGCTATTATGACGCCCCCAACCTCGACGATGTGAAAGGATGGGCGAAGGTGGTGGAAGGTGTCCCAGGTATCCGGGGGTTCATGTACACACCATGGACCAGAAAATACGATCTTTTGGAGGAATTTGCCGATCTCCTGTGGGGGCGCTGAGGGCAGGGCCTGGCTTGACGTGTTCCCCTGCCCTCATATCACCTGCACGGCCTCCCAGGCTTTCATTTGGCATCGGGTTCTCATTTGGCAAGGTTGACCGTGTGCCAGCGGCTAACGGGAGCCGGTAAGGCAGGTATGGCCCGGGCGGCCTAGGTCACAGGACACACTACGCGGAGAAATACTCCGGCTCGTTGCCGGGTTTCCATTTGATGTTACAGCCGAGGCTGGGCTTTTGATCGGGCGGCACCGGTTGGCCGGCGAGGACCGCTTCGATAGCGGCTCGAAGGTCTTTCCCGGTGACCGGGATCCCGTTTCCCGGACGACTGTCGTCGTACTGCCCTCGGTATACCAACCGATGCTCTTTGTCGAAGAGGAAAAAGTCAGGAGTGCAGGCTGCCCGGTAGGCCTTGGCAACCTCCTGTGTTTCGTCGTACAGGTAGGGGAACGTGTATCCCCGAAGTTTGACCTCTTCCCGCATCTTTTCCGGCGAATCATCCGGGTAACTTGCCGCATCGTTGGAATTGATCCCGACGATCGCGACTCCCTTGGCCTGAAATTCTTTAGCGAACTGCGCCAGATGATCGGCAATATGCTTGACATATGGACAGTGATTGCACATGAAGATGACCAGCAGCGCCGGGGCACCGTCAAAATCAGAAAGGCGGACGATGCGACCCTCGGTATCGGGCAAAGCGAAATCCGGTGCCTTGGCCCCAAGTGGGAGCATCATGGTGCTGGCTGTGCGAACCATCGAATCATCCTCCTTCTTTTTCCCATAGAAATCCGATGAGCGAAACGTTGACCCATCCACCAACTTCCTTCTCATCGCATGAGTCGCCTTTGCATATTGTACGCTGCCAGAAAAGAAGTCCAGGCCAGAGGATGGACGAAAGGGTGGGCGAATCGTCAGGCAGGAGCACCGAGAGCAAGTAGCTGCAGGTGTCCGGCAAAGCTTTTTTAGGGGCCGCGAGAGCCTTTTTTAACCCCGTCCTGCAGCAACTGACGGATCTCGCCGCTTTCGAGGGCCACCTTGAACGCATCAAGGTCCGGATAGATTCGGTGGCTGAGGAACTTGACGACCCAGTTGTGCCGCATGGGGCTGATGCTGAGCACCATCGCTCCATGGCGATAGGCCTCCCACATTTCGATGGCCGTCCCCATTGAAGCCTGAGGCAGATAGGCGATGAGAAGGTCCACGGTTCGACACATCTCATTGTGAAAGAAAAAGACCTCTCGACCGGTACGCCGGTCATATTCCAAAGAATTTTTGTGATCGGCGAGGGGATCGTAAACGTCGGCTTCGGGGAGATGCTGCCGCAGTAGGCGTTTGAGCTCCTCCCGGTAATCCTGCGGCACAAGCCCCTTGTCGATCATCGATCCCTGCATGACTCCTGCCAGAAAAACCTTCCACCGGGTTGCACTCGGGGGTGCGAGTTCCCGGCAAGTTCCGATTGCTTCCTGGGGTTCCGCACGCTCTGTCTGTCTCTGATCGTGGGTCATCTCCGATGATCCTGTGCGCTGCGTGGATTGCCGCGAGGCAAGTGACTGCCACAAACTTTTCCCAGCCGTCATCAACCGTTTGTCTTCACGCTTTCACGGGCCAAAAACGGAAGCGGGCAGGCGTCGCGGGGCCTAATCAGCGGGTATGGTTGAATAGCCCCCCATGCCCTGCGAAATCCCCCCCTTGAGTGTACCCCTTCTTCAGTGGGAGTTGAGACACGTGATGCCGAGATTCTGGCTCCAAATCGCTCCGCTTGTCACGCTTGCCTTATTCGTCGGGCTGGCTATTTACCGGTATCACAATGTCAACGACCGCATCTGGCAAATGGTACAGGCGAAGGACCGCCTGGTCAAAGAGGGGATGGCATCGCGGAGAGCGGCTTTGGCCCTCTCCGAACAGCAGTCCGAGACCGCCGGCGGCGGTTCGGGCCCGGTCCCTCCCACTTGCCCACCAGAAACGCCCAGGACCGCCGGCCAGAAAGCCGTCACTCGGTCGGATGGTGGGAGCACGCGGATCTCTCCGACGGGTTGGGATAAATTGGAAATTTCTCCCGTTGTAGCAGAAAATCGGGACGATTCCGGCGGGACATGGGGAAACGGCGGTTTGTCACTCAACGCCGAAACCAATACTGGGGCACTGCAAGCCCCCCAAGTTGCGACGGCGGTCCCCCCTCGTATGGCGATCATGATTCCCTCATCCCAGGTGGAGCCGCTGCACGACAGTCCCAAAACCGGCCCGACCCGAGCGGAACCGGTACCGGCAAAGACCCTCGGCGTCAGCCGTCCGTCCTCAGAACAACCCGGTTCGACGGGGGTTGTTTCAGAAGTAGCGTCTCGCGAAACGGAAAAACCGGGAAAGAGCGACAAAGGGATGGAGACGTCCCGCGAGGGTGGCGATATGCCCCCGCTCGTGCCGATCGAAGGCTTTCGATCGCGATCAAAGGAAGATTCCGAGAGAACTCCGAAAGAGGAGTTTCAGACGCTCGATGCGCAGCCGAGCGTGGCACGCAAGATCGAGCAGCCACCCGTTGTGGAGACGGAACTGCCACTCGTGACAGTTGTCAAAAGTCCCTGGTTTGCGTCGGAGAAACCGCGACGGCTCCCGCCCGTAGATCAAACTTTGCCCGCTCCTCAGGCACTTTCCCCTTCGGAATGGGTGCCCGCCGTGCCGCTGTATCCTTCTACAGGACGGTAGTGGCGTCTGGCACGCCCAAACACCGACTTTTATCGAGGCTTGTCTGCGACGGCGAAGCTGGGAGTGGTGTCATCGGCCAAGTTGCCAGAGAGCCAGGCTGAGGCTATCGCGAAGGGATTTTTGGGCAGCGAAGACGGCCCCGGTTTCAAATCCATAATGGACAAGGCAATTCTCGCAGCGGGGATCGCGACCGGGACCCAGGCTTTGCCACGGGGTCTTCTCCTGCCATTCTCGAAACGTGCAGAAATGGTCATTGGTAACGAGATAACAGGGAGACTTCCAGCCGCACACATTCCGTGTCGGTGAAGCCCACGCGGCGCACGGCAAATCACGTAAGCCCATCAGAAAGTCGAGGTAAAGGGGAGAATTGATCAACCGGAACCGCCGTAGTTCGGTTTTGACCGACAGAAATTTCCTGGCCACTTCTGCCCGCGTTAGAAAAAGCGGCCGTTCTTGCGAGATAGTGGTTTCGGCGTTTTTCTGCTCCGTGGGGGCTGGCGCTTTAGCAAACTCACTTGGGGCAGTAGCACAACCGCCTGGGGCAAGCCGGGGCCTTTCTGCAACGGAGGCATGGGGAGCCGGTGCCGACTGGAGACATTCGTAGGGATAAGCGGGGGAAAGCAGCATGCCATCTACACCCAGCTCGGTTAAATATTCCAGCAGCACGATCACTTCATGCATATCTGTGCAGGCGTAAATGGTGGTGTTGGTGGTCACCCGCATTCCCGCCTCTTTGGCCAGACGGATAGCGCGGGTCACCTCACGAAAAGTGCCCGGCCGACCGGTGATGGCGTCGTGGGTCGCCTCCATCCCGTCCAGATGGATGTTCCAGGTAAGTCTTTCCGTGCGTGGCAGGCGGTCCAGCCAGCGCGGGATCAATAGCCCGTTGGTGCACAAATAGATGAATCGTTTTTGGGAGAGCAAACCCGAGACAAGCCGATCAAGGTCCCGATACAGAAGGGGTTCTCCGCCGCACACACTGACCACGGGGGCATCGCATTCCCGTGCCGCGTGCAGACATTCCTCCAGCGACATCTGCTGATGAGCCATCGCCGCGTATTCGCGGATGCGGCCGCAACCTTCGCACGCCAGGTTGCAGGCGAAGAGGGGTTCAAGCATGAGGACCAGAGGCGGTCGTCTCCGTCCACGCATTCGCGAGCGGAATAGATGTATGCTCATCGTCTTTACAAGTGACCAGGGAAATCGCACGAGATGGAGGTCCTTTCTTGGCAGCTTTTACGCGCTTCGCGACTCCGAGGATGGGGTATCCTCTTTGGGAAAAAGCACGCGCAACTCGGGAAGATCAAGCTCCTCCAGATAAGGTGCGTTGACGGTGGCAAACCGTGCCAAGGCCAAAAGCGGGAAGTAAAGAGGATAATGGTGATATCGCAGGTAAAAGACACGTGGAAATCCCGTTCCGGTGAAAGCTTCTTCCTGCCATGTTCCCTCACTCTGTTGACGATCGAGCAGATAACGCACGCCTCGCAGGACGGCAGGATGACGCGGCTTGCCGGCGGCTAACAGCCCGAGGATGGCCCAGGCCGTTTGAGAAGGCGTGCTTGGTCCCGCCCCACGCTTGGCGGGATTGTCGTACGTTTCGGGTGTTTCTCCCCAGCCGCCATCGGGGAGTTGGTGTCCGATCAGCCACGTTGCCCCCGCGAGCACGCAGGGATCATCCTCGGAAATACCCACGGCACGCAGGCCTGCAAGGGCCAGCCAGGTGCCGTAGATATAGCTCACTCCCCACCTTCCCAGCCAGCTTCCGTCTGGCTCCTGAACTGCTCGGAGATAACGCACGGCACGATCCACAGCCGGGTGGCCGACGCGGTAGCCAAGACTCCCCAGAGCTTCCAGCACGCGCCCTGTCACGTCCGGCGTGCTCGGGTCAATCATGGCATTGTGATCGGCAAAGGGAACCTGGGTGAGAACCTGGCAGCAGTTATTGCGATCAAACGCAGCCCAGCCACCGTCATCGTTTTGCATCGCCAGCAGCCACTTGAGCCCGCGATCAATTGCGCCAGTTGCCTCGGCGAGCGCTTCCTCGCGGGACAGCATCTGCAGCCGCCCGGTAGATAAATGATCATCGCTGGGATGATTAACCTGGCCTTCACTGCGCACTGGTTGACGAATCAGTTCCCATTGAGGTGGGAACAGATCCTCATAAGGGTTGTCGTTCTGGAACAGGCTCGCCAGAGCCAGTAGGACGGCAGCAGTGTCATCGCAGTCTGGATAATGATCGTTGGCGTATTCAAAACACCATCCGCCGGGCTGAGCCTGGGCGCGGACGGCCCAGTCGCCAGGTTTCAGAATCTGTCGGTGTAGAAGCCACTGGACGCCTCGCCGCACCGCTGGATGGTCGATCCCCAGCCCCGCTTCCCTCAAACAACGGACGGCGAGCGCCGTGTCCCACACGGGAGATAAACAGGGCTGAACGCGGGCGGTTTGGTTGTCTTCATCGTAAATGACGAGCTCTTCCACATGCCGCCATCCGGCCTTCATCAGCGGATTGTCCTCGTCATAGCCGAGGGCCCTGAGAGCAATGAGGCTCCAAACCATGGCGGGATAGATTGCTCCCAAACCATGACTTCCCTCAAGGTGCTGCCGAATCCAGGACTCGGCAGTACGAAGGGCCCTGTTACGCCACGGCACGATGTGGTGACGATCGAGAAGCTTGTAAAGGCGATCCACAGCGGAAAAGAATCTGCTCCAGAACCACTGCAAACGTCCCGACGGGGATCCCCTGGTCAGAGGCCAATTCGCCGGGTGGGTGAGAAATAGTTCGCGAATTCCCTTTTCGGGTGGAAGGTTTCGGACCGGTTTTAATGCCCAAATGATGGAAAGTGGCACCACCATGGTGCGCGACCATGCGCTCAGCGAATAAAGATTGATCGGAGACCAGCGGGGCAGGAGCACAAGCTCCGGCGGAACAGCGGGACAGGCCGAATAAGGAATTTGTCCGAGAAAAGCCAGATAAAATCGGGTGAAACTATTGACGGATTCGGCACCACCCCGGGCAAGAATGGCATCCCGAGCCCGGCGCATGGGTTCCTCATGGATGTCGAACCCCGCAATCTTGAGGGCGAAATAGGCTTTAACCGTCGCACTTAAGTCCAGCGGCCCGTCGGGATAGAGAGACCATCCTCCCTCCGCCGTTTGTGTTTCGAGGAGCCGCGACGCCAGAAGCGAAACCAGTTCGCTCGATTCTCGGTGGAAAAAGGCCAATACAAGAATGGTTTCACTCTGGAGGATGCTGTCGCCCTCCAGTTCAGCCCGCCAATGGCCGTCCGGATACTGCCGATTGAGCAAAAACCACCGTCCCCGCGAGACGCTCCGCCTCAGTTGGGATTCAAGCGCGGAACGAGGTCGGGCCAAACAGGCCAACCGGAGGCTCTCCGCTCCTCTTCGCTTATGAATGTCGCCTCCCTGCCAAGGCTCGTCCATGCGCACATTCTCCTCATTTCCTGAAGATTGGAAAAAGCAGTTAAAACTGCTAGCTCAACTAGCTTAAAGCGAAGCCGGTCGCTCTGCAACCCGGAATCCGTCTGATTCATCCCCACTTTTGCTGTGCCGATGGGGACGCGAACGTTCCCAGGGATACGCGCGGGAGCGAGATGCGGCCCAAGGGGAGCCGACTGTCGGGTCCGCGTTCCAACGTTAGAGCATGCATTGCGTTTCGTCGGGCACGACAAGCGGGCCCCTCCGAAGGACTCCTCCGAGAAAGCTGCTTGTCGGGACCCGTGACAACGTTTGAATTATCCAGTTCACCGACCCGAGGCCAACTGCTGGGTAGAATTGCTGGTCAAACTGTTGGGGCCATTCATGAATTGCCCCGACAACACGGACTGTGGCCGAATCGATCCCGAAAAAACACGCCCCCTGCCGAATTCAGGGGGCGCAGCCTGGCGGAAGTTTTGATCCTGCCAATTCGAATTGAGAGCAACTTCAATTCAGATGGTGGGCAACTGCCACGGATCCCGGCGAGGCTCTCTGCGAATTCCGTCCAGCCACTCATTGGCCTCCGCGGGTTCCACGAATTTCCAGTTTTGAGGATCCCATTTCAGGCGCTTGCCCGTCCAGTAGGCGAGATTCCCCAAATGACAAACCGTCACAGAGCGAGCCCCCACTTCCACTGGGCAGATGGGCTGACGGTTCTCGCGAATAGCGTTCAGCCAGTCGCGGTGGTGACCGGGGGACTCATAAAGGCGGATTTTTTCGCTGTCCTTGAGTGGTTCCTTGACCACTTCCTCGGGCCAGCTTTGAAGCTTTCCACGGTCGACATAGACCACTCCATCCGTTCCGACAAAGTTCACACCCCCGCGACCATCGTATCCGCCATGAATGAGCTCGACGCCATTTGCGTAAATCCAGCGGACTCCCTGACCTTTTTCCGGGTTGTCGGGAGGAATCACTTCCACCGGGCCCGAATCGTCCATGCCGAGACCCCATTGGGCAATATCGAAATGATGGGCACCCCAGTCGGTCATGCCACCGCCGGAATATTCCCGATAGGCCCGCCAGTTTGGAAAGTGGTTGTGGACTCCCCGAGGGCTGAGAACAGAGTTGTACGGTCGCATGGGGGCCTGACCCAACCACATGTTCCAATCGAGGCCGGGCTCCATGGGTTCTTCGGGCAGGTCACACCAGCGGCTCGGTCCTCCCACCGCCGCGTACACCTGCTTGATCTTTCCGATTCGGCCGTTTCGGACGGCCTCGCAGGCAATTCGGAACTCTCGGCTGGAGCGCTGCTGGCTGCCCGTCTGGAAAACAACGCCGTACTTGTTGACGGCATCAATGCAGAGTTTTGCCTCGGCGATCGTCAACGTCAACGGTTTTTCGCAGTAAATATGCTTCTTGGCCTTGCAGGCATCCACGATGGGATGCGTGTGCCAGTGGTCCGGAGTGGCGATGACCACACCGTCAATATCCTTCCGAGCGATCAACTCACGATAATCGTTGTAACCGGCACAGTCCTTGTTGTCATAAGCTTTGTTGACCTTTTCCACGGAGAAATTTCTTCTCGTGGTGTCCACTTCGCAGACGGCCAGAACATGAACGTCCTTCATGCGAAGGAACGAGTCGAGGTGATACTGGTTCTGTTTTCCCATTCCGATGAAGCCAAGCGTGAGCCGTTCGCTGGGCGCTGGTTGTTCCGCCGAACCCAACGCAGAACGGGCGATGATGGTCGGCAGAGCTATGACGGCTGCCGACGTTTTAAGCATAGTCCGGCGGGAGAGTGAGGCATTCCGACGACTCATGGCGGTTTCCTCCAATTCGGGGGCTTAATGGTGGGACGTTACGGAATTGCACCGCTTTTGCAGGCGCCGTGTCCTTGCAAAGCCAGCACCATGGGGCAGAGAGCCTCTGGTCCAGGCATCAATGTGACGCTCAAATCTTCCATCACGATAATTCGTGATCACAGGGAAAACAAGAGACCGGGAACCCGGCGACGCGTCTCATTGGGAGTCAAGAGGACGAAGTTTCGTGATTGAAGGGGAAGTCCTGTGCCACCGACAGGGGGCGCTTCTCGACGAGTGCGTGAGCTATACTTTCAACGAGGCATGTTCTCCCTTGTGGGGATGATAACAGGCTTTCTGCCGCACAATCTCGGGAATCACAGGTGGCGATATGCAGGAGCCCCAGGTCTTCGCTCGTGGTAGGGATGATAACGCTCAACAGTCACGAGGCTCCACAGCGCAGTTGGCTAGCCCGGAGCAGCTCCTGGACAAATTGGAAGAACTTCACGCCTCGCCTGGGGTCGCCTGGCGGGCGGTTCAGATCCTAAAAGATCCGGACTATGACGTTTATGAAGTGGAGTCCCTCCTTGAATCAGATCCTGGTTTGAGCGCGTCCATTCTTCGGCTTGTCAACTCGTCTGCATTTGGATTGCCCCGCAGTGTCACCAATCTACGGCAGGCGATCACACTCCTTGGTGCGCGGTCGCTCCGCTTGGCTGTGTTGAGTTTCGGACTTGTCAACAGACTGACGCGGGGGACGCCCGCGGAAGTATTCGACGATTTTTGGAGACGGGCCCTGACGGCGGCTGTCGTGGCGGGGAAACTTGCCCGGCGAGAGAAGGCGGCCAGTCCCGAAGATGCCTACTGTGCGGGGCTCCTTGCCGAAATCGGCGTTCTCGTGTTTTGTCAGGTCGATACCCGAAACTACCTGCGTCTGTACCTCAAACACCGCCATTGTGAACATCTTCCGGCAGCAGAGCAGGAACACTACGGATTCGATCACGCGACCCTGGGAGCCTGCCTGCTCAATCGATGGGGTCTGCCCAATCCTTTACCTATGGCGGCGGCTCACCATCACCAACCAAATCGATGCGATACTGCCCTGCTGCAGGCAGTCCACGCGGGAACCATGCTGGGTGACGTTTTCTGGGTACGCCGGTCGGCTCTCCTCTCGACTGCCCGACAGTGGTTGGAAAAATATTTCGCAATTGATTTGGATGGCTTCATCAGCCTCGCCAACGAATGCAAAGGGGAGATCCACGAGAGTGCCGAGTTTTTCTCGGTGAGATTGAAAGGTCGTGTGGATGTGTCGGCACTGAAAAAGGAAGCGTTTGAAATATTCAAGAAAGCAGCTCTGGAAACAGCCATGGAATACGATTCCATCACGGCGGTACTCGAGCAGCGTTACACAATGTGACGTCGCGGCGGTTGGCCAGCCCCGTTAGCCAGTCTGCAACGATGCGTGACTGCCGAGCATTGGGAGCGAGCTGCCCCCCACCGCAACTCGATCAGCCCAGGGAAGGTGCCAGCGACACGACTAAACTCAGTACCACAGCCGCAGCAAGAAAGAAGATCATTGCATAGTGAATCGCGAGCAGGCCGGCTCGCCGCCGTCGATCAATTGCTCGTGCAAACCGAGTTCTGGATCTTCGCGTCATTCTGGGATCTCCCAGAAACCACAATCGCCCGGATGCGTGCATTTTCTTTTCGGCTAAATTCAGGGACTTCCAATGTCCCCGCACTCCACGAGACGAAAGATGATCTCGTCCCTTTGCAAGTATAGCATTCGGAAATTCCCGTGACGGAAGTAAATGATGCCCATCACATGGGACATCCGGGGACGGAAATATTGCTCCGCCGGCCTGTTCGATTTCGGTGGCCTCTGGGACCGTGACACTCCCACCATCGCACCAACCAATACCAACTACCTGGAGGGGTTTCCGGGAATCGAAAGACACGGCGTGCGGTAGGGGCCATTTGCGAATTGCCCCTACGGGCTCCGCGGGTTGTGCTCCGGAAACCGTGCCCAGGAGCTCCGTCCGGGCGACTCGTCAAACAAATCGTGCAGAGCTTCCAATGAATAAATCACCCCGACCGTCAAAAAAATTAGACCTTTTTCTCCTGCACTAACCGTGCAAAGTGTTCGAACGATCGGTCGTAAGTCGCTTCCGCCGCCGGCGGGAAACAGCAGCCGGGAAGCTGGCGCTTCTTGAGGTGGTACTGGAGACACTCGCAACACAGTCCTTTCCGCGGACAGGGATCGTAGGAACACGTACAAAACGAGAGATTTCGCTCTTTCCGGCATTCCATGACCTTCCTCCCGGAATTGAAAACCAATCGCTATCACTGAGGACACCCACGTCCCGCTCACCAACGCACCGTGTCCCCGTGTTGGGCGCATGTTCACCAAAGCCCCAGTAAAGTCCATTATCTTCTTTGCGGAAGTCCTGACCAGTCGAGCAGGCGAGCCGTTTTCGCTAACGCCTGCCGGGGAGTAAAATGACCGCGAAGGGTACATCGAGCCGCGGCAACCCCCAAGCGTATAAGTCGGGGTGCTTTATGCGCACAGAGAGTATCAAGTTCGAAACCGGCGGTTTTCGGAGATGCTTTGTTTTCTTCGCGATCGCCCCAGTACTTGGCCTGGTGGTCTGTTCCGGTTGCGGGCAGGACGAATCTTCTGATTCGCGCCATTCCACCTATTCCGTGCCAGTGGCGTCAGCCCGGCCGGAAAAACAAACTCCGAGCGCCACCGCGGCTGTGTGGGAACCAG
>Ga0181858_1000610_pt1 | contig 17263 bp, 14 predicted proteins | sample NewIslPassag4_SG_FD_130749 | JGI IMG/M metagenome (GOLD analysis project Ga0181858, IMG submission 130749) | Feedstock adapted compost microbial communities from Newby Island compost facility, Milpitas, CA, USA - Passage 4_SG | ecosystem: Engineered > Solid waste > Feedstock > Composting ...
ATTAGGGGAGAGCGAAAGGAGGAGCCGCCGTGGGAAACGTGGACCGCATCCTGCAACGGGCGCTCGGCGGGGAACGGCTGGGCGTGGAGGATGTGGTGGCGCTTTTTGAATCGGACCAGATCGAAAAAATCGGCCGCGCCGCCGACGAGATCATGCGCCGCCGCCATCCCGAGCCCATCACGACGTTTGTCATCGGCCGGAACATCAACTATACCAACATCTGCGACAAATATTGCCGGTTCTGCGCGTTTTACCGTCCGCCCGGCTCGCCGGAAGGCTATGTGCTGCCCAACGAGGTCATTTTTCGCAAAATCCAGGAAACCATCGACGTCGGCGGCACGGAAATCCTGATGCAGGGCGGCACGCATCCGGATCTGCCCTTTTCGTACTATCTCGATCTGCTGCGGGAAATCAAGCGGCGTTTTCCGAACATCACCATGCACTCCTTCTCTCCCGCGGAAATCTTGAAAATGCAGGAAGTGGCCGGCGGCATCCCGCTGGAGGACGTGCTGCGCCAGCTGCGGGACGCGGGGCTGGACTCGCTGCCGGGCGGCGGCGCGGAAATCCTGGACGACCGCACACGGATGCGCATCAGCCGGCTTAAGGGTTCGTGGCGCGACTGGATGAACGTGATGCAGACGGCGCACCGGATCGGCATGAATACGACGGCCACGATGGTCATCGGCTTCGGCGAAACGATGGAAGAGCGTGCGCTGCATCTCCTCCGCATCCGCGAGGCGCAGGACGAATGCATCCGGAACGGCTATCCGTCCAAAGGGTTCCTCGCCTTCATCGTCTGGACGTTCCAGCCGGAAAACACGCGTCTCCCCCGCGAGAAGCTGCCGCCGGAGGAGTACCTCAAGGCCTTGGCGATCAGCCGGCTCACCCTGGACAACATCGAGAACTTCCAGTCGTCCTGGGTGACCATGGGCCCGGAAATCGGCAAGCTGTCCCTTTCCTACGGGGCCAACGATTTCGGCAGCACGATGATCGAGGAAAACGTCGTGTCCGCCGCCGGAACGACGCACAAGGTGAACATCTCGCTCATCCTGCGCCTCATCCGCGAGGCGGGCAAGATCCCCGCGCAGCGCAACACGCGGTACGAAATCCTGCGCGTGTTTGACGAAAACGCCGTGGTCGAACGGGACTTTGTGATGGAAAACTGAAAAAAGTGCCAGCCGCGTCTCCTGATCGCATATTCCTTTTCCGGCCACCATAAACATAAGCAAAACCACGGAAAAGGAAGCGGGAGCGCGGATGGGCGAACGGATTCTGCGCATTTTCACGGAGGGCGGCCCGCGGGCCGCCCGTCGTTTGCTGGAGCTGCTAAACGAAGGCTGCGATGCGGACAATTATGCCGGTCCGGCCGGACCGTGGCGGCTGGAACCGCAAAGGACCGACGGGACGGGCGGATTCGTGCTGACGCTGCACCCCGGTTCAGGCGGGCTCGGGCGGGAGATGTTGCGGCGAGCGGGCGCCGCGCTGGCCTGCCATGTCATGAAAGAGTGGGAACCGCAATGGATGCGGGAACTGTTGCGGACGGAGCACGGCGTCCTGGACGAAGCCGAAGCGGACCGGCTTTGCGCCTGCGCGGACAAGCGGCTGGCCGCCACCGCCGCGCTGCGGGCCGGCTTCCTGGCGAATGCTTTCGCCGCATATCTGGAGCGGGAGAACCGTCTTCATCTGGAGGGATTCATCCGGTTCCGGCTGGGTCCGGTGAAAGAAGAGCTGCGCGAGGCGCTGCGGGCCGCCGTCCGGGAACGGCTGCCGGAAAGGCAGTACGAGCAGTTCACCGCCGTGCTGCGTGTACTCCTGGAGCACAGGGAATCCCTCATTCCCGCGGTGCACGTGGTTCACGCCGGCGGACAGGCTTTCCGCCTGTATGACGGGCGGATGCGGCCGCTGGCGTTTGCACCCGGTCCGGATGGCGAGGGAAACGGCGGCGATCCGCCGGACGCGACGGACCGCCGGGAAGCGCCGGAGGAAAGCCGCATCGTCAGCTGCCTGCTAAGCGCCGCGCCGCGCCGGATTTACATTTACACGGAGGAGCCCGAAGCGCGGATCATCCGGACGCTGGTGGGCATTTTCGGCGACCGGGCCGCCATATGTTCCGGGCGTTTCCCTATTCCATGAGCCTGTTTGATGTACAAAGTGCAATTGTTTTTGCCGGAAAGCCGCTTTCACGCAAAAACAATTGCACTTTTGCTTTTTGGGACACCCCATGGCGAGTGTCATAAGCATCCTGACACCGCTGCCGTACTTTCTGAAAACTTCCCATGCTTTGTGATTTTTTTCACATATACGGCCGGGCTTCCCTACCAAGATGAAAGTAAACGGAAAACCTTGCCAACAAGGGTGAGGGAGCCATGGACAACGTCAAGGATCACGAGATCGGCAGGTTTCTGGTGGAGCAGGGCCTCATTTCCGAAGAGACGTTCCAGCGCTGCATGGACATGGCGGAAAAAACCGGCGAAAAGCTGATCCACGTCCTGCTCCGGGAAGGGTGCGTCACGGAGAAGCAGCTGCTGCAGATGTGGGCGACCCTGATGGGCTATCCGTTCGTGGATCTGCAGAGAACGGAAGCGGACGAGAAGGCGCGGCAGATCGTCGACAAAAAGATCGCGGAACGCTACAAAATTTTTCCCGTCCACATGCAGGACCAGACGCTGCACATCGCCACGTCGGATCCGCTCAATCTGTCGGTCATGGACGACCTCCTGGTGCTGACCTCCTGCAGGATCGAATTCATGGTCGCCCCTCCCGATCAGATCGAGTGGGCGATCCGCCGCTATTATCTGCCGGAAAGGCCGGAGCCGGCGCCGGACGGGCCGGAAGCGGGAGACGAACCGGACGAGGACGCATCGTTCTTTCTGCCGGAAACGGAGGCGCAGTACGCGCCGGCCATTTCCCTCGTCCAGTCCATCATCAGCACGGCCCTGGCCCGCCGCGCCAGCGACATCCACATCGAGCCTCGGGAGGACGAGCTGGCGGTCCGTTTCCGCATTGACGGGATGCTTTACGAGATCATGACCATTCCGGGCCAGATGAAAGCTTCGGTGATCTCCAGGCTGAAGGTGATGGCGCGGCTCCGGATCACGGAGAAAAAACGCCCGCAGGACGGCGGGTTCCATCTGAAGGCCGAAGGCCGGGTGATCGACGTCCGGGGGTCCGTCATTCCTACGGTGTTCGGGGAAAAGATCGTCCTGCGCCTGCTTAACAAGGAAAACGTGCTGGCCCTCGACCGGCTGGGCATCGAGGGGGACAATCTCCGGAAGCTCCGGGACGCGATCCATGCCCCCCACGGGATTCTGCTGATCACCGGCCCCACGGGAAGCGGGAAAACGACCACCCTGTACGCCATCCTGAGGGAACTCAATCAGCCCGAAAAAAACATCACCACCATCGAAGATCCGGTGGAATACGTGATTCCGCGCATCAACCAGATCCAGATCCACCCGCCGGGCGGTCTCACGTTCGCCAGCGGGCTCCGGGCGGTGTTGCGGCAGGATCCCGACATCATCATGATTGGCGAGATCCGGGACGAGGAGACGGCCAAAATCGCGGTGCACGCCGCCCTTACCGGCCACCTCGTGCTGAGCACGCTGCACACCCACGACGCCGCCGGCAGCGTCACCCGGCTGTTCAACATGGGCATCGAACCGTATCTGCTGGCCGCGTCCCTCCGGGGCGTGCTCGCGCAGCGCCTGGTCAGGCGCATTTGCCCCGAATGCAAAACCGAAGAGCGCATCCCGGAGCATGTGCTGGAGCGCACGGGCATCCGGCGGCACCCGTGGGCGCCTTCCGTTTTCTACAGGGGCATAGGCTGCAGCTGGTGCCAGTATACCGGCTACAAGGGCCGGATCGCGATCAGCGAAATGATCTTTGCCGACGACGAAGTCCGGGAGCTCATCAGCGCCCAGGCCAGCGAGCCGACCCTGAGGAAGCATCTGGAGAAGCGCGGGTTTCGCACCATGGCGGATGACGGCCTGAGGAAAGTGGCGCAGGGGATCACCACCCTGGAAGAATACCTTCGCGTGATCCATTCCTGAGACGGCAGCGAGGGATGCCCTATGGCGCAGACGTTCCTGTTCAAGGCGAGAAACATGGGCGGACAAAAGGTGAAAGGGTTCATCCAGGCGGATTCCGAGAAGGAAGCGGTCGGCAGCCTCCTGCAGCACGGCTATGCCGTGACCCACTGCTCGGCCGTCCGCAGCGAACCGTCCATCTTCGAGCCGAAGATTCCGCTGAAGGAACTGGCCGTCATGTGCAGGCAGCTGAGTTCCTTCGTGCGCACCGGCATTCCGATCGTGGAAGCCCTGAAAACGGTCCGGCAGTACATGAGCCACGAAAGACTGAAAACCGTGCTCGGTTTCGTGATCGCCGACCTGTCGGCGGGGGAGCCGCTGGCGGACTCCTTCGACAGGCACGGCCGCCTTTTCCCGCCGTTTTTCATCAAAATGCTGCGCGTCGCCGAAGAAGCGGGAAATCTCGAGCAGTCCCTGACGGTCCTCGCCGACCATTTTCAGAAGGAATACCAGCTGCGCAAAAAGATCCGGCGCGCGCTCACCTATCCGGCGGTGGTCATGATGTTCGCGCTGGTCATGATCCATTCGCTGATCATGCTGGCGCTGCCCGCGTTCGCCGACATCTATGGCGACACCCAGGCTTCGCTGCCCTGGATCACGCAGGCGCTCCTGGATTACAAGGCGTTTCTGGACCGGTACGCGTTCGCGGCGATCGCCGTCCCACTGATCGTTTTTCCTTTCCTGGCAAAGTGGTTTTCGGCCTTTCGGAAAAGCAAAAAATTCGACGAGTTCATCCTGCGCGTGCCCGTCGCGGGCAGAATCCACCGAAAAATCGCGGTCTACCGGTTCAGCAAGACGCTGCGGGACGCCTACGCCGGCGGCGTGCCGATCGACCGGGCCATCCAGATCGCTTCCGAAGCCGTCAATAACCGGGCGATCGCGGAAGCCGCGGGCCGGGCGAGGGAGCGGATCCAAAGCGGTGCTTCCATCGCCGCGGCGCTGAAGGAGAGCCATGTTTTCCCGAACATGCTGATTTCCATGATGCACGCCGTGGAGGAGTCGGGGGACATCGACCCGCTGCTCGCCGATGTGGCCGAGTTCAACCGGTTCGAACTGGAGCAGGACATGGAACAGTTCATCTCCTTCATCGAACCGGCCCTGATGATCGCTGTCGGGCTGGTCGTCGGACTTGTGGTCATCGGCATCGTGCTGCCCCTGTACGAAGGCATGATGCTGATCGAATAACCCTGTGCATAGCGGGAGCGTGGTCATCATGAGAAGCACACGGTTCAGAAACGAGAAGGGGTTCACGCTGATCGAGCTTCTGATTGTCGTCGCCATCATCTCGATCCTGGCCATTCTCATCATTCCGAGAATCAGCGTGTCTCTGGATTCGGCGAAGGAGTCCGCGGATGAAGCCAATGCGAAGCTCCTGCAGTCGGCGGTCGAGCGCTACTACTTCGACACGGGCAGGTACCCGACCGCCAGCGGCACGGACGGAGGGACCGCCGGGGAGGAAATCAACGCGTCCGTCCTCGTAAGCCAGAAGTACATCGACGAAGAACCGGAAGATCCGTGGAAACAAAACCGCAAATACAGACTGGTGGGCGGCGTCGTGCAAAAATTGGGGAAACCCTGAGGCCGGCGGGGTCGTCGCGATGATCCGGCTGAACTGCCGCGGAGAAACGCTGGTGGAAGTGCTGGTCGCGCTCGGCATCGGTTTTGTCGCCCTGCTGGCCATCCTGTCCGCGCTGGCAAGCAGCAGAACCGCCGCCGTGGGATCCTGGAGTGAAACCGCGGAGACGGAGCTGGCCGTGCAGATCATGGAACAGCTCAAAGGCTTGCCGTATGAAAATCTGCTGGACTGGGAGCGGCGGTACCGGACGAACGGACGGGCGGTCGGCCTTGATCCGAGAAACGGGGAGTTTCCCTTCGTGATCGATGAGCGGTTTGACGGAATGGATGCCGAATTCGACCTGTTGCCTTACGAGGATGTGCCCCTGGAGGATATGCTGAAAATCGTGGTCCGGACCGGAAGCGTCGAGCTCGCCGGCATCCGCGCGAACAGGTGATGCGCCGTGAAACTGGCGGAAACCCTGCGAAGCGAAAAGGGCGTGACCCTGACGGAACTTCTGGTTTCCATCTCCCTGACCGTGATCCTGGCGGGCATTCTGGCCTTTTTTTTCAAGGAGGGCCTTTTGGTCTACGACCGGACGGTCGCGGAGGCGGAAACGCAGCTGGAGCTGAGGCACAAGCTGGAAGTCATGAAACGCGACATCCGTTCGAGCGTCTCGGGGGAAGTGGCGGGGGTTCGTTATCCGCTGGCGGACGAAACGAACCGCGAACTCCTGCTGTGCATGGGAACCGTCGAACAGCCTTCCTTTGTTTCGTATCGTTGGGAAGACGGCGTGCTGTACCGGGCGGCGGATGGCGAAGGGCGAAAACCGTTTTTGGCCCATGTGGAGGATTTCCGGGTTTCCGCAAGCCCGGACGGGAGGCTCGTTTTCGTGAAAATCACGGTGGCCGTGCCATCCGGATATCAGCCCGTACCCGCAGCCAAAACGGTTTCCGTTGTTGTCCATCCGAGGGGGAAGGTGACGGAAGGTGGCGGAACGCAAAGGTAGCGAACGCGGCTCCGTCTCCATCCTGGCCCTGGTCGTGACCGTCCTTCTGATTGCGCTCGCGGGAATCGCGGTCGCCTACACGAATACGGAGCTCAGGAGCGCGGGCAAACACCGGGAACAATCCTGCGCCTACTACATCGCGGAAGCCGGTCTGGACCTGGCGATCTACGAGATGAACCGGCTCATCGGGATGAACCTGGCGCCGGAGGATATTCTGGCGGCGGTGTCTTGGCGGGACGCGCCGTTTCATGACGGCACCTATTCCGTGCAGGCGAAGGAGCGGCGGAACGAATTCGGAGAAAACGCGGGATTTGCGGTGATGTCCAAAGGGCGCTGCGGGGGAGAGGAGAAGGTCGTCGGCGCCCTGCTGAAACAGCCGCTTTGGGAAGATCCGGCAGAGCCGGCGCCGAGTGCGCTCCAATTTGCCGTCTACGCGGAACGGAACCTGTCCCTGCGCACGCTGTCCGGCCTGCTCGGCCTCGGGCTTTTGACCACGCATCCGATTTCGGTCGACGGAGACGTCCACGCCAACGGGACGCTGCGCATCCGCCACGACTATCTACTGATCAAGCCTCCTCCCCCGACGGTCACCGGATACGCGAGCAGCACGGCGATCGGCAACATCGCGGTGGACGGGCTTGACGCGGGCCGGAAGAAAGTGACTCCGTTCATTCCCAGGCCCGTCTTCGACTTCGACGCTGCACGCAAAGCCGCGCAGGCGGAAGGGGTCTACATTCCGCACAGCGTGCTGGACATTTCCCTGCTGGGGCTGTCGCCGACGGACAAGCTCATTTTCATCGAAGGGAACCTCACCCTGGTCGGCCTGGATCTGCTCGGCCTTTCCCTGATGGACCGCACGATTGTCGCGAACGGAAGCATCACGGGCCTGCTGGAAGTGGGCGGCGTGGATCTGGTGCGGACGAAACTGAATCTGATCGCCAAGAAGGACATCCGGTTCCTCGGCGCGGTCACGGGCCTGCAGGTGGGCGGCGTCCTGTTCGCGGAAGGCGACATCGCCATCGACGGCCACGCCGAAGTGACGGGATACACCGGAGCCCGGAACATCGACATCGGGGGCGGCATCCTGAGCGGTCTCCTGGGCATTCTGACCGGAAGCATGCGGTTCGAGCACAACCTGGATTTCGCCGGGAATTTTCCGCCGGGCGCCGGATTCAAAACGCAGCGGTTCGTGGTCGTGGAGCAGAAGGAACTGGACAAGGCAGCCTGGGACAAAGGAGCCTGGTGAGGATGGCAAGCCGGTGGCGCACGAAAACCGGGATCCAGATCGGGGAACGGCACATCCGGGCGGTAGTCGTCCAAAAAAAGGGAGGCGAATGGGTGACGGTCAAGCAGGCGGCCGATTCCCTTCCCGGCGGCATCGTCCGAGGCGGCGAAGTGCTGCAGCCGCATCTTTTGGGGTTGCGGCTCAAAAGCCTGCTGCGGGAAAACGGGATCCGGGCCGGCAGGGTGTCCGTTTTTCTGGAAGATCTGCCCCTTTTCGTCCGCCGCTTCGCGTTTCCGCCGATGACGAAGGGCGAACTGGCCAGGGCCGTCGCGTACAAAATGAAGCTGGAGCTGCCGGTCGATCCGGACGACTTCTTCATCCGGCACGTCCCGCTCGGCGCCATGCGCGGCGGGGAAGGCGGGCAGCCGGAAGAACATGCGGTGGTGGCCGTGCGGAAGTCGGCGGTGCGAAAACTGGAGGAAGCCCTCCGGTCGGCCGGTTTGTCCGCGCTGGCCGTCGGACTCGAGCCGGAAGCCGTCTATCGGGGGCTGGCTGCGCTTGTTGAGGGATCCGGCATGGAAACCGTCTGTCGGGAGGCGGTCGCTCCTGCCGCAGGAGCCGGGCCGGAAGCCGTTGATCGGGGGCTGACCGAGTCTTCCGCAGGATACGGGCCGGAAGCCGTTGATCGGGGGCTGACCGAGTCTTCCGCGGGAATCGGTCCGGAAACCGTCCATCAAGGACTGGCCGTTCCTGCCGGAGAACGGGAACGGACAGGCCCGGACGCGGTAGCCGACGGCGGGGAAAACGTGCTGATCGCGAAGATGGGCGAAGGCCGCCTGATGCTTTCGATCCATGTCCGGGGCAGGCTGGTCCATGCGCGTTATCTTCCCGCGGAAGGCGCGCGGGAGGACCGGGAGAAGGAAATCCGCAGAACGCTCCTCGCCTGGCATGCCGAGGAGCGCGACAAGCCGGTCCGGAAGATCGTGCTTCTGGGCCGTGAAGAAGATTGGAAGGACACCAAGGAAAGCCTGGAGCGGTCGTTTCCGGTCCGGGTGAAGGTGGCGGACGCCCCGTGGGCGGCATGTCTGGGCATGGCTCTTATGCCTCCAAATCAGTGCGACGTGCGTCCCCGGCGGACGCTTGCGGCCGCCGCGGCCGATGCTCCCGTTCCGGTCAAGATCGGCATGCTGCTGCCCGTGCTGCTCGTTGCCGCCATCGCCTGGGAATACGGCTCGGTGGTGAAACTGGAGAAAGAAATTTTAGCGTTAAGGCAGAAAATCGCCTCCCATCGCGCCGTGGAAGCCATGCTGTCCGAACGGACGACGCTGCTGAGCCTGTCCCGGGAAATGGAATCCATGCGCGGCCATTTCGCGCAGCAGCATGTCAGCCCTTCCTCCCTGTATCGCTATCTGGTGAATCAGGCGCCTCCCCAAATCGTCATTTCGCAGATCACCTTCCATCAGACGGAAGTGACGGTATCGGGAGAAGCCGCCGGACCGCGCGAGGCGGTCGCCTTCCTGCGCCGGCTGCAGGAGGACGGACGGTTTGAGGAAGTCCGGCTCGTCCATGCCGGCGACGGCGGGGGAGGAACCGCCTTTGCCATCCGGGCGTACGGAAAGGGGGCGTTCACCGGTGCGCAGGCTGAGTGACCGGGAAAAATCGTGGCTGGCGGTTTTCCTCATCGTTGCGGTGCTGGCCGCCGGCGTGCAGTTTGCGTATTTTCCCCTGCTGGACAAGTCCCGCGGGCTGAAAGAGGAAAAGGCGCGGTATGCATCGCAATGGGAGCAGATCGAACGCAATCTTTCCCGGCAGAGCGGGATCCGGGAGGAACTTGACCGCCTGCGTGCGGAAATTGAAGCGTGGAACCAAGTGATGGTTCCGGGGGACGCGACATATCTCTACTGGGAACGGATTGCGGAGCTCGCCGGACAGGCGGGGGTGAACGCCAGCCTCATGCAGGAAGGGGAGGAGGGGACAAGACCCGGCACCCGGACGGCGCATCAGCGGGTCAGCGGTCCCGCCGAAGCGGTGCTGGCCTTCCTGGACGGCCTTGAACGGCTGGAGCATCCGCTCGCCGTGACCGGCGGCGACATCCAGGTGCGGGAAAACGAAGCGGAAGTGTCGCTTGCGTTCCTCATCAGCGCCATGTAGTCCATGGCTCCACTCATGCGGAGTAAACAACGACAAAAATGCCATTCACAAAATGCAATTGTTTTGCTGTCGCCGGAATCTTGACGGGACCGGACGGCGGCAGTATAATCTGGCTCATAGCAAACCCGCCATAACCGCAAAGGCGATGAGAAAGACACCGGAGCCGGCATCGGACGGTCCAGAGAGAGGCACCCGAGGCTGCAAGGTCCTCCCGCAACCGGCCGGCCCCGACCCCTTTCGAGCCGCGCCGCGGAACGTCCCGGCCGCAACCCGGACAAGCCGGCGTCAAGTCGGCACCGGAAGCGCGGGGTCCAGTATGCGGCGCCGGAACATGCCCGTTACGCATGCAGAGGACCCGGCCGAAGGCACAGGCGGTTGCCGTGCCGTTTCCGGGTCGAAGAAGGGTGGAACCACGGGCGAAAGCACCGTCCCTTTGGGACGCGTGCTTTTTTGTTGGCGGGAAACGAAAAGCGAAAGATTGGACCATATGGCGAGGAGGAAAAAGGCAATGACGGTTCGCGTGACGTTGCCGGACGGCTCGGTTCGCGAGTACCCGGCGGGAACGACGGTGGAGGAGGTGGCCGCGTCCATCGGCCCCGGCCTGCACAGAAGCGCCATCGCCGGCAAGCTGGACGGCCAGCCGGTGGACCTGTTCACGCCCATCGAGCGTGACGCAAGCCTGGAAATTTTGACGCCGGAGTCCAAGGACGGGCTCGAGGTGATCCGCCACAGCACCGCCCACCTGATGGCGCAGGCGCTCAAGCGCCTGTACGGCGCCGACAAGGTGAAGCTCGGCGTCGGGCCGGCCATCGAGGACGGGTTCTATTACGACATCGACCTGGACCGTTCCATCACCCCCGAAGACCTTGCCGAAATCGAGAAGGAAATGGAGAAAATCGTCAAGGAAGATCTGCCGATCACGCGGCGGGTCGTCTCCCGGGAAGAGGCCTTGCGGCTTTATACGGAGGTCGTGGACGACCCCTATAAGCGGGAGCTCATCAACGACCTGCCGGAAGACGCGGTGATCACCATTTACGAGCAGGGGGAATTTTTCGACCTGTGCCGCGGTCCCCACGTGCCCTCCACCGGCAGGCTCAAGGTGTTCAAGCTGCTCAGCGTGGCCGGCGCCTACTGGCGGGGCGACAGCAAAAACAAGATGCTGCAGCGCATCTACGGCACGGCCTTCGCCAAGAAGAGCGAGCTGGAGGAACACCTGCGGCTGCTGGAGGAAGCGAAGAAACGCGACCACCGCAAGCTGGGCAAAGAGCTGAAAATGTTCACCTTCGCCCGCGAGGTGGGCCAGGGTCTGCCGCTTTGGCTGCCCAACGGCGCGCAGCTGCGCCGCGTCCTGGAGCGGTACATCGTCGACCTGGAGACGTCCCTCGGGTACCAGCACGTGTACACGCCGGTTCTGGGCAGCGTGGAACTGTATAAAATCTCCGGCCACTGGGACCATTTCCGGGAAAACATGTTCCCGAAGATGGAACTGGACAACGAGGAACTGGTGCTGCGCCCGATGAACTGCCCGCACCATTTCATGGTGTACAAGAGCGAGATGCGCAGCTACCGCGACCTGCCGCTGCGCATCGCGGAGCTGGGCACCATGCACCGATATGAGCTGTCCGGCGCCCTCACCGGTCTCCATCGCGTGCGGGCGATGACGCTGAACGACGCCCACATCTTCTGCCGGCCTGACCAGATCAAAGAGGAGTTCACCCGCGTCATCCAGCTGATCCAGCGCGTGTACAAGGATTTCGGCATCAAGGAATACCGCTTTCGCCTGTCCTACCGGGACCCGAACGACAAGGAAAATTACTACCCGGACGACCAAATGTGGGAGACGAGCCAGCGCATGCTCCGCGAGGCGGTGGAAGAGCTCGGACTGCCCTATTTCGAGGCGGAAGGGGAGGCGGCGTTCTATGGCCCGAAGCTGGACGTGCAGATCAAGACGGCCCTGGGCCGGGAGGAAACGCTGTCCACGGTGCAGCTTGACTTCCTGATGCCGGAGCGGTTCGAGCTGGAATATGTGGGCCCCGACGGGCAGAAACACCGGCCGGTGGTCATCCACCGCGGCATCATCAGCACCATGGAGCGGATGACCGCCTTCCTGCTGGAGAACTTCGCCGGCGCGCTGCCGGTCTGGCTGGCTCCGGTGCAGGCGAAGGTCCTGCCGGTGAGCCTCGCCTACGAGGATTACGCGGTCAAAGTCACGGACCGGCTGCGGGAAGCGGGCGTGCGGGTGCAGGCCGACCTGCGCAACGAGACCCTCGGGTACAAGATCCGCGAAGCGCAGCTGGAGAAAGTGCCCTATATGCTGGTGGTCGGCGAGAAGGAAGCGTCCTCCGGCACCGTGGCGGTTCGCCGGCGCGGCCAGGGCGATTTGGGGGCGGAGCCGCTGGAGGATTTCATCCGCCGCATCCAGGAAGAAATCGCGTCGCGCAAGGTGGACTGACGGAGCCCGCCGGGGCCCCCGCCGTCCGCGTCGCATATTCCGCATAAGGGAGCACCTTCCGGACCATCCTGAAAATGGGGAGGTGATCCCGCCGTGGCCAAAAACAAAAGGCGCATCCGCATCGCGGACGCGGAATTCGCCGACGAACGGAACCCGGAAACCGTCAAGACGCCGAAACCGCCCAAACAGGAACGGGATCGATAAAAAACCTCACAACATGATGAGGTATGTGTTAGATAGTCTTACACAAAATCAGGGGGGATTTAAAAAATCCCCTTTTTCTTGTGCCTTTTTCCCTCTATAATGTTATAAAAGATTACATGACTATACGGGGGAGGAGAGGCGAAAATGAAAGGACCATGGTTCCGGCGGCTTGCGCTGAACGGGTCGTCCGCGGCGGCCGTCGCGGCGGAGGCATCCGCGCAGGACGACAAATGGATGCGCATCATCGGCGAAGCCGTTGTTATCGCCGACCGTCTGCAGGCCGCCGTCAGCGAGGTGGACCTGAGCTCGGGGAAGCTGGAGTCCGTGGCGGAACGATCCCGCGCGCTGGAGGAACGACTTACGGCGAGAAGCCGCGAGGCCCTCGGACTTCTGGAGGAAGCTTTCGGCAAGCTGCAGGATGCGGAAGCCGCTTCCCAGGAAATCCGGGCGTCATCGGAGGAAATGGGCGAGCGGAGCGCGGAGGCCCGAAATGTGGTGCTCGAGGTCAGCCGTTCCCTCGGGGAGACCGACGCCGTTATGGGCGACCTGGCTGGCAGCCATGAAGCGATGGACAAGCACGTTCGCGGTCTGATCGGCCACCTCGCCCAAATTGGGGAAATGAACCGCTTCATCCAGGAAATCGTGGCGCAAACGTCGCTGCTTGCACTGAACGCGGCCATTGAAGCGGCCCGCGCGGGCCAGTACGGCCGGGGGTTCTCCGTCGTGGCCCAGGAAATCCGCAAATTGGCCGACCAAAGCGCAGAAGCGGTGAAGCGTTCCACCGACATCGTGCAAAACATCGAAAAAGGCATCCGCGAAGTGCTGCAGGCCATGGAGGCCGAGAAGCGGTCGGTGCGGCGCGGCCTGGAAGAAATGGGGCGCAACCGCGAAAGGATTCAGATGATTTTCGGACACATGGAAGAGGTGGACCGCCGGGTATCGCTGACGGTGGCGGCTTCGGAAGCGCAGACCGCCCGGATGTCCTCCGCCTTGGAAACCCTGAACCGGGTCGTCGACGCCGTTTCCGCCATGGCGGCCAGCATCGAGGAAACGCTGGATCACTATCGGCTGCAGCGGGAGGAAGCCGACAATCTGGCCTGTGTGTCCGCCGCGCTCCGTGTGACGGCGGAAGAGATGATCGCCGCCGTGCAGCAGGCCGGCGTCGACTGGCGGAAAGGAAGGGTCGCCGAGGAGGCGCAGGATGTCAGCCTCTGGATCGGCTGGCTGTCCGCGGCGGCCGCCGACCCCGCGCTGTTGTCGCTGGATCCCGAGACGCACCGCCAGGTGCTGACCGGGCGCCTCTGCGGCAAGCCGGGCGTCGAGGCGGTGTGGTCCAACCGCGCGGACGGAACGTTCATTTACTCCGAGCCGCCTGCGGGACTGCTCAACGCCCGCGGCCGCGAATGGTGGCGGCGGGCGATGGAAGGGGAAACGTTTGTCTCGGACATCTATATCTCCGCCATTACGAAGCGTCCCTGCCGAACCGTGTCAATGCCGATTCTCGGCGCGGACGGCAAGCCCGTCGGCGTCGTCGGACTGGACATCACAATGGACGCCGCCGCGGCCGACTGACAAACGGACGCCGCGCCGTAGGCCGCCCCGCCGCTGCCCGCGGGGCGGCCTTCTCCGTCCCGGGACCGAGGCGAAAATCAATCCCGCGCATCTGTGCGAACGCGATGCCCTTGTTCTATACTTTAGACGAGCGGTTAGAAAAAAACGAGGCCGCAGCAGACATCCGTCCGGGGGTTTTACGCCATGCGACAGGGATACACGCATCGAATGTTCTGGGGCATCGTCCTGATCGCTTTCGGCACCGGTTTCCTGCTCAACCGGCTTGGCATCATCACCATGGAAATCGGCGAGATGATCGGCAGGTTCTGGCCGGTTTTCCTCATCCTGTTCGGCCTGCAGGGGCTTCTCCTGCAACGCCGTTCCGGTTCCTGGTGGAATCTGCTCCTGATTGTGATCGGGATTTACTTTCTGGGACGCAACCTTGGCCTGGTCTTCATAAGCCCGGGAGAGTTTTTCACGCTTCTCCTCCCGTTAGGGATCATTGTGGCCGGCCTTTACATGATTGCGCGGGGAATGCGGTCGAAACAGGAACCGCCTCCGCCGAACGGATGGAAAACGGTGGAACCGCCTCCTCCGTCTCATATGTCGCCTCCCCCGTCCTGGGAACCGCCCAATCCGTATGGCTCTGGCCCGGGCACAGGCCCCGGCGTGAACCCGGGCGCACCGGCCGGCACGGCTCCGGGCGGACCGGAAGGCGCGGTGCGTGGCGGACAGGCCGGCGGTGGACCGGGCGGACCGGGAAGCGCGGCGCCGGGCGGATCGGGCTATGGGCCTGGCGGGCCGACGGGAGCGATGTTTGGCGGATCGGCCGGCGCCGGCCCTGGCGCGTCGATGGGAGCCGTGCACGGCACACCGTCGGGCGCGATGCCGGGCGCGGCGGGACGGCCTGGCGGCGAAGTTCCTCCCCCGCCCGGAGAAGCGCCGGGCAGAAGGGGATGGCGGCCGTTCGGCCCTTGGTCCGATTGCAACCGCCCCCACGAGGGCCCATACGAACAGGAGCACAGCCGGTTCATCGGCGACACGTACATCGGGCACGACCACTGGGAGCTCAGGCCGATGAACGTCTCCCATTTCATCGGCGACACGGTGCTGGATCTGACGAAGGCGCACATTCCGGTGGGTGAAACAAAAATCCACGTTTCCTCGTTTATCGGAGACGTCAAGGTGTTTTTGCCGAACGACCCTTCCGTCGGCGTCCGGGTGACTTCCAGCTGCCTGATCGGCAGCGTAACGGTGCTGGGCCGCAACGAGGGCGGGTTTTTCAACCAGATGACGGTGGAGACGCCGGGATATCACGACGTGCCCAAAAAGATCGCCCTCGTGGTCAGCGCCTTCATCGGCGACGTCCGCGTGACGAAGGTGGGCTGACGGATGAGGCGGCTGTTTCGCAACGCGAAATGGCAGTGGACGTCCTTTGCCGCGGCGTCCACCGCCATTGTTTTGCTGATCGTCTACTTTGTCTGGTTTGCCGACGACTCGCCCCCCGCGGGAGAGCGGTTCGGCTGGTTCGCCGCGCTGGTGCTGGTGAACACGGCCGTTGCCTATGTGGTGGGGCTCCGCATCCAGCGCAAGCTGGACCAGGTGCATCTGGCGATCAAGCAGGCCGCCGCCGGCAACCTCGGCGTCCGGCTTCCCGAGCAGGAAGAGGGCGCCTTCGCCGGCGTGCACCGCGATTTCAACCGCCTGCTGGCGCAGCTGGAAGGCAGGTTGAAGCTGCTGCAGGAGCTCGGGGAAAAGGACATCCTGGAAGACGCGTCCGCCGTGGAGGCGGCGGTGCTGGAGGAGCGGCGCCGGCTGGCCCGCGATCTGCACGATACCGTCAGCCAGCAGCTGTTCGCGCTGCACATGTCGGCTTCGTCCCTGCCGGTGCTCCTGGAACGCAACCGGGAAGAGGCGGAAAAAGTCATCCGCCAGCTGATCGGCATGTCCGCCGCCGCCCAGCGGCAGATGCGGGGGCTGATCGCCCAGCTGCGGCCCCTTGAACTCCAGGGACGCACCCTCTCCGACGCCCTGGAACGCTGGTTTCCCGATTATTGCCGCCAGAACGGCTTGCAGGGCCCCCTGGATATCCATCTTTCCGGACGGCTGCCCGAAGCGATTGAGCATCAGCTTTTTCTCATCATCCAGGAAGCGATGGCCAACGTCGTCAAACACGCCGACGCCCGCACCGTCCGCCTGTTCCTGGGCGAAACCGGCCGTCAGGTGGTCCTCACGGTGGAAGATGACGGCACGGGGTTTCGGGCGGACGAGATCCGGGTGGGTTCCCACGGGTTGTCCACCATGCGGGAGCGCGCCCGCAAGCTGGGAGGAGAGGCGGAGATCGTCACCAAGCCGGGTTCCGGCACCAGGGTTCGGGTGACGTTTCCCCTTTTTGAACCGGAAGCAGCACCGGAAGGAGAAAGGAGCACAAATCCCGATGAGTGAAACAAAACCCGTCTGGAACGTGCTGATCGTGGACGACCACGAAATGGTGCGGACCGGGCTGCGCACGTACCTGATGCTGGACGACCGTTTCCGGGTGATCGGAGAAGCCGGCTCGGGCAGGGAAGCGCTGGAGAAGCTTGTTGCCGGCGCTTACGGCGGCGTCCCCGACATCATCCTGATGGACCTGATGATGCCGGAGATGGACGGCGTCGAGGCGACGAAGGCCATCCTCGAGCGTTTTCCCGGGATCCGGATCATCATCCTGACCAGTTTCCTGGAAGATGACAAAGTGGTGGCGGCAATCGAAGCCGGCGCCGTCAGCTACGTGCTGAAGACGGTGTCGGCGGAAGAGCTGAACTACGCCATGCAGGGCGCAATGCGCAACATGCCGGTGATGAGCGGAGAAGTTTCGCAGGCCCTCACCCGCGGGCTCAGGCGGCGGACCGCGGAAGACGAAGCCGAAGGCCTCACGGAACGGGAACGGGAAGTGCTGATGCTCATCGCGGAAGGAAAATCGAACAAGGAAATCGGCGAAGAGCTCTTCATCAGCATCAAAACGGTCAAGACCCACGTGAGCAACCTGCTG
>Ga0181858_1000613_pt1 | contig 17224 bp, 14 predicted proteins | sample NewIslPassag4_SG_FD_130749 | JGI IMG/M metagenome (GOLD analysis project Ga0181858, IMG submission 130749) | Feedstock adapted compost microbial communities from Newby Island compost facility, Milpitas, CA, USA - Passage 4_SG | ecosystem: Engineered > Solid waste > Feedstock > Composting ...
CCATCGGCCCCGTAAAATTGCCCGAGCGCCTGCGGGAAGGCTCCAAGGTGACCCTGGTGGGAACCTTCGAAACCGTGGGGGCGGCCGCCAGCCAAATTACGGTGGAAATTCCGGCGGGCAGCGTCGCACAGCTGATGGCCGGCGACGCGTCGGAAGGCCTGACGATTCAATTGGGCGAAGAAGCGCAGGTGGCCGCTTTGGTCCTCGACGCCGCCGCCAAAGTGGTCGGAGAAGGAAAAGTTGTGAAAGTTACGGTCAGCGAGAAGGCAAAAGCGGAGACTTCCATCGAAGTAAATGCCGAGGAAATTGTGAATGAAGGAGAAGAAAATGCTCCTAGCCCGCCTTCTCCGGCGCCGACCCCTCCGCCGCCACCGTCGTGGATTTCGCTGACGGGGGTGACGGTAACCGGGCCATATTTTGTCGGCGAGACGCTGACGGCCGCGCCGGCTCCTCCTGGCGCGACAGTGCAGTACCAGTGGCAGCGCGCCTCCGCTCAAAATGGCGCATATGCGGATATCGCAGGCGCGACGGCCGGCACGTATCAAATCAGGGAAGAGGATTTGGGGCAATGGATTCGGGTCCGCGCCGCCGGAACGGGAAGCTACGCGGGAACCGTCTACAGCGCGGCACGGCGGGTTGAGGCGCTGCCCGTTGCGGCGGTGCGTGTCGATCCGGAGGCCATCTTCCTGAGTGTCGGTGAAACGGAAACCTTGAAGGCCATCGTGGAACCGGCAAACGCCACCAACAGGAAGGTGCGCTGGTCGTCCGGCAACGATCAGGTGGCAACCGTCGCCGACGATGGCACCGTCACTGCCGTAGCCCCGGGCACGGCGGTCATTACAGCCGTATCCGACGACGATCCGTCCATTACCGGCACGGCCCTTGTCCGCGTAATTTCGGACCTGGCGAATGTGGCGGCGCAGGATTTTGGCGTGGTAAAAAGCGGCCAGGTCGTGGGCTACAGTGTGGGCTTCCGGCTCATCGAAGCGAAGGCGGCCGATGTGGAGCGAATCTCCATCAAGCTGTATAAGGGCGGCGAGGAACTGGCCGAAGTCCTATCCGGCAAAGTTCTGGACAATTATGCGGAACACTCCGTGCTTTCGGCTCCCTTCGACATGCTGGGCAGCTTCGGCTATGCAAACGACGAGGGCGGCAACTGGATCTACAGCGGCTGGAAAGGTTATGTCACGGATATTCCGGATCGGGCCGAAATTACCGTAACCTTCAAAAACGGCGAGGTTCAAACGGCGGTCAATGCGAAGCTGACGGGAAACAAGGACCTTTTCGGCGGAGGAACCATCACCAAGACGGCTTACTGGGGAACGCCGATCGATGTCTTTTATTACTTTAATTTCGAGCTGGCCGACGGTTTGACGATCGGGCAACTGGCATCTCTGGAAGCCACGGCTTATGACGGTGATCGGCGTCTGTCCACCATCCGCCTGCGCAAAGAGAAATTCGAGGAATATAAGGATCTTTTAAAGCTGGGCGGGTCTTTCCGAAGCGATCCGGAGGCCAATCCTTCAAGTTCCTGGGAGCTGGAATCCTTCGACGGCACCATGCCGGACCGATTCGTCGTCGAATACCGCACGGAGGACGGGAAAAAGTACCGAATCGTGGCCGAAAACCCGGTCTGGGCGAATGAAGGATTCAAACCCGTCGTGAACGCCCAAACCGGCACCGGCTATCAAACCATTCAGGCCGCCATCGACGCGGCGGGGCCGGGAGAAAACACGATCCTGGTTTCCCCGTGGGATTACGGCACGGGCGAAATTGCGATCCGGCAGCGGGAAGGCGTCCATATTACCCTGGCCGCCCTGGGCGATGTCGTATTGAAACGGCAGATCAAGATTGACGGGGATGGCAGGGCCGGCGGCAGCGAAACCCTGACAATCAAGGGGTTCACCTTCGATTTCTCCGATGCCGCAGAGTCGCTCAGCATCATTTCGGCGCAAAAAGGCGAGCTGGGTTCCGCCAAAAACAACTACGCCCATAACATCACCATCGAGGATGTCAAGTTTATCGGAAAACCCGGCTTGGAAATCGTGGCGGTGAAAACGACAACCGGCTCCACTTTTGGGCTGACCATCCGCAATTGCATCGGAGAAAACCTGCACAGCCTGGGCCAGCTCCATGTGGGTAAAGGATTCCTGGCGGAAAATTGCACCGTCACCGGCGGCGAGAGCGGCATCAACTACTACGGCAACGGCGACGCCGTCATCGACCGATTGACGGTGGAGGGGACCAATTACGGCGTACGCGCGGGGCAGTCAAGCGGAAGCCTGAATGAGAACGCCAAGCTGACCATACGGAATAGCAGCCTGACGGCCGAGTACCCCCTCTGGCTGCGCGGCGACGCGCCCCATGTCGTCGAAGTGTACAACACCATCCTTACGAGTATTATTGAAGACAACGACGTGATCCGCAACGATGCGGGAGCGGAGATCATAGTGGAACCTTGATATAAAAATGACACCGGCGGGAAGCTGCGGACCCGCCGGTTTATTTTTTTGTGTGCCCGGCGCGGACAACATCTATAAGGTCCGATTTGGCCACAACGTCTGGCTGCCGGAGGCCCTTCCCCATGTTCTATTCGGGTTATATTTATATTAGAATACATAACAACATAATAACACGCGCGCAGGAGAGAGGTGAGAGCATGGATATTCTGGATTTGCGCGTGTTTTTGCAAACGGCGGAATCCCGGAGCATGAGCAAGGCTGCGGCGAATGTGCATATGACGCAGCCGGCGGTAAGCAACCGCATTTTGCAATTGGAAAAGGAGCTCGGGGCGCAGCTGTTCGTCCGCGGCCCGTCGGGCGCCGTGCTGACGGAGGCGGGAAGGCGGTTTTATTATTTCGCGCTGTACGCTTACACCGCGATCGAAAGGGGAAAAGAGGCGCTGGCCGCTTCGGGCGAAGAAGCGGACGCCTGCCGCTTGAGGCTGGGGGTCGTCGGCAATGTGAAAGGCGTGCTGAGCCGCGCGATCACGGAAGCGCTCGTCGCCGGTTCCGACGCTTTTGTTCCCTGGCAGATGCGCACGGGGGAGTCCGGCGAACTCGGCTTGATGGTGCAAACCGGCCAGCTCGATTGGGGGTATGTGCATGAAGTGCCGTTCTGTTTGCCGGATGTGAAAATCGAGCCGCTGGCGGAGGCGGATATCGTGTTTATCGGCCCGGCGTCCGCAGGCGCGCGGTACCGGCATTTGCTCACCTATATCGAGAAACATCCGTTTATCTTGCTGAAAAGGGGAATGCCGCTGCGCGAGCTGCTCGAGCGGCAAGTGTTCCGCAAGCTGCGCGTTGCGCCGCGCATGGTCATCGAGGTCGACACGTCGGAAATCATCCGCATGCTCGTGGCCGGCGGCGCCGGCTATTCGTTCCTGTCCACTCTCACGCTGATGGAATTGTCCCCGAAAGATATCGCGATTTTGCGTACGGATGCTCCCCTTGTCCGCCAGCGGCTGTGCTGCGTCAGCAAGCCGAACCTTCCGGAATACGCCCTCCGTTTCCAGCGTATCGTCAATGCGAACCTGGTCCGCATGTATGAGCAATTCAAGAGCACAATAAAAACGCAATTTTAATGTAAGAAAATATGACATAATGAATCTTTATAACCGCATATGTGTTAGGTATTATATCATTTAACTAACAAAATGAGATCGCGCAAAGAGCGAGAGAAAAACAGTGGAGGAGTGGCAGAGAAATGAATCCCGCATGCAAGCTGCAACTGAAAAACGTCAGCAAATTGTTCCGCACCGCCCGCGGCGGAACCGTGCAGGCGCTGGCGCCCGTCGATCTGGACATTCCCGCCCATCGTTTTGTCACGATCATCGGTCCGAGCGGATGCGGCAAGTCAACCCTTTTTAACATCATTTCCGGCCTGACCGAACCGAGCACGGGGGAGATCCTGGTGGACGGCAAGACGGTCAACGGCACGTCGGGCATCGTGGGCTACATGCTGCAGAAGGACCTGCTGCTCCCGTGGCGGACGATTCTCGACAACGTCATTTTGGGCATGGAAATTCGCGGGGTGCCCAAGCGCGAAGCGAAGGCCAAGGCGCTGCCTCTTCTCCGCAAGTACGGGCTGGGCGGTTTCGAGCACAGTTACCCGTCGCAGATTTCCGGGGGCATGCGGCAGAGGGCGGCGCTGCTCCGGACGATTTTGTACGACAAGGACATCATTTTGCTGGATGAACCGTTCGGCGCGCTGGATGCCCAGACGAGGGCCTTGATGCAGGAATGGCTGCTCGATTTGTGGGACGATTTTCAGAAAACGATTCTGTTCATCACCCACGATCTGGAAGAAGCCATTTATCTGTCGGACGAGGTGTATATCATGTCGGCGCGGCCGGGTTCGATCAAGGCGCACCTGCACATCGATCTCGAGCGGCCGCGGAAGCCGACGATCGTCACGTCGAAGCGGTTTGTCGAGCTGAAGGAAGAAGCGCTACGCATTTTGAGCGCGGAAGCGCTGAAAGCGTACGATCAGGAAAAAGCGGGATAAAGAAAGCAAAGCAAGGAGGAGAGAACCATGAGCATGACGGAAAAGGCGGTGATCGCCGAACGCCCGGTCGCCGTCCGCAAACGCGAAACTGCAGGAAAATCAAGCTGGATCCAAAAGGAGCAACGTCCGCTGAACGGAACCATCGTGCAGATCTCCCGCTTTCTGGTTTTCGCGGCGATCGTGGCGCTGTGGGAGATCGGCGCCACCCTCGGATGGATCAATTCGTTTTTCTGGAGCAAACCGTCGGATATCGCCGCCACATGGTGGATCATCGTCCAGAACGGTTCCGCATGGAGCGATACGCTGTTTACGTTCCGCTCCACGATCGCCGGATTTGTCATCGGCACCCTGGCGGGGGCGGTGATCGGGCTGACGTTCTGGTGGTCCCGCCTGTACGCGCAGACGATCGAGCCGTTCGTCATCATGTTCGAAGCGATGCCGAAGCTGGCGCTGGCCCCGATCATCGTGCTGATCTTCGGCATTGGCCTGGCCTCGAAAGTGGCGATGGCCGTGGCGATCACGATCGTGATTACGATTTTGACCACCTACAACGGCATGAAATCGGTGGACAAGGATTTGGTGCGGATGATTTATACACTGGGCGCGACGCGCTGGCAAGTGTTCAGCAAGGTCGTCGTCCCGTGGACGATTCCGTCCATCATCTCCGCTTTGCGCATCAACATCGGCCTGGCGCTGACCGGCGCCATCGTCGGCGAATACATCGGATCGCAGCACGGTCTTGGCCGTCTCATTTTCTACGCGGGCCAGACGTACGAAATCAGCCTCATTTGGGCCGGCATTCTGAATCTTTCGATTCTGTCGATGGTGCTGTACTTGGCGATCACATGGGTCGAGAAAAAATTGCTTAAAGGGTTCATGCATTGAAGCGGCATTGAAATGGCATGGCAACGGTAGTGAAAAATCGGAGCACGACAAGCATGGGAGATGGATACGGATGAATCGCAAATGGATCAGTTTGTTGCTGACAGCGGTGTTTTTGTTCATGACGGTCGCTTGCGGCGGCGGTTCCGGCGGAAGCGGGAGCGCCGGCGGAAGCGGCGGCGGGAGCGGCGCAGCCGGCGGTTCGTCCGCGCCGCAGCCGAAGAAAATCATTATCGCCGAACCGGTGCACGGCCTTGGTTACTTGCCGCTCTATGTGGCGATTAAGAAAGGATATTTCGAATCGCTGCAAGTGGAAGTCACGACGCTGGCCGGCGGCGGAGCGCATACGAATGCCGTGCTCACCGACCAGGCGTGGGCGTTCATCGGAGGGCCGGAGCACAACGCCTTCGCCAAAGCGAAGGGCGCCGATTTGCGCGCCATCATCAACGTCGTCAACCGGGGCAACGTTTACCTCGTCGTCCGCAGCGATTTGACGGTCGAGGGACCGCTGCAAGAATGGGTCAAGGGCAAAACGATCGTGACAGGATTTTACGGCGGCACGCCCAATTCCATCACCCGATATTTGCTGGCCGAATGGAGGCTCGATCCGAAAAAGGACGTCGTGCTCAAGGAAGTGGACACGCCGGCGATTGCCGCGGCCATGCAGCAAAAGCAGGCCGACCTCGCCGTCACGTCCGAGCCGCAGCTTACGCAAGGCATCGGCGAAGGCATTTGGGGCGAACCGGTTTACAACGTGCCGAAGGAACTCGGTCCCTACGCGTATTCGACGATCAACGTGAAGCTTTCCACGATTCAGAACGATCCGGAAACGGTCCAAACGTTCGTGGAAGGCATGAAAAAAGGACTGGCCTTTGTCCGCGACAACCGGGAAGAAGCGTTTGCCATCGCCAAAGAGGAGTTTCCGACGATGGACGAAAACGTGCTGAAAGCGATGATGGACCGGTCATACGAAGACGAATTGTGGGAATTTTCCGGCGCCATTACCGAGGAGTCTGTGGAAACGAATCTGAAGGTGGTCAAAAACGCAGGCATGCTGGATGCGGAGATTAAATATGAGGACATCGTTGATCCGCAGTTTATTCAATAAAAATCCATATAAAAACAGGAGGAGATTGGAATGCGAGTGTGGGATGCGTTTCTGACGGAGAGAGACCGGGCGGTGTTTGGCAGTTCGGGATACGGAGCCATTGGCGGCTTCGGCGAGCGGCCGGCGGGGGTCGTGGTCGACGTGAACTACGCTTTCTGCGGGGAGAAGGATGAGCCGATTCTGGAGTCGATCAAGAAATGGCGCAACAGCTGCGGCGAGGACGCCTGGAAGGCGCTCCCGTACATTCAAAAACTGCTGGCGGCCGCCCGTTCCCGTCACATTCCGGTATTCTTTACGACGGGCGCCGAGCGCAGGCCGGACGGCTTCGATGCCGGCGGATGGAACCGCAAAAACAGCCGCTCCGGCGAGAGCGGTGGCGTTCCGGGCATCCGCGGCAATGACATCATGAAAGAAATCGCGCCGCTTCCGAGCGAGATCGTCATCGAGAAGCTGAAACCGAGCGCGTTCCACGGCACCGGGTTGCTCGGCTTCCTCATCGATCTCGGCGTGGATACGCTGCTCATCTGCGGCACGACGACGAGCGGATGCGTCCGGGCGACGGTCGTCGACGCTTTCTCTTACAATTTCAAAGTCACTGTCGTGGAGGAATGCACCTTCGACCGGGGCCAGGCGTCCCACGCCATCAACCTGTTTGACATGAACGCCAAATACGCCGATGTCCTGAAAACCGAAGACTGCATCCGCTACCTCGAAAGCGTGAAGAAAGGGTTGTACGACCACCGCATTGACTTCTCCCTGGCGGGAACCGAAGCGACCGCGGTATAAGAAGGAGAAAATTGGGAAAGCGTCCGTTCGCGGATGACATCAACGGAGCCGCTTTAGGCTCCGTTTTTCATGCCGCTTACCGATCGCAGAGGAAGGGGGAGAAGCCATGCGCGCCGGCTTTCGGCAGACGGTTTTGAAGGTGCCGAATTGGTTTTGGGTTTCGCTCAGCTGCGGTTTGTACTGGTTCGCCCATTCCATGACCCGTCCGGTGATCGCTTTGTACGGCGCCGATTTGGGGCTGACGCCGAGCCGCATCAGCGCGATCTTGACCGTTTACGCGTTTGTTCCGATGCTGCTCGCCATACCCGGCGGCAGCCTGGCGGATGCTTTGGGCCGCATCCGCGTGCTGCGCTGGGGGGCGCTGCTCATGGTTTTGAGCGGATGTTTGTATGCGGCCGGCCGGACGTTTGAAATGCTGCTTGCGGCGCAACTGCTCGCCGGAGTCGGGCAGATGGCCGTCTGGCTCGTCGTGCAGGTATTGATTACCGACGAAGAGGCGGGGGAAGGGCAGCATCAACGCATCGCGACGTTTTCCGCCTACATGGTGCTCGGCCAGTTGCTGGCGCCGCTGGCGGGAGGTTTCATCGCCGATCTGGCCGGATACCCGGCGGTGTTCGCCGCTTATCTCGCCATATGCGTGCTGCTGTGTCTGGCCGTATGGTTTTGCCGGGAAACGAAGGCGAAGGAGGAGCGCCATCGCGCCGCGTTGCCGCATTTTGCGACCATGTTCGCGAAAAGCCGGCGTTTGCTCCGCAACCGCCTTTTTGCGGCCACGTTGTGGTGCACCTTCATCGTGCTGTTCATCACCGATGTGCGCATGACGTTTTTGCCGCTTTATCTTCAGCCTGTGATGTCCAATACCGAGCTCGGCTCGCTGGTTTCGGCCGGCGCTTTGTCCGGCCTTTTTGTCCGGCCGCTGTATCCGTGGCTTGTGCGCCGGTTCAGCTACCGCGCCATTTTGTCCGGCACGTTTGCCGTTTCGCTCGGTCTGCTTTTGTTCACTCCGCTGTTAAAACACTACATTGCTTTTTTGGTGCTCGTGTTTGTGACGGGGATCGCCCTTGGCATTAATCAGCCGCTGACGCTGTCGCTCATTTCCCAGTCCACGCCGGCCGAAGACAGGGGGCTGGGCGTCGGTTTGCGCTTGATGGCCAACCGGGGAGCGCAAATGCTCGATCCGGTGCTGTTCGGATTTTTCGCGGCCAAGGTCGGGATGAGCGGCGCCTTTTGGCTCGTCGGCCTTTTCCTTCTTGTTTGTTCCGCGTACACGGTGTATTTGTTTTCCCGCCACGACCGGGTGCATGAAGCGGACGCCAGGGTATCCGCTTCTCCCGCTTCGCGGCTGGAGAGCGCCGGCCGGTGACGGGCTTGAAGCGGGAGCGCGTAACGGCTGCGCGCAGCCTGGCACAGAACTGTTGTTGAAATGGGATTCATCACCGGCAGTGAAGCGGCCGGGAGCGGCCGGCTGCCGGTGAGCTTTTTATGGGCTTATTGCGCCTTAGGCGCGCCGATGGCGCCGAACGCTGTAAAATCTCATCCCCGCAGGTATCCCCCGGATTTCCAGGATGCCTTGATAGATGAGTTCCCTCACCCGGTACTCCAAATACGAATCATCGATATCCTGTTCGCAGCGGCCCAGCACTTCGCCGATGAGACGGGCGCATTTGACAAATCCCTGTTCGCCGGCGGCGGGACGGATTTGATCCAGCGTTTCGAGCAAGAATGAATCGAAATAATCGGCGGGCACTTCACGGATCGCCTCGTTCTGCCATATGCGCAGGACGCCGCCTTGTTCGGATATCGCCTGCCATTCCGCGGCCCCTTTTTCCATATCGGCCGCCGATAGCTCGCGGCTGCTGTCCGATTTCATCAGCACTTGCTTTAGCTGGTCAGGCGGAATTTCGCCGGAACGGCGGTATGTGCCGGATGCATCGGTGCGGTGAAACAGCGCATCGCTGGCGCTGCAGGCATCGCCAACCCGAATCGGGTTGGGCGCGTGGCGAAGCCAGTATAGCGCCAGCCTCATGCCTGTTTGTTCCCGCACGCTCCGGCTTGCCCAGACGATAATTTCCGCCCGCTCGGGAATTTGTTTCAGTTTGTTCAGGGTGGCGGTATATTCCTCTTCCAGATCCTCGCCGTCATCAAATAACGTATCCGCAATATGGAGCCGAAACCAGTCGTTCCGCTTTTTGCGCCCTTCTGGCGAGTCCAGATTTCCAATGGGGCCGATGGCGTAATTATCGCGTATCGTGATGATTTTGTGGGCTTCCTCCCAACCGAGCGCTTTCAGCGTTTGCTTCATGCTGCCGGCAAAGGAATCGCCCATCACCACATGGACATGCGAGCAGGCCGGATGCGGATCCCATATAGACTTCGTGTCTGGGTATTCCATGATGTGGTCGTACAGCCGGATCAGTTCCGCAATGGCATCCTCGGGTGGCGCTTTCTGTTCTTTGAGCCTTTGGATTTGTGCCAAGATGAACGTGAGATACGATTTTGATGTTTTGTCGCTTAAAAGATTTATTGCTTCTTTTATTTTTATGAAACTTTGCATTGGTTTTCGCTCTCCTTCACCATACAATTCTATCTTTGATTATAGGGCCATTATCCGCATGAGGATAATGGCTCTTAACGTTTGGGGGAGCGTTTCGGGAGCCGAATCTTTCTTTTTCTGCCGCAGCTGATGGAAGTGAACAAACAGCCTTGTCAGATAATTGGAATGAAACTACTATAAAGGTTTATATTAAATTTATATCCAAATATTTATAAGAAAACTTAAATATCCCATAATATAATTAGCAAATACAATCATTAATAGAAAAATTAACCAGGGAGGTGGAAACGTTTACAATTCTGCATGAGGCGCACAACCAGAAGAGAGATAAACAAAAAAGAAAGGAGAAATGAGATGGCCAAAAAGAAATGGTTGATCATCGTACTCGTCTTTTTACTCACTGTCCCGCTTGTGCCAACTCATGCACTTGCATACAGCGATGATTCCGGTTTCATTCCGCAATTGACCCAGGACCAATCTGGCGGCGAGACACCGGAAGAGCCGGGTTCGGAGGAATCGGGCACGGAAGAACCGGGTTTGGAAGAGCCGGGTTCGGAAGAACCGGGCACGGAAGAACCGGGTTCGGAAGAACCGGGTTTGGAAGAACCGGGTTTGGAAGAGCCGGGTTCGGAGGAATCGGGCGCGGAAGAACCGGGTTTGGAAGAACCGGGTTTGGAAGAGCCGGGTTTGGAAGAGCCGGGTTCGGAAGAACCGGGCACGGAAGAACCTGGCGAGGAACCTGAGCCACCGGTATTTGTTTGTGAAGCGCTGTTCTATTTTAACTATCCCGATACCAATATTACCGAAATTAAACTTGTACCCGCGGAAGACGGACTGCCCGAGCATTGCCTGGTACGGGGCAAGATGCATGAGCGCAAAAGCCCGGTGGATAACCAAACCTATGCCATCGGCTTTGAAATGCGCCTGCCGGCGGAATGGTCTGGCCGGTTCCTGTATCAGGCTAACGGCGGCATAGACGGAACCGTCGCGCCGGCCTATGGCGGCATTGGCAGCGGACCGAACGCGCTGCAAAGGGGCTTTGCCGTCATCAGCTCCGACGCGGGCCACACCGGTTCGCAAAATCCCACCTTCGGCCGGGATCCGCAAGCCCGCCTGGATTATGGGTATCAGGCGGTCGGGAAGCTGACGCCGATGGCGAAGGCTTTAATCAAGGCTGCATATGGCCGCGAGCCGGATTATTCGTACATTGCCGGAGGGTCCAACGGAGGCCGCCACACGATGGTGGCAGCAGCCCGCTATGCCGATCAATATGACGGCTTCCTGGCCATCTCTCCGGGATTCAACCTGTCGCAGGCGGCCGTGGCCCAATTGTGGGGAGCGCAGCAGTGGGCCAAGGTGGCCACGGGTAATAATCTGAATACCGCCTTGACGAAAGAGGAACGGCAGACGATTGCCAACGCGATTTTGGCGCGCTGCGATGAGCTGGACGGGCTGGAGGACGGCATCGTTTACGACTTCAAGCGCTGCCAGAAAGAATTTAAGATTGAGCGCGATGTGCCGACCTGCGAGAACGGGCGGGACGGAACCTGCCTGACGGAGGAGCAGAAGCGAGTCATTCAAACGGTCTTTGACGGCGCGAAGAAGAGCAATGGCGAACGGATCTACACCTCCTTCCCGTTTGATCCGGGGATCGTATCCGACGGCTGGTCTCTCTGGAAATTTTCCATCTCCCTCTTCCTGGATCCGGGGGCAGTTGCGTTCATCTTCCTCACGCCGCCCGAAGATCCGAGCGTCCTGTCCAACTTGGCCGGGTATGCCCTGAGCTTTGATGTGGACGCGAAGGCCGACCTGATTTATGGCAAGAATGAGACCTATACGGAAAGCGCCATGGAGTTCATGACGCCGCCGAACCCAACCAACCTGGACACGCTGCGCAACCGGGGCGGCAAGATGATCGTGGTGCACGGCGCTTCCGACGGGGTGTTCTCGCCGGATGACACGACGCGCTGGTATGATGAACTGAATGCGGCATACGACAACAAGGCCGATGAATTCGTCCGGTACTTCTACGTACCCGGCATGGGGCATGTGAGCGGAGGGCCGGCCACGGACCAGTTTGACGGGCTTGGCGCCATCATCGACTGGGTGGAAAACGGCAAGGCGCCGGACCGCATCATTGCCTCCGTCAATCCGTTCAACCAGGAGGTGCCGGGCGACTGGTCGAAGGAACGGACGCGTCCGCTTTGCCCGTATCCGCTGATTGCGAAGTATGTGGGCGGAGATCCCGAGAGCGCGGAAAGCTTCGCGTGCCTGCCGAGCGAGTCTGGCGGCTCGCCGGAAGAACCGGGTACGGGACCTGCGCCGACACCTCCGTCTTCCTCTGCTCCTTCTGAACCGGCACCTGCCGAGCAGATTGCGGTTGAGGGAGACGCAGTGACCGTCAAACCGGACATCTCCCGCACGCAGGAAAACGGAACCATCCGCGAACAGGTGTCTCTGGCTCCGGCAGACGTTCAGAAAGCGCTGCAGGCCATTGAGGAAAGCGGCCGGGACACGATCCGCGTAGTCATCCCGGACGAAAAAGATGAAGTGTCGCAAGTGGACTTCCGGATCACGGCGGAAACGGCCAAGCTGATCGGCGATGCGAATGTCACGCTTGAAATCAATACGGAAAACGCCCGGATTCAAATACCGGCTTCCTCGCTTGACGGGGTGGAGGAAGAGGTGTACTTCCGCATCATGCCGATCAAGGAAGAGTCGCAGCGCAAGGATATCGAGGAGCGCGCCCGAAAGGATCAGATGGTGGTGTCTGTCACCAAAGGGCATGAAGCGCAAGTTGTCGGCCGCCCGGTGACGATCGAATCGAACCTGGAGAACGGTCCGGTCACCCTCATTCTGCCGCTTGACAGTGCGGAATTGCCGTCCGATCCGGCGGAACGCGCAGCCTTCCTTGCGGATCTGGCGATCTTCATCGAGCACTCGGATGGAGACAAGGAACTGGTGAAACCCCGGGTGGTCGAGTATAAACCGGGAGTATACGGTCTGCAGTTTGAAGTCAGCAAGTTCAGCACCTTCACCATTTTGAGAATGGAAGGCTGGCATGAACAATATCATCATAAAGCATACATGAAGGGATATACCGATGGCACCTTCCGTCCGGACCGTGCGATTACCCGCGCGGAAATGGCAGCCGTTCTTGCGCGCAACCTGGGCTTTGACGGAACTGCTGCCGCGGCAAGCTCCTATGTGGATGTGCCTTCCACGCACTGGGCGGCGAAAGAAATCGAGTTTGTGAAGCGGACCGGTCTGATGGTGGGCGACGGAAATGGAGCCTTTAGGCCGGATGCCCTGATCACGCGGGGAGAGATGGCAGCCATTGCGGCACGCTACAAACAGCTCGACACTTCCGGATTTACGGGTTCCCGTTTCCGGGACGTGGACGCAACCTACTGGGGAGCTGCCTACATCGAGGCGGCCAAAGCTGCGGGCATCATTGCAGGCTACGAGGACGGCACGTACAGACCGAACGGCCATTTGACAAGGGCGGAAGCGGTGACGATCATCAACCGCCTGTTCGGGCGAGGTCCGCTGCATGGCGTCAGCCGGCCGAGCTGGTCCGATGTGCCGGCAAGCCACTGGGCATTCAATGAAATTGAAGAAGCATCGCGTGATCACGATTATGAACCTCTGTCTGGCGGCGGAGAGCGGCTGATCCATTAATCCCGTTTCCAAAGCGCAAACACCTCCGAGGAAACGGCCCTGAAAGGGCCGGAACCTCCCCGGAGGTGTTTTTTCTTTGATGCTTTGCTTGTCTTGTGCCGCGCAAGTCCTGTCAACGCTTCCGTCTGACGCTGTAATATCTCATCCCCGCAGGAATCCCCTTGATTTCCAGGATTCCTTTATATATGAGCTACCTGACGCGGTGCTCGAAATAAGCATCCCCGATATCCTGCTGGCAGCGGCCTATTGCTTTGCCAATCAAGCGGGCGCACCTGACAAACCCTTGATCGCCAGCAGGCGGCTGGATATGGTCCAGCGTCTCCAGCAGAAACGAATCAAAATAATCTTCCGGCACCTCACAGACCGCATCGCTTTGCCAGATCCGCAGTACGCCGCCTTGTTCCGAAAGGGCCTGCCATTCCCCGGCCAGTTTTTCGATGCCGGCCGCGGTCAGCTTTGCAATTTGGTCCAATTTTCCAAGCAATGGCTTAAGCTCGTCAGTCGGAATTTCGCCGGAACGACGATATTCCAGGGGGCCTCCGGACGACGATGCGGCGCCTCGCGGGCTTCGCAAGGATCAAAAACCCGAATCGGGTTGGGCACGCGGCGAAGCAAATGGATCGCAAGCCGCAAGCCCGCCTGTTCTTGCACGCTGCGGCTGGCCCAGACGACAATTTCCGCCCGCTCCGGTATTTGTTTCAGCTTGTTCAAAATGGCGGTGTATTCCTCTTGCCGTTCGTCGTCATCTTCAAATATCGTGTCCGCGATATGGCTTCGAAACCACTCGCTACGCATGCGGCGCCCTTCCGGGGAATCCAGATTGCCGATGGGGCCGATGGCATAATTGTCGTTTATCGTGATGATTTTATGGTGTTGAGCCCAACCGAGCTCTTTCAGAACTCGCTTCAGGCTGCCGCCAAAGGAGCCGCCCATGACCACGTGAACGTGCGTGCAAGCCGGATGGGGGTCCCAAAACGGCTTTTCGCCGGGACCTTTCATGAAGCGGCTGATGTCCAGAAAATCTCCCATGGTTTTTCAAACTCCCGGTCCCCAGATTTCTACGCCTTAAGCGCTTGAAATACCTTCAGTTTACTCATCGTCACAAAAATGCTCAAGGCGATCACGGCAAAGATAAAGATGGTGTACGCGAGCCCGGAAACGTAGCTGGACCAAGGCAGCGAGCCGACCACCATTCCCAGGCTGCCGAGGATCGTATAGCCAAAATTCATGGCGGCTGCGGCGGCGCCAATGTTTTCCTCTTGCGCGTTAAGCAAAAGTTCGGACATATAAGTTCGGAGGGAGGTCCCCATGATGGGGAACGGAATAAAGCTCAGCAAAAACAAGGCGGGGTGAAGGTTTCCGATCGTCAGCAAAAGCCCTCCCGCCACGGCCGCAACGCCATGGGAGATCCAGACGATTTTGCGAAAATTTTTGTTCTTAAGCCGCGCATAAATCAGCGGACCTGCCGCCGCGAAGGCCGACGTTACGGCAAAATAAACGCTAAAGACGGTTTCGGACGTGTGAAATTGATTGACATACACATACGAGGCGACGGCAATGTATGCCATGAAAGGCGCCGTCAAAATTCCGCTGACCAAGAGCAAACCCGCAAACGGGGTTTTTGGCCACCTTAAACAGACCGAAGATGGAATGAAGGGCGCTTTCCCGAACCCGCTCCGCTTTCGGCAGCGTTTCCTCCAACAACAGAACCAGCGCCAGCGTGATCCCATTCAAAACCGCCAGGGCGACGAACGTCATTCTCCAATTGGACACTTCCAGAATCAGCGCGCCCAGGATGGGGGCCGCCACCGGCGCGATGAAAAGCAGCGCCTGGGTGATGGAAAGCACTTTTCCCATTTCGGGGCCTTTAAAGCTGTCTCTCACCAGCGCGGAACCGATGGCCACCATGCCGCCGGCGCCGAAGGCCTGAATGGCGCGCACGCAAATCAAAAACGTGATCGACGGTGCCGCCGCACAAACAATGCTGCACACCAAGGTTGCCGCCGTGCTCCAGATCAAAACGGGTTTTCGCCCGAATTTGTCGCTGACAGGTCCCAAAATGAGCGTGCCGATTGCCATAAAAATAAAGAAGACGGTCATCGTAAAGCTGGCGAGGGAAGTGGTCGTCTGGTAGTAGGCCACGATCTCCGGCAATCCCGGCATATATAAATCCGTTGAAGGCGGAGGCACCATCGACAGGATCGTAATTAACGCGATCAAGCCGCCTTTTTTCAGTCTGCTTTGTTTCATGATCTTCCCGCTCCGTATCCCGGCTGCAAATGTTGCGCCAAATTCAGAATGTTTAGCTGCTTACCCAATGATACATACTATATTTGAATATTCTTTAAAATACAAAACAGCTTGCAAGAAAAATTGGCAATAAACAGAAGAGCGGCCCGCCTGAAGGTCAGCGAGCCGCTCTTTATTCCGCTTAAAATTATTCCGCATTACCCGCCATATATTTCAGATACACTGATTCGTAATACGGGTTTTGGGGGTTGGGCGCCAGAACTTCAATCATGTTTCCGTCCGGATCTTTAAAGAACACCTGATGCAGTCCGGTGGGGGAGTTTTCAAGCTCATACCATGGGATATTTTCGGCTTTAATTTTTTCAATGAATTTTTTCAGTTCCTCTTGCGTGTCCATGAAAAACGCAATATGCGCATACCGCGTCGACAAATCGCTCCGGTCCGGGTCTTCCTTCGAAACTTCATTCTCTATGATGTGAATGGCGACATCCCCGAGCTTATACCAGATCCCTGCAAAGCTGAAGCTGGGCCTTGGTATTTCTTGCAAGCCCAGCACCCGGGAGTAAAAATCCCTCGATCTTTCCACATCATTGACCGGCACAGAGACATGATCAATTTTGGCGAATTTCAATTTTCCCACTCCTTTATTATTTACTTCAACGAACTCAGTTGGATTTGTTCAGCCAGCCCGCGTTGGCTTCGAGGCCCAGAGACGCTTTGCCGATGATTTCCAGGCACTTGTCGTTGTTCGGAGGCATAAGCATGCCGGCACGCGCATCGCGATGAATTCTTTCGAGATGGAATTTCTTCATATATGCCCTGCCGCCGCACACGCGAATCGCCATATCCGTGACTTTGATCGACACTTCCGTACATACGTATTTGGCCATCGTAACGGGCAGAACCCGCTCTTCTACGCTCCGGAGGTCGCGCGCTTCAGCCGCTTGATACAACAGGTGCTTAGCCGCTTCAATGAGCACGGCCATTTCCGCGATCCGTTGCTGAATGGACGGATAGTGGCTGATGGGGTGGGGGTCGGGTTTAAAGGTGGTATTTTGCGCGTAGTTGACGGCAAAATCCAATGCGCCTTCCGCCAGGCCAAGGCCGACGGCGGCAAAACCGAAGGCGTAGCGGTCACTTACGTTTTTGCGCACGGCATCGCCAGGTTCGCCAATTGAATACTTTTCCTCGACAAAACATTCGTTGAAATGGATCGTATGGCTGGCGGTCCCCCGCATTCCCATGGCATCCCATGTTTCTTGAATGGAGATGCCGGACGCCTTGGAAGTGTCTGCGGCCGGCGTTCCCGTCTGGAATGAAAAAGGCGAGCTGTGGCGGATCGTATGCAGCGTCTGGGACATTACGCAGCTTGCTGAGCTTCAGCAAGAGATCGATCAGAAGAGCGCACTCATCAAACATTACGAGATGGAGCTTTTAAAATTACAACAAATTGAAAA
>Ga0181858_1000624_pt1 | contig 17049 bp, 20 predicted proteins | sample NewIslPassag4_SG_FD_130749 | JGI IMG/M metagenome (GOLD analysis project Ga0181858, IMG submission 130749) | Feedstock adapted compost microbial communities from Newby Island compost facility, Milpitas, CA, USA - Passage 4_SG | ecosystem: Engineered > Solid waste > Feedstock > Composting ...
GATTGCCATGCCGGATGATCCGCGCCGCCTGCCGCAGCACCGCTGACGGCGTGAACATCCAGGGAGCCATGCGCGTCTTCCAGATACTCGATCCGGGAAAGATTATGGTCCTGCTTGCTGCTAATGGACTGGACAAAATAGATGTATACAAGTACAGATGCCAGAACCGTCAAAAAACCCAATGATACGATCAGCACGATTTTGCCGTTTCGTTTCATGCAAACAGCCCTTTGGCCATAGCCCATCCCCCGGTTTCAAGCGGTATTCTTGCATCTGCCGTATGATGACATTATACAATCATTTGTTCAATAATAGGGATTAAACTTTCGTGCCTGTAAATCCGTCCGGCTTCGGAAAGGATGTCGGACAAAATGTTTTCCATCGATGCGGTCAATGCGCTCAAGGATTGATGGACATACCCGTTTTCAAACCGCTCCAGCGGCTCCGGCAGCTCGTGCTCGTCCAGCACCACATAACCTCGGCCCGGCAGCGCCATCACGTCCACAATCAGATCCTCGTAGGACACCATGTCGGGGCTGATGCTGGTGTTTCTCACAATGTTGAAATACGCACCCAGATACTTCCCCCCGCGATCCCGCCACATGTACACATTGTACGGGCGGTCGGCCCAGTAAAACGCGATCGTATAGCTGTCTTTCGGAACGGTGAATTTCATGCGGTTAAAATTTATCGTGAAAGAATCTTTAATCCAATAAAACAGAACCGCCCTTTGCTTTTCCACATCCAGCGGCACGCATTCGTAATCGGAAACGGTGGCGTCATAGCGGATTTTTCTTTCTATGATCTTCTTCACGGTCAGCGTTCCTTTCGTGACGGTTTGAGAATGTCTCCGGGCCCGAATAAAAAGACGACGCGGCCATGACAAATGCGCCGCGTCCTCCTTATGGGCCTCCGGGTATTCAGCCAAAGAAAAGGTCGAGCACGTTCATCCCCATGGAAGACTGCTTGTTGTAAAACTCCGAGTACCCGCATTTGGCGCAGTATACGACCACGAACTGGTTATGCTGGATATCGAACAGCTTCGACAGCCCCGTGCCGGTCATGGCCACTTCCTTCGTTCTCGCGTCCCTGCTGCCGCATTTGATGCAGCCCTTTTCCCGCATGAACCTCACTCCCTTAGTCCGCATTTAATCCCATGTACGTTTGCAAAGCTTGACAGGTTGCACCAGGGACCAAAGGCGTTTGCCTCCGAGTTATCACTTCAGCCTTTCGGGATTTTTCACCTTAATGGATATGACCTCTCCGCATCTTTGGCAAACCGTATAAATTTTCTCCGTGCCAAAGGAAAATTTTTTGTTGACCGGCCGCAAGTTCACAAAATCCGACGCCTGGACAAACGTGGTGCCCCCGCAGCTTTTGCAGCTTTCTTTTCCCATCATGGCGCGCCATCCCTTTCCTTGAGTTTGCCTTTATCCATCATGTACGATTGCGAAGCTTGGCAGGTTTCATTATATTTCCCTGTTTATTCTTTTTCTTTTCCCCTAACTTTAACCTTGTGAGCGGGACAAAGTGTTGCATATTTTTGGAGGAAATCATTTGAGAGGGAAGGAGTGAATCAGATGTCACAGCCGATTGCGGCGCAATCTTTGAATCTCTCGCTGGCGGTTCAAATATTTTCATCGAAAAAAAAGCCACAGAACAACCCCAGTTGGGGTGAACTGTGGCATATTTGTTCTTGTCAGCCTTATTGTGCTTCTTTACGACGTTGTCAACTTCCGTTCGGCGGCTATGGCCTCGGCTTTTGTCCGGTGAACCGTGCCAAACGGATGCTCAGGCGGGGCATAAATGGAATACAGCTTTAAGGGAACGCGTCCCGTATTGGTCACATTATGCCACGTCCCGGCCGGAATCATGATCGCGTCATCGTCGGACACTCTTCTTGCGAAGTCGAGACGGTCTCTGCGCTCTCCCATCTGCACAAGACCCTGTCCTTGTTCAATGCGGATGAACTGGTCCGCATCCGGATGAACTTCCAGCCCGATATCTCCTCCCGGCTCAATGCTCATCAGCGTCACTTGCAAATGTTTGCCGGTCCACAATGCGGTCCGGTAATTTTGATTTTGCTCGGCGGCCTTCTCAATATCGACAACGAAAGGTTTTCCGCCGTAATCTTTCAATTGGATCGGGAAAGACCAGTCGTTCCTCGTATGTTGCGGCATTCCGTAAACGTACGAAAACCAGTTCCACCTGGCATAATGAGGAGGGCAGCAGCTGTACAGCGGATAGGGCCACTCTATGCTCATATACGGGTAAGCGTAATTCGGATTCAATGGCGCCTTCACTCTCCTCACGCTTGGAATCTGCGACTATCTTATGCAAATGCCCAGTCCGGCGTGACAAGAGCGCACGGACCAATCATCAAAGAATGATCATCAGGCCAAATATGACGGCAACCATCCCTACGGACATGAACGGGCTCATTTTCCAGGTTGTCCTGTTCAACAGGCGGTGGGCTTTCAATGAACGAAACGCAATCACCGTGTAAGGCAGGACGATCAATATCGCCTGTCACGACGCCCGGCGTATACATCCCGAATAACACGGTTTGTCCCGCGTGGGTAAAAACATTGACAAACAGGATCAGCAGCGTGGCTGCATACAGGTTCATGCTCAGTCCCGCCCGAAGCTGCCTCGTTGCAAAATAGGTAACGATGCCGTACAGGATCGTGATTATGGCGACGACCAGTCTTGGCGGGTTGATAGCCCATGGCCTCTATCACACGTTCAAATGGCATGCCTTCGAACAGATAACGGTGCTTGTCTATATATATATTGATGATCTTTTTTCAAGACTTCGATTAAGAAAAAGAGATATGTGCATTCAACGCCCCAGCAGGTGGCCGGGAATGTATTGAGCCGTGAGTTTCACGCAGAAGCACCGAATCAAAAGTGGGTAACCGATGTAACGGAGTTTAGGTACGGAAATGGCCAAAAAAGCGTACTTAAGCGCCATTGTTGACCTTCATGATAAGACCATTGTGTCTTGCGTGCCGGGGCACTCCAATAACAATCTGCTCGTATTTCAGACACTGCAATTAGCCTTAGAAGCAGCGCCAAATGCGAAACCGCTCCTGCATAGCGACCGCGGCTTCCAATATACGTCGCTTCAGTTTAGAAAGTGCTGGACGCAGCGGGGATTGTGCAAAGCATGTCACGAGTGGGGCGATGCATAGATAACGGATCCATGGAATCCTTCTGGGGGACATTGAAATGTGAGAAGTATTATTTACATACCTACAGCACCTTTGAGCAACTGAAGAAAGACATTGATGATTATATACACTTTTATAATTACGAACGATTCAGAAGAAATTAAACGGCCTAAGTCCCATGGAATGCAGGACAAAGGCCGCTTAGTGGATTTTTATTTTTTGCACTGTCTGCTTGACGGGGGGCAATTCACTTCCATGCCCGCACAACTTGCACCGTGCGAATTCCAGCACAGCCAGTTGGAGGAAATCACATTCTCATTTTTTACGCATCAGGAAAAAATCGCTTGCCCCGTGATGTCCTTCGCCTGATCCGTCAGATTTTGGCGATATCATAGTTGCTCTTCGATTGCAGCCCTCTCATTTCGTCGGAAATAATCTTCAGGAAAATTTTCGACCTTTCGACGCCTTCCCGCACCGCCGCCTGCGCTTCGGGTGTCGTCGCGTGCATTTTCAGGATCATTTCCGGCAAGTTCAGCGTGTGGAATATTTCATCCTTGCGAATCCGGTTGCCGTACAGGTCGGCCACTTCTTCATCATACTTCGCGATGTTTTCGGCGAACACGGCCGTCGCCCGCAGCCCGAACAGCCGTTCATTGACCAGCTGCGTCGTCGCGACGGCATTCAGGAACATGTACGGATCTTTCGTATTTGCGGCGCGCGTCGTGCAGCCGAGCAGATAATCCCAGAACATGGCGTACCCTCTGGAAGGCGTCCGGCCCAGTTTCCGGGGGTCGTAGCCGCGCTTGTTCAGCAGGTTGATAATCCATATGGCGTGATTGTGCTCATCCACAACCTGCTGCAGCAAGGCCTGCTGCGTCTTGACATCCGGGGCAATCTCCATCGTGTGCATCACCGAGTCCCGAATGTACACTTCATTGTAGTAGCCCACCATCAAGCGGTTCAGGATCGAAGCGTTGACTTCCTCCGGCGAACGATCCACCTTGTCTTTGGTCAGCCACATCTCATTGTATCCGCTGTCATGGAAGTACTGGTCAATCTCGCTGGTGATCTGGTGGATGAAGTCATCCGGATGAAGAAACTGGGCTTGTGCGGTTTCCGGCTGGTTGGACATGGCATCAACACGCTCCTTGAAATCATATTTTGTAAACCCATTATAGAAGCGAACCCGAAACGAAGTAAAACGAGAATTCTTGATACTATCATGCGTTTTTCCGATCATGCGTGATGATCACGTCTCGCCGCTTTGTTCATCCGGCGGAATCCGGCTAGAAGCCGAGCGTTCTCGGCAGCCAGGTGGTGACGGGCGGAACGTATGTCACGAGCACCAGCACGATCAGCGCCACGATGAGAAACGGGATCAATGCCACCGACAGCCTCTCGAATTTGACGTCCGCCACGGAGCTGCCGATGGAAATCACGGCGCCAACGGGCGGAGTGATCAGCCCGATGGTGGCGTTCAGGCAAATCACTACGCCGAAATGAACGGGATCAATGCCGTAGGACTGCACGAGCGGCATAAAGATCGGCAGCAAAATGATCAGCACGGCCATCTCGTCCAGCACGATGCCGATGATCAGCATGAACAGATTGATCAGCAAAAGGAATACCCACGGACTATCCGTGAACGCGGCCATCAATTCCACAATCTTCTGCGGGATCCGGTCGAACGTCAGCACCCATCCGAACAGGTTCGCCATGGCGATCAGGAGCGTCACCGCAGAGGTCGACACCGCCGCATTGGCCAAAATCCCGGGAATTTTCCGGAGATTCAGTTCCCGGTAGATAAAGAACCCGACCACAAGCGCCAAAAAGCAAGCCACGCCTGCGGATTCGGTTGCGGTGAACACGCCGGACAGTATGCCGCCGATGATGATTAGGGGAACCATCAGCGCCGGAACCGCCTTGAGGAAATTTATCACCATCGTCTTGAAAGACGCCCGTTCAGATCGCGGGAAACGGTGCCGGTATCCCAAAATCGCCACCGCCGTCATCAGCGCCAGGGTCAGCAGGATGCCCGGCAAAATGCCCGCGATGAACATGGAACTGATGGAAACGCCCGATCCGACCGCGTATATGATAAACAGCATGCTGGGCGGAATGATGGGGCCGAGCAGCGCGGCGGCGGCCGTGGTGGCCGTCGCCATCTCGCGCTTGTACCCCGCCTTCTCCATCTCCGGCACCATCACCCGGGTCATCATCGCGGTCTGCGCGGTGGCCGACCCCAGGATGGACGCCAGAAACATGTTGGCGATGATGTTCACATAGGCAAGTCCGCCCCGAAAATGGCCAAAGAACGATTTCGCGAAGTCGATCAGGCGCCGGGTGATGCCGCCCGAATTCATCAGTTCGCCGGCCAGCATGAACAGCGGAATCGCCAGCAGGCCAAAACTTTCCACACCGGAAAAGAGCCGCTGCGGCGCATTCTGCAGCAGCGTCGTGTGTCCTTCCAGCCACAGATAGGAAATGCCTGTCATGCCCAAAACGAGCGCGATCGGCACCTGAATCGCCAACAGAACGGCGAAGAGGATCAGGACTGTCATCCGGACGCCTCCTCCCTGCGCGAATCTCCGTTCCGGAGCGATTCCGCGAAAATCTCGAGCGCATGCACGGTCATAAACAGAAAGCCCAGCGGAATCGCCACATACGGAATGATCATGGGAAGGCCGACCGCCTGCGATCTTTGGATCAGAATGTTCGGAGACAGAAACCACCGGATGGAAAGGTACAGGAGATAAGCGCTAAAGAAAAGCACCAGCAAAGTGCCGGCAGCGACGCAAACTTTGCGGACGGCCACAGGAACGACGTCCATCACGAACGTCATCGCCGCCGCCTTTTTGACCTTGAGGCTCATGCTCCCCCCGATAAAGGTGATCCACACGAGCGCGAAAATGGCGAATTCATCGGACCAGGATAACGGGTTGTTCAGAAAATAACGAAAAAACACCCCCAGCAGAATCGAGATGACCATAAACGCAAACAGCAGCACGGCCAAGATTCGCTCGGAGGCGTAACAAAGGTTGCTGATTCTCTGAATCCATTTCATATGTTTCCACTCATCTCTTTTCAGTGTGGGATGCCGGGTTTTCATGCGCCGCACCGGCCGCTGACCGTTCCAGTTCCCGCATCCGGCGGGCAGCATTTTCTTTCAGCAAATGATAAAAAATGTGATACAGCTCAAAATGGAGGTTATCCCGCGCCAGCAGATAAATCGAACTTGCCAGGCTGCCGGAGAACGCGTTCGGAATCAAGGTCAGTTCGCCGGACCTGACCTCTTCTTCCACGCTGAGGTAAGGCAGGAACGCCACGATGGTGCCCTGCCGGACCAGCTCTTTCGCCAGATTGGCGTCATCCAGAATAAAGTGGGGCTTCAGTTCCACGCTTTGCTCCCGGCAGATTTTCAGCAATTGGTGGCTATAGTGGAATTCGCCTTTCTCCGGGCTGAGCAGGCCGATCGGATACCGGGCCAAATCTTCCGCGCGCGTGATCTTACCGGGCACGACGCCGGGCCGGGCGGCGAGCACGGTCGGCTCTTTCCACAGGAGCTCCACCTGGTGGCCTTTCGCGATGTTGTAGGCAGACAGCAGACACACATCCACGATGCCTTTGGAAAACAGCTCGATGAGCTGGTCCGGCCGGGTCACCGTCCGGACCTTCATGGGTGTGGTCTCCAAATGACTTCTGAGGCTGGGGAAGATGTCCAGCAAAATATATCGCGCGCAGAAGGGAGATACGCCCAGCGTAAACTCGGAGGCGGACGAAAATTCCTGCATCATCCGGATCGCCTCGCTTGCTTCCGCCACCAGTTTCCGGGCACGGATGTAAAAATATTTTCCTGCGGGCGTAAGCTGCAGCGTTTTCCCTTCCCAATTCAGCAGTTTCTGATTCAGCTCATCTTCCAGCGCGCGGATGCGGGTGCTTACGGTGGACTGGGAAACGTGCAAGCTGAGCGCGGCTTTGGAAAAACTTTTCAATTCCACAATGGCCGTAAATGTGCGCAAAAGTTCCAGATCCATTTTCTTCTCCCATGGACATACGGTCAGAGCAGATCCTCCGAGATATCCTGGGCCGCACGCATCAGATGGCGGATCGTGCGGTCCACGCCGCTGCGCATCATGCGTTCGATCGGGCCCACCACGTTGATCGCCGCCACCACCTGATCCATATGGTCCCGCACGGGAACGCCGATGGACAGCACGCCTTCATACATCTCCTCCGCACTGAACGCATAACCTTGCTGGCGAACCTTGCAAATTTCTTCCTTGAACTTCCCGCCGTCGGTGATGGTCTTGGACGTCCAGGGTTTCAGCCCTTTGCGGATGACTTCATCCACCATCGATTCGTCCTGATAGGCCAGCAGCACCTTGCCCGGACTGGAACAGTGCAGCGGATGATAGGAGCCGACGGAAGAAATGATGCGTAGCGGATGCTTGGACTCAAAGCTTTCAATAAACAGCACTTTCATGTCATCCAGAATGCCCAGTTGCACCGTCTCGCCGATTTTTTCCGACAGTTCCCTGAGCACCGGTCTTGCCAAACTGCAGATTTCATGTGAAAAAGGATAAGCGGTTCCCAGACGCAGGGAGCTGGGGCCCAAACGATAACCCCGCGACGCCTTGTCTTTCACCACGAAACCTTCGGCCGCCAGCGTGGATAGAATCCGGCTGACGGAGCTTTTTTCAATTTGCAGGTCGCGGGACAACTCCACGACGCGCAGAACCGGTTTTTCCCTGGAATAGCTTTTGAGAATGCGCAGCGTGTTTCGTACGGATTCCAGCAAACCGTATTACCCCTTTCTCCGAAGGTGAAGGGAAGCGCAAGGCGGTGACGGCATGTGCCGCCGGCTCACGCTTCCCGGTGAACAGACTTTTTCTGCAGGGGCCCTGACACACCAAATCCGGCCGCGCTTAACGTGTTTAATCTTTGCGGTGCGCTTCAATGAAAGCCTTGATCAGTTCATTGGAAGAGTATTTGTTGTACATTTCCTCACGGATCGGCTGGAATGTTTGCAGATCCTCCAGTTCCGTCACCGTCACCTTGGGCAGCGCTTTGAGGTCCTCCAGGTTCTTGCTTTCCATCAATACCACCTCTTGGGCCGCCCAATCCGCCGCGGCTTTCATGGATTCCAGCACGATGTTCTGATCCTCCGGCGGCATGCTGTCAAACTTGGCCCGGTTCATCATGGCGGCGCCCGGCCATGTCATGTGATTGGTCAGCGTAAAGTAGTTTGCGGGCTCATAGAATTTCTCCGTCATCAGCGCATCCAGGTCAATGTCGATGCCGTCGATAACACCGTTTTGCAGCCCCATGAACACCTCAGGCAGCGGCATCGGTGTCGGTCCCGCGCCCACGGCTTTCCAGAAATCCTGGATGGAAGGGCTGCCGACGATCCGAATCTTTTTCCCTTTCAGGTCTTCCGGATTGGTGACGGACGTATCCCGCATCAGCACGTGCCGGTTGCCGGCAAAGATGTAATCCATCCCCATGATGCCCTGTTTTTCCAGTTCCTGAAGAATCCGCAAGGCCGGCTCCGATTGACGCGCCTTCACCGCTTCTTCAATGTCCTTGAACAGAAACGGCATGAACCAGGCGTTAAAACTTTCAATGACCGAACTCAAGTAACCGCCCGAAATAATGGCGAACTCCACGGCGCCCGTCTCCACCTGCTGCACCATGTCCTTCTCCGGCCCCAGTTGGGATGCGGGGAAAATTTCCAACGACATGCGCCCGCCTGAACGCGCTTTCAACTCTTCGCCAAACTTTTCCGCCGTTTTGTGCCAGATGTGGGTGGGCTGGGTGATATGCGCCAGCTTGAAGGAATACGTTTTCCCCGCTTGCGGCTGGGATGAGGCGGGCGCCGAAGCGGACGGGCTGCTCTGGGCGCCGGACGAGCTTTGACCTCCTCCTCCGCATGCGGCCAGGATCAGCGACAGAATCAGAACGAAAGCAACTGACAGGCCAAATTTTCCTTTCAACTTACATACCTCCTGCGTGTTATTGGGAATTTTCCTCATATGTGCTGCCGCCGAAGGCGGGAATCAGCTTGCCGTCTCCCCGGTATCGGGAGCGGCGGACCAGCTCCATCCTTTCGTAGAACCGGTCATCATCCAGCCACCGGGAGCGGTCGTATCGTTCATGATGCACCAACATTTCCCTGGGGTGTCTGTAACGCGTCTCCTGGTAATTCACCGGATATCCGATCGGGAGCGTGCACGGTATGTCGTAGACATCCGGTATGCCGAAAAGTTCCCGTATCCGTTCACGGTGATAACCGAAAGTCGATGCGGATGTGGTGGCCAGCCCGAAGGTGGTGGCGGCCAGCCAAATCAGCAGGATGGCGCCTCCCACCGAATGGTGCAGGATTTCCTCACAGGTTTTCTCCTCAATTTGCGGATACGCTTTCTTGTTTCTGACGTCCACCAGCGGAATGATATAGACCGGAACGTTCAGCATCCATCGCTTGGAATCCACCGGGAAACCGGGGTCTTTCGTCAAATATTCCCGGTCATAATACTCCACGTAGATTTCCCCGATTTTCCGCGTCATCTCCGGATCTTTCACCACGATGAATTCCCAGGGCTGGCTGTTGGCTCCCGAGGGGCCCCATCTTGCCGCTTCCAGCAGCTGGTCAATGATTTCATCGGGAACAGGTCTGGATTGGTATCCCCGCACCGCGCGGCGATGCTTGATGACTTCCAGCAACATCGGGTATAGCCCTTCCTGAACATACACTGTGCGTTCACCTCCGCTTCAAGGATCTGTAAGCGCTTAAGTTAGTGTTGATTATAAATTCACATAATAAGATTGAAAATACGAATGTTGCATTATAAGCATCAAAGATGCGAATTTACAAAAAAATTAAACAAAAAATTTTAAAAAGTCCGGCCGCGACTGCCCGAAGCGAAATGTTCAGGCAGGACATGCCGGATTTCCCGCTTGAAGCACCCGGATGCCGCCGGCCTGCTGATCAAGCGCTCTTCAGCTTCTTCCGCAGCCCATCCGGCAGCATGGAAGCATGCAAAACAGGAGCGACGCGAAAACGACGGACAGCAGCATGTTGCGCAAAGCATCCCAGCTCTCCGCGAAGCCGCCGCGGATGACGAGCGGAAGCAGCAGCGTCACCATCACGCCGCCAAGCGTGTACACGAGCACCGCCAGCGCATACTTCCGGAACCGCCCGCTCGGCCGCATCTTGTACAAAATGCTGTCCAGCAGCAATGACACCGGTACTCCCAGCAGCAGAAAGAACGGCATCACGCAGACGATGCCCATGGCCAGCAGATCAACATACGAATAGTAAAGCACATGTTCCGCCCGCTCGCCCGGGGGCGTATAGTCCATGGTGAATCTTGCAACAGAATCGGCAAAAGGGCAAAACTGCACGAGGTTCCGGGCATGAAAAGGGGCAGTCCCGCTTCGCGACGCTGAAGAACCGCCCCTTGGTTGGAGTTTCGGCCCAATCAAATCACATATTCTTCTTTTACGCCCTTGGCGAAAATCTCTTCCACATCCAGCCTGCGGCTGATCATGCCTTGCTCATGGGAATACCGGATGGCCGTCTCCAGCGTCTTGCGGTTTTTCTCCAGCCCGTACGGCCAGTAATCTTCGCCCATCAGCCGGACCGTTTCCTCCCACTCGTTGATCAGCCACGGCAGCGTCACTTTCAGCGCCGCCGTATGCTTCAGCTCCTCATAGGCGATTTCCTTGGCTTTGACAAACGCCTGATACAAGTTCATCGCCACCCAGGGGTGCGCCTCAAGAATCTCATCCTTGATCGCCACGACATGCATGATCGGGAAAATGCCGGTTTTGCGGAAATACTCCTTCTCTGTCTCCGGATAATGCTCAAACAGACGCTTCACGTTGGGAGAACCTTTCATGAAGCTGGAGGGCGCGCGCGGCGCGATCAGGGCGTCAATCTCGCCCTTCTCGAGCATTTCGTTCAGCGTCTGATCCGGACCGATCGGCTGAAGCTTGATTTCCGGCGGCAATTGCAGCGGCACCTTCTCGATGCGCCCCGGTTTTTCTTCGCCTCCCATGAACCATTGGACATCGGCGGGCGAAACGCCGTATTCATCCTTCAGGATGCCCCGGATCCACAAGCAGGCTGTCAGCTGATACTCGGGCAGCCCGATCCGTTTCCCGCGCAGATCGGAAGGCGTCCGGATCCCGGCATGCGCATTCACGTAAATGCCGGAATGGCGGAAGCTTCTGGACGGGAATACCGGGATGGCCGTGAATTTGGGAAAGCCGCGGTCACGGGCAATCAGGTAAGAAGACAAGGACAATTCGGCCACGTCAAATTCATGGTAACGCATCATACGGAAGAAAATTTCTTCCACAGGCAAATTCAGCCAGACGAGATCAATGCCGGCGGGCTGCACGATGCCGTCCGTCAGGGGACGGATCCGGTCATAGTCCCAGCAGGCAAAGGACAGTTTCAATTTGGACATGTCGACGCCTCCAACCGTTTCGTGATTATTCCAGAATGATGTTCACGGACTTGATCTGCGTGAAGCTGTACAGCTCCTCGATGCCTTCTTCCGAATCAATGCCGCTGTTCTTCTGGCCTGAGAAAGGCACGCCGATGAAGTGGCGCGAAGTGCCGTTGATCCAGGTGAACCCGGATTGCAGCCGCTCAATGACCCGGAACGCCGTGTGAATGTCCCGCGTCCAGACAGCGCCGGTCAGCCCGTACAGCGTGCTGTTGGCCTGCGCGATCATTTCTTCTTCATCTTTCCAGCGGATCACGCTCATGACCGGACCGAAAATTTCATCTTGGAAAATGGCCATGTCCGGGATCACTTCCGTGAACACGGTTGGCAGGACGAAGTAACCTTTCGCGAATTCTTCGCCCTGCGGTCTTTCCCCGCCAGTCAGGCACACCGCGCCTTGCTCTTTGCCCAGGCGGATGTAATGCATCACTTTCTCGTATTGCCGCTCGGAGATGATGGCCCCCATCTGCGTATCCGGGTCCAGCGGATTGCCTACGCGAATTTGCTCCACGGACGCTTTCAGGCGCGCCACAAACTCGTCGTAAATGTCCTCATGCAGGAACAGCCGGCTCGTCGAACCGCAGGATTGGCCTTGCCACATGAAATTCATGCCGGCCACCGCGCCGCGCACGGCTTTGTCCAGATCCGCATCGGGGAAGACGATCATCGGGTTTTTGCCGCCCAGCTCCAGCGAGACGTGCTTGATCGCCACCTCCGCCGCCGACATCTGGATCCTTTTGCCGGTTTCGTAGCTGCCGATGAGGGAGATCCGTTTGACGTTGGGATGGCGCACCAGCGCGTTCCCGGTGGTGGCGCCGTCGCCGCTGATGATGTTGACGACCCCTTTCGGGAAAATGTCCCGGATCAGTTCGCCGAGCAGCAGACCGGCCAGCGGCGCCTGATCCGGCACTTTCAGCACCAGTGTGTTGCCGGTCAAAAGCGGCGCGCCGATTTTGGATGCCGAGAACATGATGGGGTGGTTGAACGGAATGATCCGCCCCACGACGCCATAAGGCTCACGGATCGTCATGTGCCAGTTGGCGGACGTCGACGGAATCGTCTGTCCTTTCACTTCCATCGCCGCGCCGCACAGATATTCCAGCATGTTGCATGCCAGATGGACATCGGGGATCATGTTGGCGATCGGATTGCCGGAGTTGACGGAATCCATCAGCGCCAGATCGCTGGCTTTCTCCTTCAGCACGGAGATCATTTTCCGGACGAGCGCCACCCGCTCGGTCACAGGGGTTTTGCGCCAAGCCGGGAACGCTGCTTCCGCCTCTTGCACCGCCCGGTTCACATCACGCTCCTGGGCGAAAGGCGCTTTCGCCAGCCGCTCCCCAGTCGCCGGATTGAACGTGTCGTAAGTTTCGCCGCCGATGGCATCGACGAGTTCGCCGCCGATCAGCATTTTCCACGGGCGGTTCAGGAGTTCTTTTGCTCTTTTTTCATTCGCTTCTCTTTCCGCTCTTGCCATGATTGTTCCACTGCCTTTCCTTGTTCATTTCACCGTGATTGTCACAGATGTGCAACAGTTGCTTCAATAGCCCATGCTTTTCGAGATGAGTTGGGCGGCCTTGGTCAAATGCCGGATGCAGCGGTCCAGGTTCTCCCGCTTGATCCGGTAGGTCGGGCCCACCACATTGACCGCCGCAATCGCATTGCCCTTGTCATCCAGGACAGGCGCGGCTATGGCCGTCACGCCCTCAAACCGCTCTTCGTTGCTGATGGCATACCCTTGCTTGCGGATCCGCCGCATCTCCTCGCGGAAAGCCTGCGCATCTGTGATGGTGCGGGATGTCCACGCGGGAAGGCCGGCTTCAATGACCCGATCGATCAGATCATCGCTGCGAAACCCCAGCAGCGCTTTCCCGGAACTGGAGCAATGGACCGGACTGCGGGAGCCTACCGATGCGGTGTACCGCATCGGATGTTTGCCTTCAATGCTCTCAATAATGACCACTTCGATATTCTCCAGCACGGAGAGCTGCACCGTCTCATGGACATTTTCCACCAGTTCCTTCAGGATCGGCCGGGACTCATGAAACACTTCATAAGAAGATCTGCATGCGTCCCCGATGGACAGGACCACGGTGCCGATCCGGAAGCTGCGCGAATCCGGATCCTGGATGACGAACCCTTCGCTGGCCAATGTGGACAGAATGCGGCTGACGGAGCTTTTGGTCATATTCAGCTCGCGGGCGAGCTCGGATACGCGCCAGACCGGATTTTCCCGCGTGAAACATTTCAGGACCTTCAGGGTTTTGCTCACCGAATCCAGCGTGAATCGGCCGGATGCCGAGACATGCGAGCGGCTCATCGATTCGCCCCCTTGAAAACCGCATGCGGGAAGGGTGACAGCAGCTTGGGATCCGGATGGTTAAACAGGTGTCTCAGTGCATGTTCAGGCCGCCGTCCACGTTGAGCAGCTGACCCGTGATGAAGGCAGCGTCGTCCGAGCTGAGGAACACAACGGCGCCCGCCAGGTCTTCCGGGCTTTCCAGCTTTTTGATGCATTGATTGTTCAGTATCTTAATCTTTTGTTCTTCCGTAACCGTTTCCCGAGGCACTTCCGTGTACGTGGGCCCCGGCGAAATGGCGTTGACGGTGATGTTGTAATCCCCGACTTCACGGGCGACCGCGCGGGTAAATCCGACGACGCCGGCTTTGGAGGTCACATAGTGGGCGTAATTGGGTCTGCCCTCCAGGATCGTCGCCGAGGACATGTTGATGATGCGGCCGCTGCGCGTTTCCATCATATAAGGGATAACGGCTTTCGTAGCCAGGAAGACGCCCCGCAAATTCACGGCTTGCAGCGCATCCCATTCCTCCACGCTGATTTGATAAAAAGGTTTCATTTTGATCGTGGAAAAAATGGCGGCGTTGTTGATCAGAATATCAATCCGGCCGTAACGCTCCATGGTTTTCTCCGCCATCTCTTTCGTGCTTTGCTCATTGGAAACGTCCACTTTGATGGCAAAAGCGTCAAAACCTTCTTGCTGCAGGCTTTGTTCCACTTTCAGAGCATTGTCGTAATTGATGTCCGCGATGACCACCTTGGCCCCTTCTGATGCCAGCCGTCTCGCGAATACGCGTCCGATTCCTTGGCCGGCTCCTGTCACAATCGCCACTCGGTCTTTCAGCCTCATGTTATGCGCCCCTTTTCCTGCTCGAAAATGTTTGTCCGGTCCCATTATAGAATTGTGATTCGGTTATGGATATACAGTTGTTGCATTCCATGCAACAAATACCGGATATAAAATAAAAGCCCCACCTTGCGGATGGAACTTTTGGCAACGCTGGTCATTCATTCTTCCTCAGAAGCCTTTATTTTTATGTAGGCGAGCAGCTTTGTGTGTTCGTACGCCCGCTCCGTGTCGGCCAGTAGATCCGCCAGCATCTCCGGCAAAGATGCCGTCAAAGCGCTGACCGCTTGCCGCACCAGCCCGTTTTAGAAGCGGTCCATCGGCTCGGGCAGCTCATGCTCGTCCAGCACAATCCATTTTCCGTCCGGCAGCGCCAGCACATCCACGATCAGATCCTCGAACCGCACCATTTCATGGCTGATCTCCGTATTGCGGGCAATGTTAAAGTACGCGCCCAGATAGTGGCCCCGGCCGCCCCGCCACAGGTACACGTTGTACGGCCGGTTCGCCCAATAGTACGCAATGGTGTAACTGCCGCCGGAATGGTAAGTTTGACGGGGTGTATATTTAGGGTGAAAGAATGTTGAAATGAGATAAAACAGCGCCGCCTTCCGCTCCGACACCTCCAGCGGCACGCAATGGTAATCGGAAACCGTGCCGTCATAGCGGATTTTTCGTTCGAGAATGGTGCGTTTCAAGGGACCCACCCCCCGCCGTGATCCTGGACGGCTTTATTTTTTGTGCGTGAACAACAGCATGAGTATAGCGGCAAACCAATACACGGGCATGTGATCATGCGGCAAGAAACCGATCGCATGCGCATTCCAATAAGGCAGCAGACTCCAGATGTACACAAACAAAATTGGGGCGATGACGGCGCCTTTGGGCACGAACCAGTGAAAAACGCATATACAGAATGCCGCAGAAAATTCCCAGCCAAAACAGCAAGAACAACTGACTGATCATGATGTCCGGCATTCGTTTCCCTTCCCGCTTCCAAATACAATTGCGCAAAAATCACGTTGATTTGAACACATTTTGCGGATGATCCGGGCAAAATCCTCGCATCGCCTTTGCGCCAACAGAAAAGCCCGGCATGGCATCAGGAATCCACCTGACCACACCAGGCTTTGATGTCCTCAGCGCGACGCTGCCAATTGCCGATGAGCGGCCATGGCCTCGGCTTTCGTCCTGTGAACCGTGCCAAGCGGATGCTCGGGCGGAGCGTAAATGGTGTACAGCTTCAAGGGAACACGCCCCGTGTTGGTCACATTATGCCACGTCCCGGCCGGAATCATGATCGCCTCATCATCGGATACGCTTCTTTGAAAATCCAGACGATCTTCTCGTTCCCCCATCTGCACAAGTCCCCATGGCCTCAGCCAAAAAATAAGAAGCCGGGCATGAATCAGGACAATCCCTGCCGCGCTCGGCTTCTTGGACATTTTTATGATCTTTGGACCTTTTTATTTCCCTGACCGGGATTTATTAGCTGCCAACTCGAGTCTGTCAAGAGAAAATAATTCATGTCCATCCCACCCCTCTCCCCTCAACCCCTCTCTTCCCTAGAGCCGCAAGGGTTTTCAAGCTTCGAGAAACCAATTGGAACAAAATACCAGGAACATAATAAATGTCCGCCTATTTGGAAGAAATTAGGGAATTAGAGGGAAGGGATAAGGGAAATGGAACGTTGGGAAATGTCCAGGGAAATATTTGGGGGGATTTAGGGAAAAGGGATTAGGGAGGGCAAGGGGAGAGGGTATATTGGGACAAAAGCCTGATTTATCAACCCCTCTTCCCTTTCACCCTAACCCCTATATCCTTTCCAAAAGATGAAGCCGAACAGGTGATCAGGGATAAACCCTAACACCGCTCGGCTTCACGGACATTTTTTATTGTCCCTGGACAGTTTTTATTTTCCAGGACGGGATTTATTTTACGGTGATAGAGTTGTCAACAGACAATAATTCATGTCCATCCCACTTAAGTTCCACCAAAGCCTCCAATCCCTTGCTGTACAAGGGTTTTCGGGATTTGAGGAACGGGTTGGTACAAAATGGGGGGAAAATAAAAAGTGTCCGCCAAATTGGAAGGATTTAGGGAATTAGGGGGAAGGGATAAGGGAAATGGAACGTTGGGAAATGTCCAGGGAAATCATTGGAGGGGATAGGGAGCAGGGGAAGGAGAGAGGAAAAAGGGATGGGTATATTGGGATAA
>Ga0181858_1000625_pt1 | contig 17041 bp, 7 predicted proteins | sample NewIslPassag4_SG_FD_130749 | JGI IMG/M metagenome (GOLD analysis project Ga0181858, IMG submission 130749) | Feedstock adapted compost microbial communities from Newby Island compost facility, Milpitas, CA, USA - Passage 4_SG | ecosystem: Engineered > Solid waste > Feedstock > Composting ...
GGGAGCATTGTTCGTTTCCGCGAGCGCGAATGGGTCCTGATGCCTCCGGACGCCGATGAGGTTCTGGTGCTCCGCCCTCTTACGGGCACTTCGGAGGACGCCATTCGAGTGCATCGGCAGTTGACTGAACTGCTCGGCTATTCGCTACCGTTTGAACACATTCAGCCTTCCTACTTCCGTCCTCCTTCTCCTGAGGATCTTTCGGACGCGACCAGTGCTTACTTGCTCTGGCAGGCGGCCCGCTTAACCCTGCGAGAAGGAGCTGCGCCGTTCCGTTCTCTTGGGCGCATCTCCATCCGGCCCCGCGTCTACCAGTTTGTCCCGTTGCTCATGGCGCTGCGGTTGGACCCGGTGCGGCTCCTCATCGCCGACGACGTGGGGGTAGGGAAGACCATCGAAGCGCTGCTGATTGCCCGGGAGCTCATCGACCGGGGAGAAGTGCGCCGAATGGCAGTGCTGTGCCCGCCTTATCTGTGTGACCAGTGGGAAAAGGAACTTCGGGAGAAGTTCAACCTGGAAGGTGTTGTCATCCGCTCCAGCACCATCAGCCGCCTGGAACGCCATAAGCCGGTCAACCGCAGTATCTACGAGCATTATCCGATCCAGGTCATCAGCATCGACTGGGTAAAAAGCGAGCGCAACCGGTATCAGTTTCTACAATTCTGCCCCGAACTGGTCATTGTGGATGAAGTGCATGGGGCAGCCGAGGCAGGCGCGCGCAACCAGAAGCAGCAACAGCGGCATCAACTCTTGCGGGAGATCGCCCAGGATGAGAAGCGGCACCTCATCCTCCTTACCGCCACGCCACATAGTGGGATTGAAGCAGCGTTTCGCTCGATCCTTGGGCTCTTACGTCCCGAGTTCCGCGAGCTCGACATGAGCTCTTTGACCGAATCGCAGCGCATTGAGCTGGCCCGTCATTTTGTGCAGCGCACCCGTAGGGATATCGAGCACGACTGGGAAGAAGGACAGCAGTGCTTTCCCAAACGAATTCCAGCGGATGTCACGTATAGCCTATCGGAGGCCTATCACTCCCTCTTTAAGGAAACCTACCAATTCTGTTTTGAAATCGTCCGCAGTGGTGAGGGGATGGAAGAACGGAAGCGGCGGGTGCGCTACTGGGGAGCCCTGGCCCTCCTGCGCGCGGTCATGTCCAGCCCCGCGGCAGCCGTAGCCGCGCTGGAGAAACGGGCAGGAGCCCCGGAGCTGGGTGAGGAAGAGCCCGACTTCGGCCCATTCATCTTTGAGCCCACCGACGAACTAAGCGATGACGAGGCGCCCACTCCGCTCATCGAGGAGTTCGAGGCGACGCTGCCCGAGAGCGACCGCCGCCGATTGCGCCGCCTGGCGCACAGTGCCCGCGAGCTGCTCCATTCCGAAGCGGACACCAAGCTCACCGCGTGCGTGGAGACGGTGCGTTCGCTCCTCCAAGAAGGCTTTCACCCCATCATCTGGTGCCGCTATGTGGCCACGGCCGAGTACGTGGGAGAGGCCTTGCAACGTGCCTTCGGTGATGATGTCCAGGTGACCGTCATTACCGGCCGCATCGGTGAGGAGGAGCGGCGCCTGATGATTGAAGCCATCGACCCCGAGCGCCCGCGCGTGCTGGTGGCTACCGATTGTCTCTCGGAAGGCATTAATCTGCAGGAGAAGTTCTCGGCCGTGCTCCACTATGACCTGCCCTGGAACCCCAACCGGATGGAGCAGCGCGAAGGGCGCGTGGACCGCTATGGCCAGACCGCGCCTCAGGTGAAGACGCTGCGCTTCTTTGGCCGCGATAACCCGGTGGATGGGGCCGTGATCGAAGTGCTGCTAAACAAGGCCCGCGAAATTCACAAAGCGCTGGGCACGTACGTCCCTGTGCCCGAAGAGAGCGAGTCGGTGATGGAGGCGATCTTTAACTCACTGTTTCGGCGAGCCCGTAGCCAGGGACAACAGCTCGTGCTTTTTGAGGAAGAGGCCGTGAAGGAGTTCCATCGCCGATGGGATCTCGATGTCGAACAGGAGCGGATCAACCGCACGCGCTTTGCCCAGCGGGCCCTCAAGCCGGAGGAAGTGCGGCGGGAGTTGAAGGCGGTCGACCGCGTCCTGGGCGATCCGGACGCCGTGCGGGAGTTCGTGCTGAGTGCGGCCCAGCGCCTTGGCCTTTCCATCCGCCGCGATCCCAAGGATGTCAACGTCTTCCTCATCGATGTGTCGGACGAAAGCCTTCGCTCCCTCCCCGACCCCATCCACACCGAATTCGCTCACCACGCGCCGCTCACCGCTCGCCATGCACCCACCTGGCGTATCAGTTTCGTCTCGCCCACGCCTGAAGGCGCGGAGTACGTGGGCCGAAACCACCGGGTTGTAACGGCGCTTGCCCGCTATCTCCTGGAGGAATCCCTGACCAAGGGCAAAGACGCCGTAGCTTCCCGCTGTGGTATGCTGCGCACGCGAGCGGTAGAGCTGCTGACAGCGCTTCTGCTGCTTCGGGTGCGGTACCTGATCGAAATTCCCGAACGTTCGCCGCTGCTCTCCGAGGAGGTGTTGGTTGTGGGCTATCATCCGCTGAGCGATGGTCCGGTTGCTGCGCTCGACGAAGACGAAGCGCTGCAACTGCTGGCCAAAGCAGAGCCCGTGGCGTCGGTCCCGCTGGCGGAAAAGCGGGAATTGGTAGCTATGGTGCTTGAAGAGATAGATTGGCCAAAAAAGAGCGATGCATGGGGCAGGGGGAACCCGATACAGGAGATGATCCACGCCCGGATTGTGCAGCGGGCCAAAGCGCTGGAAGAGAGCCATAAACGCATTCGGAAAGCGGTGTCGCTGCGCGTGCGGGAGCTGCAGGTGATGCCTCAGTTCCCACCGGATTTCTTGGGTCTTCTGGTATTACAACCGGACGTAGTGTTATGAAAAGTTTCCCAGCAATTCGTATCGAAGGCGGTCTGTTTGCCCCGGACCTGCTGGACCAGCTTTTAGCGGAAGAGCTCCCCGGCCAGAAGCTACGTGACTTCGGCCTGGATGGGCGCCGGGGGCTCACCGATGAGATCGCGGCGATCTTTGCCGATGCCCAAAAGCTCTGGCAGGTGTTCAACCATCGTCTTGAACGTTTGCCGGAATCGGACCCTGGGACCACGGTCACGCGAGACGGCTGGGTCATCCCGTTCCTGGGGCTGCTCGGGTATGAACTCCGCTATAACCGTCGCGCGTATGAGATCGGGGGACTGACCTTTGCCATTTCCCCCCGGGCCGGCGAGCCGGAGGACGCGCCGCCGGTCCACATCGTCGGGGGGCGCCAGGACCTCGGGCGCCGGCCAGAAAGCGGCCGGCCGCGGCTTGCACCTCATGCGCTGGTGCAGGAGTACCTTAACCGCAGCGATGCCCTCTGGGGGCTGGTAACCAACGGCAAGGTACTGCGGCTGCTGCGCGACAGCACCTACATTCGCCGCCAGTCCTATGTGGAGTTCGACCTCGAAGCGATCTTTGAGCAGCGTCTCTTTCAAGACTTCGCGGCTCTTTACCGCCTGCTCCACCGCACCCGCTTGCCCGAGGCCGGCGCCGATGCTCACCGGTGCCTGCTGGAGCAGTACTATCAGCATTCGGTCGAGCAAGGGGGACGCGTGCGCGACCGGCTGCGCGACGGCGTCGAGAAGTGCATCAAGATTTTGGCCAACGGATTCCTGTCCCACCCGGCCAATGACGAACTCCGGGCGAGCATAGCGAGCAGTGAGCAGCGAGCAGGGAGCAGGGGTGGCGTAGATGAACCGCTCACCGCTCGCCATTCGCCGCCTACCGCTTCCCGCTCACCGCTCACCCCCGAGGAATTCTACCGCCAGCTCCTGCGCCTGGTCTATCGCTTTCTGTTTTTGTTGGTCTCTGAAGACCGTGGGCTGATTAGCCAGCATCCGCTTTATCTCGAGCACTACAGCGTCAGCCGTTTCCGCCGGCTGGTGGACAACCGGGCCGCCTATAGCCAGGAGCACGACGACCTCTGGCTCTCTTTAAAGGTGCTCTGGAAACTGCTCTCAGACGACACCCCCATGCAGCAGATCGGCGGCCGGCCTCTGGCAGCGCTACTCGACCTGACCGTCCTCGACGGAGAGCTCTTCGAACCGCTGGACCTGGACAACTACGAGATCTCTAACCACGACCTGCTCAAAGCCCTTTGGCATCTCATCAACTATCAGGAGACGCCCACCAGCCCGCCCCGACGGGTGAACTACGCCGCGCTCGACGTGGAGGAGCTGGGATCGGTCTACGAGAGCCTGCTCGACTACCATCCGGTGATTATGGTGAGCAGCGAGCAGCGAGCGGCGAGCTGTGAGAGAGCGAGCAGCGAGCAGCGAGCTGTGAGCGGTGAAAAGAATGAAAAACCACTCCCCGCTGGCCGCTCGCCGCTCGCCAAGCACGCCGCTGGCCGCTCGCCGCTCGCCTTCAAATTCGACCTCGTCTATGGCTCGGAGCGCAAGTCCACCGGCTCCTACTACACCCCGGCCGAGCTGGTGAATGAGCTCATCCGTTCGGCCTTGGACCCGGTGATTGAAGAAAAATTGGCCAGCAGCGAGCGGCGAGCGGTGAGCAGTGATGGTTCAACCCTCACGGAGAAGGAGAAGCGTTATGTCTATCAAGTCCTATCAAGATCTTCACGTTTGGCAAAACGGCATGGACTTGACCGAACAGGTCTATCAACTGACGCAGGATTTTCCCAAGGAGGAGAGCTACGGTCTGACCTCGCAGATTCGGCGAGCAGCGATATCAATTCCGGCGAATATCGCCGAGGGATGGGGCAGACAGACAAGCAAGGAATTTCAACAATTCCTCCGGGTCGCCCAGGGGAGCCTGCGCGAACTGGAGACCCATCTCCTATTGGCGCTTCGTCTGGGTCTGGCTCGCGACGACCAGGTCCAGCCTCTTCTACAGATGTGCCGGGTCATCGGGAAGCAGTTGATCAGCCTCCAGCGCAGCCTTTCAACGAAGAAGCGTTCCTGAAACTCTGGCAATCTTTGCCGCTCGCGGCTCGCCGCTCCCTGCTCGCCGAACACGCCTTGCTCTCCATCCGCGTGCTGGACCCGGCCTCAGGCTCCGGGCACTTCCTGCTGGCCGCCGCCCGCAGGCTGGGCAAGGAGCTGGCCAGGGGGCGCACCGGTGAGGAGGAGCCTTCCCCCGAGGCGGTGCGGGAGGCCATCCGCGATGTGGTTTCTCACTGCATCTACGGTGTGGACAAGAATCCCCTGGCCGTGGAACTGTGCAAGGTGGCGTTGTGGATCGAGGCCCACGCTCCGGGTAAGCCCCTCACTTTCCTGGACCATCACATCCGCTGTGGCGATTCGCTGGTGGGGGTCTTCGACCTGAAGGTGCTCAAGGAGGGCATTCCTGACGAAGCCTTCCAGCCGGTTTCTGGGGACGATAAAAAAGTAGCCCGTAGCTTGAAGAAGCAGAACAAGAAGGATCATACAGGGCAATTTGCTATACCCTTCGATGTGGCTGCCGAGGTGCAGGCGCTGAGCGCCGAAGCCCGGGCGTTCAGCGACATCCCCGACGACTCGCCCGAGGCCATTCGGGAAAAGAAACGTCTTTACAACCAGCTGCAGCAAAAGGCCGAGCGGGACCGCACCGCGTGTGACCTCTGGACCGCAGCGTTCTTTCAGCGAATGGCGAGCAGCGAGCACCAGGAAGCGAGCAGGGAGCGGCGAGCAGGGAGCGGGGAGGGACAAGATGAACCGCTCGCCGCTGGCCGCTCGCCGCTCGCCAACCATGCCGTTGGCCGCTCGCCGCTCGCCAACCATGCCGTTGGCCGCTCGCCGCTCACGCCCCCCATCACCACCGACACCCTCCGTCACTACCTGCTGAACGGCCAGGTCCACGGGCAGACGTTGGGCATGGCCCAGGCCCTGGCGCAGAAGCACCGTTTCTTCCACTGGCCGTTGGAGTTCCCGGAGGTGTTTGAAGCGCGAACTGCGAGCAGCGAGCACCAGGGAGCGAACAGCGAGCGGCGAGTAGGGAGCGGCGAGGGACAAGATGAACTGCTCGCACCTTACCGCTCACCACTCGCCGAGTTTTCTGGGTTCGATGTGGTGCTGGGCAATCCGCCGTTCTTGGGTGGGCTCAAAATCAGTGGCACGCTGGGCGATAAATACCGCCATTGGCTACAAGTGGCTTACGCACCTTTTACAGGGACAGCTGATCTATGCGCCGCCTTTTACCGCCGCGCCTTCAGCCTGCTCAGACCTGGCGGACGCATGGGGATGGTGGCCACCAACACCATCGGCCAGGGCGATACCCGTGAGAGCAGCTTAGCGGTCATCCTCAGGCAAGGCGGTGCCATAACGTTTGCCAAGCGGTTCGTGAAGTGGCCCGGAGAGGCTAATGTAGAAGTGAACCTGGTGGCGATTCACAAGCGAGCGGGCGGCCAACAGAGAGCAGAGCAAGCCATTCTTGACGGCAAGCCGGTGGACTTCATTTCTTCACGTCTGGACGATGAGCCGGAGGCCGAACCGAAGCGATTGCCACAGAACGAGGGAAAGGCTTTTATCGGGGACTACGTCCGTGGCATCGGGTTCGTGCTGGAGCCCGAAGAAGCCGAAGCATTGCTGGCAAAAGACCCGCGCAACGCCGATTGTCTCTTCCCTTACCTCAACGGCCAGGACCTGAACAGTCATCCCGAGCAGAAGCCCAGCCGCTGGGTCATCTGCTTCCACGACTGGGACCTCGAGCGCGCACGGCAGTATCCCGACCTGTTGCAAATCGTGGAGGAAAGGGTCAAGCCCGAGCGTGTGAGGCTCCGGGGACCGGGCGACAAGCGCAACCGGGAGTACTGGTGGCAGTTTGGAGCCTACCGTCACGAAATGCGCCGCGCCATCGCGCCCCTGCGTCGGGGGCTGGTGCGGGCCGAAGTTAGTCAAATGCACATGGTTTCCTTTGTGCCAAAGGATTGGATTTACTCCCATATGCTGGTTGTCTTCGCCTTCGACGATGACTATCACTTCGCCCTGCTACAATCGAGCGTACATGAAGTATGGCTAAGAAAGCAGGCATCCAGCCTCCGGACCGATATTCGCTACACGCCCACCGATTGCTTTGATACCTTCCCGTTTCCGCCGGAGGAATATCGTCGCATGGCGAGCGGCGAATGGCGAATAGAGGCCCTGGAGGGTCCCTTTGCCGAGGCGGCGAGAGGCGGTGCCGAGTATCATGAGCACCGCCGCCAGATCATGCTTGCCCGCAACATCGGCCTGACCAAAACCTACAACCTCTTCCACGATCCGAACTGCACCGACGCCGACATCCAGCGCCTACGGGAACTTCATGCCGAAATGGACAGCGTCATTCTGGCCTGCTATGGCTGGGTGGACCTGGACCCAGAGCACGGATTTTATCAGAACGAGAGAGGGCAAACCCGCTTTACCGTGTCGCCGGAGGCGAGAAGGGAGATTTTGAAGCGGCTCTTAATCCTGAATCTGGAGTTGGCAGGATGATGAAGCCAGTCAGGACACATCGTGTAATTGTTTACCACGACGAAACCAAAGATGTTCCTGGTGAAGATTTGAAGGGACATGTTCTCCTTTTTGTTCCTGAAACGTCAACGACATTTCATAATAACACGCTTTTTGGTACTCAAGAAATACATGTACATTCACTTTACATCTTTGCACAACACATAGAAAAACTAAGAGCGGAATTAAAATGTCAAGATAAAAAATTTCATTTTTCTGAAATAAGTGGCAAAAAATGGAGCAAATACGATGAAGCATTGTTTAAACTAAATTGCTTAAATGTAGAAGCAATGCGTACGAAAGGAGTAAGTAAGCTATTGGACAAACCTTTGTTTTTTAAACTTGCTGTGATGTTCTATCCAAAAAATGCTGACATCAATTTATATGGAGGTGATGATAATAAAGAAAAGCGTTTGCGCTACGATGAAACAATTCTCCGAATCTTGCTTAAAGGTGCAGCGCATTTTCTATATAGTGACGAAGATAAATTAGAAGTATTGCGCCTTATATGCGACGGACAGCCAGAGCATAGACCATTCAGTGATGATCGGATATTTTGGCAATTACTTGTAGAGGAGGAATCAGGACGAACACCATTGCGGGATTATGTAAACATTTGTCCACAAGCTCGCATAGAACACATCTTATCAGACCACAAACAACATGAAAGTAGCAGCGAGGAGTATATGCATGCTAATCTCTTACAGGTAGCAGATATATTGCTTGGGTCAGTGCGGTACATTTTCTTCGGAGATTTTAAAGATATAGCTCAGTCCCAGCAAATTGGGCGTAAGTGTGAAGATAAACGCTCGGTCATTGCTAAACCTGTGTGGGAGATGCTCAAGAAAAAATCAGAACGTGGACGCAGATTTAGATATAGCGGGCACTATAAGGCTTTCACTGTTAGCAGAATGAAATTTGAAAAAGGCAGAATTATCTTCCAAGAACTTAACATCCCTGAAGCTAGGAGCCAATCTGATGATCTTCCTCTGTTCTAGTATTTTAGGGGATAGTGCACCTCGCAGGATCCCGAAGGCTACCGCCGCCGTTCCGAGCAATCCCCCATCCTCGGCGAGACCTTCCGCGTGCTCAAGGAGAAAGAAATCGGCCGATACGGCGAGTATCGCACTCGCCGGCTGGTGCTGGAGGCGTGGAAGAGCTTGGCGAGGAAGGTAGAGGATTAAACGGTCATCTTCAACAAAGGAGAGGCTTATATGGCCAGATTTATAGCTCTTCCAGTTGGCCAGGGTGATGCTTTTTTCTTAGAAACCGACAAAGGATCTGTGCTCGTAGACGGTGGCCGCGCAATCGACGGTTTTGCCACCCTTTTCCGTGAGCACACCGGACGTGATGACGTTGATATTTTGGTGGTAACACACAATGATGCGGATCATGCCAACGGCGTCCTTGGATTCTTGAAGGCTGGTTTCCGTTGCAGAGAGATATGGCTGCCCGGGCGCTGGGCCGAGGTGTTACCCCATGTGCTGCGACCATGGGAAGAGGTTGTATACATACTTATTCCTCAGGTGGAACGAGCTATTGCTGAATTGGGTGAACGCTTGGAAGTGCTACCAGGTGAGACCTTGCTTGAGCGCTATGCTGAAACTTTGGAGAATCAACGATTCGAGAACGTTGATGAAAGGGAACGTGGGGAGGAACTCGAATTTGGAGAATCCGGTTGGCCCCCTCTGCTGATATCTCAGTTAGAACAGGCGGCAGAAGAAGAAGATTTTTGGGGTTTCTTATGGCCTCCATTCTCGCCTCCGCGTTTGTGGTTGGGATCGCACCTTGAGCTATACCGATACTATCAACAACGCCTTTTTGTTGAGGCCATTGTAGCAGCGAAACGGATACGGCAGATCGCTATAGAAGCCTTTCACCGGGGCATCCCTGTACGTTGGTTTGAATTTGACCCAATGAACTCAGGAGGTGGCCTCGCCTGGTTGCAGCCTTTAAATAGCCGGCAGGTTGTTCGTGTAAGACGTATACCGGCCGAAACGCTTTTTCACATTATCGCACTGACAGTTTATAACAGGGAAAGCCTTGTTTTTTTGGCACTTCCCCCATATGCAGGCCCTGGCGTACTTTTCACCGCGGATTCTGATCTTGGAAGTGTGTGTCTTCCATCTTTGGACGGGGCTATTGTCACGGCACCACATCATGGATCTGAGGCTAACAAAAGGGTATACAAAATAATTCCCGAGCACACCACAAATGTCACTTGGGTCCGTAGCGACGGAAGATTTCGCAAGCGTCCCTGCAAGGACTACATAAATGCACCGGGGAGGAAGTTTTGCACTTTGTGCAGAAATCCGAAATTTTTAAAGCAAGCTGTAAGGCTGTTCAGCGATTCGCAAGCCTGGTCACGTTATCCAGATGTGCGCTCATGTGTGTGCCGATGAAGAGCCCAAGTAGACCAAGCGGTCTACGACGGCCACCTCCGCCCTTCGCCAGGCCGTTCTCTCCGACTACATGAGCTCTGTGCACGCCTTCATCCAAATGGCCGACGACCGGGTTGGTGTGAAGGACACAGGAACAAGCATCCCTTGACTTTGTAGCCACAAGGGGCTACAATGAAGCTATAAAAGGGGGGAGGCAGATATTGAAGGAGGCCAATGGCATCGGTACAAGTGAACATCCGCGAGTTGAAGAACCGGCTGAGTCACTACTTGCGGCTCACCAAGGCCGGTCAGACCGTGGAAATCACGGAGCGGGGGAAGCCCATCGGCCGAATCGTTCCCATCACCCCGCCCCTGGAAGAGCGCCTGGAGGCGATGGCCAAACTGGGATTGCTGGTCCGCGGGAAGGGCAAGTTGCCCCCCACGTCGCCGGTGGCCCGTGTGCGGGGCTCGAAAAGCGTGGCGGACCTGCTCATCGAAGCGCGGGAGTGATCCATGCCGGGAGACATCGCCTACTTGGACGCCAGCGCCCTGGTGAAGCGCTACGTGGCAGAGCCCGGCACCGAAGCCGTGCAGACGCTGCTGGCGCGCGTCGCCGTGACCGGCACGGCCGCTATCACCCAGGTGGAGGTGGCCGCCGCGCTGGCCAAGGCGGTGCGCATGGGGGTGTTGCCGCGCGACGAGGCAGCATCGGCTCTGGAACGCTTCCTGACCGAGTGGCAAGCCCTGGAACGCCTCCAAGTGACGGAACCCGTCCTCTCCCAGGCGTCCGACCTGGCGTGGGAGAAAGGACTGCGGGGCTACGACGCCACTCATCTGGCCGCCGCGCTGATCTGGCAAGAGCTGCTGGGCGCCCCTGTGCTCCTGGCGACCTTTGACCGTCAGCTTTGGGAGGCCGCGCAAACGGCGGGACTTGCCGTGTGGCCCGATGCGTTATCGTGAGGCATGCGCATGATCAGTAAGTGAGCAAGCAGTGCATGTGAGCAGAAAGCTGTACCACCCGCCGGCGGCCGTTTCATCCTTGCAAATCTTACATCGTAGTGCCAAATTTACAAGGATGGTGGGCCGATTCCTCCTTCCTCGCGTGCTCCAAGGGTCAGATGAAATGCCTGCCGTTTGCCTACTCGGTCCCTGGCAGGTGGGCCAGCCCACGCTTGCGCTTGCCATTGCCGAACGCCGCGAGGCAGTGTATCTGGATCTCGAGTCGGAACAGGACCGCGCCAAACGCTGCGACCCGGAAGCCTATCTGGCACCGCACCTGGACAAACTAGTCATCCTCGATGAACTCCATCGCGCTCCGGCGCTCTTCCCGGTCCTTCGTGGGATGATCGATCGGGCCCGGCGCCAGGGCAGGCGCACCGGGCTGTATCTCCTTTGGGGCTCTGCTTCGCTGGGGCTTTTGCGCCAGTCCGGAGAGTCGCTTGCCGGACGGGTCCGCTTCATGGAATTGACGCCCTTTTTGGTACGCGAGCTTATTGGGGAACCCCTAGACCGGCTATGGTTGCGTGGCGGATTCCTCGATAGCGTGCTAGCCGTAAGCGCACCTGACGGCACGGAGCTGTATTTCTATCGCACCTCTGGCGGAGCAGAGGTCGATTTATTACTCCTATTGCCCGGGGGAGAAAAATGGGCAGTTGAAATCAAGCGCAGCCTGGCACCCCGACCCAAACGTGGGTTTCATGCTGCTTGCTTAGATCTCCAACCTGACCGTGCTTTCGTGGTCTATCCCGGCACGGAACGCTATCCGCTCAGCGACAAGGTGGAAGCAATCAGCCTGAGCGATATGGCTTCTGAACTTGTGAAATATTTAGAGGTCCAACCATGACCATCTTCGACCTGCACCAAGCCGTCCTTTCCGACTACCGGGACTTCGTGCACTCCTTTATCCAGGTTGCGGACGACCGCGCCCGGGCGTTCATCAAGCAGGCCTTGTTGAAGGAGGAAAAGCTCTGGCCGGAGCCGCTGTTGCAACTGTCGCCGGCCTACAAGCAGGCCGCAAACGTGGACGAACTGGCCGAACAGGGGCTGTTGCACCCCGAGACCGCGCGCATCTTCCGCACACCGGACGGCCATCCCTACGTCCTTTACCAACACCAGGTGGAGGCCATTGAAAAGGCGGCCCAAGGGGAGAGTTTTGTCGTCACCTCAGGCACGGGCTCGGGCAAGAGTTTTTGCTACTTCATCCCCATCGTGGATGCTGTGGTACGCAACCCCAACTTCCAGCGGCCCGTCGCGCTAATCGTCTACCCCATGAACGCGCTGGCCAACTCCCAGCTGGCGGCCTTGCAGAGTCTGGCCGAGAACTACCTAAAACGCACCGGCCGCGACTTCCCCCTGCGCTTCGCCCGGTACACCGGGGAGACCCCCGAGGAAGAGCGCCAGAAGATCCGCCACGATCCGCCGCACATTCTCCTGACTAACTACATGATGGCCGAGCTGATGATGGTGCGTCCTGAAGACCAGGGATTGCTGCAGGAGGGAGCCTCCCCGCTTTTTCTGGTCTTCGACGAACTGCACACCTACCGCGGCCGCCAGGGCGCGGACGTGGCCATGCTGGTCCGTCGGCTCAAGGCCCGCATGAACCGCCAGCCAGTCCTCCACATCGGCACCAGCGCGACCATGGTGGCCCACCGGGGCGCCACCCCCGAGGAGCGCCGGAAGGCCGTGGCCAAGTTCGCCTCCCGCTTCTTCGGCCATTCCTTTGAGGCTGAAGACGTAATCGAGGAAACCTTAGACCCTATCACGGTAGGTGGGCCGCCATCGGAAGAAGAACTGCGGAAGCGAATGGCAAGCGGCGAGCAGCGAGCGATGAGCGAGGAAGAGGTGGAAGCATTTCTGCGGGATCCGCTGGTGCGGTGGGTGGAATACACGCTGGGGGTCGAAGTCGAAACAGACGGGAAGCTGCGGCGCCAGCAGCCATGTACGCTTTCCGATGCGGCCCGGAAGCTGGCACGCCTTACTGGAGTGGAGGAAGCGACGTGTCAGGAAAGGCTCCGCGAAGTTCTGCTTCAGGCACTGAAGCTTTCGCAAGGTCAGCGGCCCCTCTTTCCCTTCAAGTTGCACCAGTTCATCAGCCAGGGGCGGGCGATCTATGCCACGCTGGAGCCTTCGGAAAAGCGCCGTTTTACCATGGAACCCCAGGTCTCCGGGGAAGACGAGACCCTCTGGGCGCCGCTGCGCTTCTGCCGCGTCTGTGGCCAGGACTATTACCGGGTGGTTCAGATCAATGGGAAGCTCCAACCACTCCCGCTTGAAGCGGAAGACATGCTGGAAGAAGGCCAGCCTGGCTACCTGACGTTGGCGTTCGAAGAGATGCCCGACCTGGAAGAGATTGTTCCTTCATCCTGGTATGACTCGGACGGTCGGTTGAGCCGCACCTGGCGCGACCGAGCCCCCCAGCGGGTGTGGGTCTTGCCCGACGGGACCGTGTACAAGGAACCGGTGGAAGGGGCCACGCCCATGTGGTGGCAACCGGAGCGCTTATGGCTGTGCCTCCGCTGCGGGGAGAACTACACCGCGCGTCAGAATGAGTACACCAAACTGGCGACCCTTTCCTCCGAAGGACGCTCTTCCGCCACCACGGTTCTGGCCAGTTCGTTCCTGCGCCACGCCCGGAAGACCGGAGCTGCCCAGCCCAAACTCCTTACCTTCACCGACAACCGGCAAGACGCCTCCCTTCAGGCCGGTCATTTCAACGATTTCGTACAGGTGGCGGCGCTGCGGGCTGCCCTTTATCGGGCACTGCAGAAGCACGGCGAGCTGCGCTATGACAACATCGCCCACGAGGTGGTCGCGTCCATGGGCACCGACCTTTCGGCCATCGCGAAGACCTCCGATCTGGACCCGGAGAGCCGGGAGGCCGAAAAGGTGTGGCAAGTGTTCGAAAAGCTGGTCGAATATCGCCTGTACGAGGACCTGCGCCGGGGTTGGCGCATCGTCCAGCCAAATCTGGAAGACGTGGGCTTGTTGCGGGTGGAATACGATGGGCTGGATCAGGTGAGCCGCCGGGATGATCTGTTCAGGGATTTGCCCGGGCTGGCCGATCGGACGCCAGAGGAACGCATCCGGGTGTTGCAAGCTGTGCTCGACTATTTCCGCAAGCGGCTCGCCATTGATACCCCGGTCCTCCAGGAAGAGTCTCAGAGAAAGTTGCGTCTCGGCTCGGAGCAGCACCTCAACGAGTTCTGGGGGCTGGACCCGGACAATCCCGGCCTCAGGGAGGCCGCTGTCATGCTACGGCCAGGTCAGGCGCCGCGATTTCCTCGTCGCGGTATCTTCCTCAAGCTCACCTCCCGCTCCCTTGTGGGGCGCTACCTGCAACGCACGCTGGACCTGGACGCCGAAGCCACCGAACAGCTGCTGGACGGACTCCTCGACCTGCTGACGCGGCAAGGCTTTCTGGTTGAACTGGACCCGTTCCAGGATCACCGCCGCTTTCGCTTAAAGGCCAGTGCCCTGGTGTGGCGCCTGGGGGATGGGACCCCACCGCCGCCGGATCCCATCTGGAGCCGGCGCACCACGGAGCACACCCCGCTGGTGAACGCCTTCTTCCAGCGCTTCTACCAGGAGGCGGCTCGCGAGATTGCCCACCTGGAAGCGCGAGAGCACACCGCACAGGTGGTGGCTCCCGGCGAACGGGAGCAAAGGGAACGACGGTTTCGCGGGGAGGAAAACCCACCCTTGCCTTATCTCGTCTGCTCGCCCACCATGGAGCTCGGCATCGACATCGCCGACCTGGACGCGGTGCACCTGCGCAACGTACCCCCGACCCCGGCCAACTATGCCCAGCGCAGCGGCCGGGCCGGCCGCCAGGGCCAACCCGGCCTTATCATCGCATACTGCGGCGCTTACAGCCCCCACGACCAGTACTTCTTCCGCCATCGAGAGGAGATGGTGGCGGGGAGCGTGCGGGCCCCGCGGCTCGACCTCACGAACGAAGCGCTCATCCGCGCCCACATCCAGGCCGAGTGGCTGGCCCAGGTGGGCTTACCTCTTCGCCAGTCCATCCAGGAAGTCATCGACATCGAGCAGCCCGATCGACTGCCACTTCGGGAAACAGTAGCGCCACAACTCCAGCTCAGCGACCGGGCCCGGGGAGCCTTGCGGGCCCGGATCGAACGGATCCTGGCCTTCGACCGTAAGGAGCTGGAAGGCACGGACTGGTTCATTGACCAATGGCTGGATCGGGTGCTGGAGGAAGCGCCCCGAACGTTCGACCGGGCCTTTGATCGTTGGCGGGAACTCTTCCGTGCAGCCAGCGCCCAGCTTCAAACGGCGCAGCAGTTGATGTGGCAACCAGATAGGGAGGTTCAGGATCGGGCGCGACGGCTGCAGGAGGAAGCCATCCGCCAGCGCAACCTGCTTTTGCAGCAGGAGGTAGCCCGGGAGGAAGGAGACTTTTATCCCTACCGCTACCTGGCCAGCGAAGGCTTTTTGCCCGGGTACAATTTCCCGGCTTTGCCGGTGCGGGCGTGGGTGCCGCGACGGGGACGAGGGGAGTTCATTCCTCGCCCGCGCTTCCTGGCCATCCGCGAGTTTGGCCCGCAGAACATTGTGTACCACGAAGGCGCCAAGTGGGAGGTCGCGCGGTTTCAGGCACCGCCGGGAGGGCTCGAGCAGCGGCGAATGAAGAAGAAACTCTGCCGGCAATGCTCAGCCTTTACCGAGGTTGAGGACGACCTGTGTCCTGTCTGTGGAATTCGCTTTGACAGCAACAACTCCTCCATCCTGGAACTGCTGGAGATGCCCAACGTGGCCTTGCGGCGCCGGGAGCGGATTACCAGCAACGAAGAGGAACGGGTCCGCCAGGGATACCGGTTGCAGATGGGCTATCGTTTTGCGCCTGGGGAAAGGGGCTATCGGGTGAAAGAAGCGCGGGTATCGGATTGTTTAGAACTCCAGTACGCCCCTGCCGCGACCATCCTCATTGTGAACCACGGATGGCGGGCTCGTCGTACCGAAGGGTTTCGTGTGGATATGGAAACTGGTGAGCTAATCGGAGAAAGCGAATCCACGTCTTCGCAGGTGCCTGGGCAGCAGCGAAACATCCAGCGGGTGCGGCTGTGCGTGCAGGACGCGCAGAACCTCCTGCGTATGCGCATCCTGGATCCGGTATTGCGGGACGACCCGGTTTTCGAGATGAGCCTTATGTACGCGCTGGAGCACGCCATCGAAGCAACCTACCAGCTCGAAGACACCGAGCTGGTCGCCGAAGCGGTAGGTGAAGGCGATGGCCGTTCCATCGTATTCTACGAAGCCTCAGAAGGTGGAGCCGGCGCGTTGCAACGATTGGTCGAAGACTCCAGTGCTCTGGCGGAAGTCGCCCAAGAAGCCCTGCACCTTTTGCACTTCGATCCGAAGACGGGCGAGGACCTTGCGGAGGATAAGCACAGGGCGTGTTACGAATGCCTGCTGAGCTTTTCCAACCAACTTGCGGCGCACCTCCTGGACCGTCATCGGATACGAGACTTCCTGCGCGCGTTGGCAGAGAGTTCAGTGGAACAACCGTACGCCGACCGCACGCGCAAGGAACACTACCAGTGGCTCCGGGAGCGTATTGATCCTGAGTCGGACCTCGAGCGACGTTTTCTGGACATGCTCTATCAAGAGGGCTACCGCCTGCCGGACGAGGCCCAGCGGGGAATTACGAATCCGCGCTGCGTCGTGGACTTCTTCTACCAACCCAATGTCTGCGTTTTCTGCGACGGATCGGTGCATGACGATCCGGATCAGGCCGCACGCGATCGATCCCAACGCAATGAGCTCAGGCGTCGAGGGTATCGCGTCGTTGTCATCCGCTACGATCGGGACCTCAAAGAGCAGCTCGCTCAATATCCCGACGTATTTGGCAAGGGGGCGAAGTAGCGAAGAGGTGCATGGCGAATAGTGAGGGGCGAGCAGGGTGAGAAGGGCAAAGGAGCACATCTAAAGACCCCGATGTTCCATGCGTTACGCGTTCTTTTCCACTTCGGCTTTCGCCATTCGCTATTCCCCATTCGCCTTCTTATATTTGATCAAAAAAACGGAGGCTCTATGGTAGCACGTACGTTTGCACGAAAGATGCGGCTTCGGGAAAGCGCATTGCTGGTCGCACTGCTGAGTCTGGCAGCCTGTCAGCAGCCGGCTCCGCCGCTCCCACCGGCCGAAGCGCCGGGACCCGAAGTGGCGGAA
>Ga0181858_1000638_pt1 | contig 16988 bp, 19 predicted proteins | sample NewIslPassag4_SG_FD_130749 | JGI IMG/M metagenome (GOLD analysis project Ga0181858, IMG submission 130749) | Feedstock adapted compost microbial communities from Newby Island compost facility, Milpitas, CA, USA - Passage 4_SG | ecosystem: Engineered > Solid waste > Feedstock > Composting ...
CTTCACCTTGGCGAAGAAGCCGGTCGATTGCGGGCTCGTATCCTTGGGATTGCCGCCTTTTTCGAACTCGCGAAGCAGCTCCTGTTGCCGCTTCGTCAGATTGACCGGCGTCTCGACGATGGCTTCGACGAACATGTCGCCGCGCGTGTTGGAACGCAGCACGCTCATGCCCTTGCCGCGCAGGCGGAACTGGTGGCCGGTCTGGGTGCCGGCCGGTACCGTGATACGCGCGCGACCGCCATCGATCGACGGCACCTCGAGCGTCCCGCCGAGTGCCGCCGTCGTCATCGGGATCGGCACGCGGCAGTAGATGTCGGCGCCATCGCGCTGGAAGAACCGGTGCGGCGCGATGCTGAGGAAAATGTACAGGTCGCCCGGCGGCGCGCCGCGGACCCCGGCCTCGCCCTCGCCGGCGAGCCGTATGCGCGTGCCATCCTCGACGCCCGCAGGAATATTGACGTTGAGCGTCCGCTCGCGGCGGACCCGTCCTTGCCCGCCGCAGCTCTTGCAGGGCCGCTCGATCACCTGGCCCTGCCCATGACAGCTCGGGCATGTCCGCTCGATCGTGAAGAAGCCCTGCTGCGCACGGATCTTGCCGTGGCCACGGCAGGTGCCGCAGGTGATCGGACGCGAGCCGGCATCGGCCCCCGTACCGCTGCACGAGTCGCACACGACGAGGGTCGGCACTCGGATCGTCGCGGTCTTGCCGCGGAATGCCTCTTCCAGCGAGATCTCGAGATTGTAGCGCAGGTCGGCGCCACGGCTCGGCCCCGTTCCGGCACCGCGCCGGCCGCCCATGAACTCGCCGAACATCTCGTCGAAGATGTCGGCGAAGCCGCCGGCGCTGAATCCGAAATCGAAGCCCTGATGGGTCCGGCCGTTGCCGCCGTTCTGGAAGGCGGCATGGCCGAAGCGGTCATAGGCCGCCCGCTTCTGCTCATCCTTCAGGACGTCGTACGCTTCGTTGATTTCCTTGAAACGGGCCTCGGCCTTCTTGTCACCCGGATTGCGGTCCGGGTGATACTGCATGGCGAGCTTGCGGTAGGCCTTCTTGATCTCCTCGGCGGTGGCCCCGCGCGGAACTCCGAGAACCTCGTAGTAGTCCTGCTTCATCTCGACCGTCAGCTGTCAGACGAGAGGAGGTAGAACGCCGTGCGATCTGCCTGCATTCTACCTCCCGTCCGTTTACCGGTCGCCGGTTCCAGATGCGTTAGGCTGAGCCGCCCTTCTTCGAGTCGTCGACTTCCTCGAAGTCGGCATCCACGACCTTGCCGTCGCCGCCGGCGGCACCCGTGGTGCTGCCACCGGCCGCACCGCCACCCTCGGCACCGCCGCTCTGGCTTGCCTTGTACATCGCCTCGCCAAGTTTCATCGACGACTGCATCAGAGCCTGCGTCTTCTGCTGGATCGCCGTCAGGTCGTCGTCCTCCATCGCCGACTTCAGGGCGGCGATGTCGGCTTCGATCTGCGAACGCGTGGACGCGTCGACCTTGTCGCCGTACTCCTTGAGATTCCGCTCGGTCGTGTGGATCAGGCCGTCCGCATGATTGCGCGCCTCGACCAGCTCGCGACGCTTCTTGTCCTCGGCCGCGTACTGCTCGGCCTCCTTGATCATGCGCTCGATTTCGGCTTCGGACAGGCCACCCGACGCCTGGATGCGGATCGCCTGCTCCTTGCCCGTGGCCTTGTCCTTCGCCGACACGTTGACGATGCCGTTCGCGTCGATGTCGAAGGTGACTTCGATCTGCGGCACGCCGCGCGGCGCCGGCGGAATGCCGACCAGGTCGAACTGACCCAGCAGCTTGTTGTCGGCGGCCATCTCGCGCTCGCCCTGGAACACGCGGATCGTCACCGCGGTCTGGTTGTCCTCGGCGGTCGAGAAGATCTGGGACTTGCGGGTCGGGATCGTCGTGTTGCGGTCGATGAGACGCGTGAACACGCCGCCGAGCGTCTCGATACCGAGCGAGAGCGGCGTCACGTCGAGCAGCAGCACGTCCTTGACGTCGCCCTTCAGCACGCCGGCCTGAATGGCAGCGCCGACGGCCACGACCTCGTCCGGGTTGACGCCGCTATGCGGCTCGCGCCCGAAGAACTGCCGCACCGTTTCGACGACCTTGGGCATGCGCGTCATGCCGCCGACGAGCACGACCTCGTCGATCTCGGACGGCTTCAGTCCGGCATCGCGCAGCGCGGCGCGGCACGGCTCGATCGTCCTCTGGATCAGATGATCGACCAGCGCCTCGAGCTTCGCGCGTGTCAGCTTGATGTTGAGGTGCTTCGGCCCGCTCGCATCCGCGGTGATGAACGGCAGGTTGACCTCGGTCTGCATCGACGAAGACAGCTCGATCTTCGCCTTCTCGGCCGCCTCCTTGAGGCGCTGCAGCGCCAGGCGGTCGTTGCGCAGGTCGATTCCGTGCTCTTTCTTGAACTCGTTGGCGAGGTAATCGATGATTTCCTTGTCGAAGTCCTCGCCACCGAGGAACGTATCGCCGTTCGTCGACTTCACCTCGAACACGCCGTCGCCGATCTCGAGAATCGAGATGTCGAACGTGCCGCCGCCCAGGTCATAGACGGCGATCGTGCCCGACTTCTTCTTGTCGAGACCATAGGCAAGTGCGGCTGCGGTCGGCTCGTTGATGATGCGCAGCACCTCAAGGCCGGCGATCCGGCCGGCGTCCTTCGTCGCCTGGCGCTGGGCGTCATTGAAATAGGCGGGAACTGTAATGACGGCCTGGGTAACCTTCTCGCCGAGATAGGCCTCGGCGGTCTCCTTCATCTTCTGCAATACGAAGGCCGAGATCTGGCTGGGGCTGTAGCGCTTGCCCTGCGCCTCGACCCAGGCGTCGCCGTTGTCGGCCTTGACGATCTTGTAAGGGACGAGGCCGATGTCCTTTTGCGTCATCGGATCGTCATAGCGACGGCCGATCAGGCGCTTGACGGCGAAAATCGTGTTCTGCGGGTTCGTTACCGCCTGACGTTTCGCGGCCTGGCCGACGAGGCGCTCGCCGGAGTCGGTAAATGCGACAATCGACGGCGTAATATTGGATCCCTCGGCATTGTGAATGACCTTGGGCGTCTTGCCTTCCATTACGGCGACGCAAGAGTTCGTCGTACCGAGGTCGATACCGATCACTTTGCTCATAGCGATATCCCTCTTCGCGGCAGGTCATACGGCCGACCCGACGTCGGCGCCGGCCAGGACCCCCTGGGTGGTTTGAACCTTATGACGGGTGGGGTCTTTCCGCGGAGGTATATAGGCAGGCTTTCATGGCACTGCAACGGGCCGCACCGGTCCTTGGCAATTTTCTGCCGTCCTCGACTGCCTTTTCTGAAGGATGGAAACCCTGATGATGACGCCGAGCCGATGGACACCCCCTGGTGCGGCAAAGCTGCGTGGCCGACGGGCGGCCGCCCGCTCGGGCGCGCCGTCTGATGGCTCGGGGGTACGGAGGCCACGGCCCGGCGGTCGAGGCCGGCGGGCTTAAACTTTAGTGAAGTATTCGGCACGTACCGCGGATGGCACCTCGACCGAGTCCGGATATCGGCCACATTGCACGACGGAACTTGGCCTTAAGGGGCGCTGACCGTTCCGGCCGATCCCGCTCCTGACGCACGAGGGGCATAGGACGAACTCGATGTTCGCAACGGACTCGGGCTTGAAGGCATCCGCTAACGACGCGGCGGTTGAAGACGATGCGGCGCGTTTGTATGTCGATAGCGACGCCGACGTTAATAAAAAAAGGCTGTCGCTTGTATTTAATCTTGACAGAACATTCAAGACGTTTATTGACTATGCTTAGATCAAAGCATGTATTCGGATGTATTTGTCATGAATACTGCTAAAATTTTAGATATTCTGCCGCATCCGACGTCGGGCCCCACCCCGTCGGTGACGTGGACGCAGCCGTGGCCCAGTGCCCGCACCGTGCCGGCGATCAGCCACGAGACGACAGCCGACCTGATCGAGAAGCGCGCCCAGCGCCATGCCGAGGCGTCCATGGAACGCCGGCGCGCGGCAAAGGCCGCAGCGTCGAGCCCTGCCTTCAATCACGAGGTCGGGCTCGTCAGGAACACGTTCAACGTGTTCATCGATTTGGTAAGCCGGCAGGCCGCGTTCTATCGTGTGCGGATCTTCGGTCCGCCGGACAACATGCCGTATGCAAGACCACCTGCGGCACCGACGGTGGCGCCGGCAAGTGCGCTTGCGGCATATTCGGCTGGCGAATCCGTTCCGCCGGCTGCACGCATCAAGGCCGACGTGTAAGGGCGGGATCGCCCACCCCGATCATACGGTATCGCGCGGCGGATTTTCGGTTCAGGCGCTGGTATCGACTCGTGCACCTGTAGCTTCGGCGCCGCTTCCCTTCGCGACAGTAACCATGGCCGGGCGCAGCAACCGCCCATGTATGGTGTAGCCCGCCTGAAACACCTGGACGACGGTTCCGGGCGCATGGGTCGGGCTGTCGACCTGCATCATCGCCTGATGGAAATTGTGGTCGAACGGCTGACCCGTCGGGTCGAAGCGCTGGATGCCATGACGTTCCAATATGGCGAGGAGTTCCCGTTCGGTCAGTTCGACGCCGGCGACGAACTTGTCGAGCCGTTCGTCGGCCTGCCGTGCCTCGCTCGAAACCGATTCGATGGCCCGGCGCAGATTGTCAGCCACCGGCAGGATATCCCGGGCGAATCCGCTGATCGCGTACTTGCTGTTTTCCTCGATGTCGCGTTGCGCCCGGCGCCGCGTGTTTTCGGCTTCGGCCAGCGCGCGCAAGACTTGGTCCTTCAGACGTGCGACTTCGGCCTCGAGCTCGGCGATACGGGCCGCCTCTGACGGTGCCGCCGTGTCGGCCGTGGCATCGGCGGCCGTATCGGCCACCGCCTGATCGGCCGCTGCCTGTTCCGGTGCCGTGTCGGCCGTGGCTTCGGCCGGGTTCGCGTCGTTGAGTGTGACCCCGTCCTGCGGGGCGCGCTTGTCGTTGTCGTCCATTGTCCTATTCGTGTCCTGAAAAAAGTGTCTTGAAAGTAAAACGCTCGGTCGGGGCTAACCGATCAACCGACCGATGACCTTGGCCGTGTAGTCGACGATCGGGATAACGCGAGCATAGTTGAGGCGCGTCGGTCCGATGACGCCGATTGCGCCAACGATCTGCTCGCGGCTGTTCGCATAGGGCGCGATGATCATGGAACAACCGGCCAGCCCGAACAGGGCGCTTTCCTTGCCGATGAAGATCTGGACGCCCTCTGCGCTCTGCGCCGCATCGAGCAGCTTGACCATGGTTTCCCGCGTCTCGAGCGTCTCGAACAGCAGGCGTATCCGCTCCAGATCCTGGATCGCCGTCACGTCTTCGAGAAGACGCGCCTGGCCGCGGATCAGCAGGTAACTGTCCTTGCCCTCGCCGGCCCAGGTCGCAAGGCCGGCCTCGACCACCTTGCTCGTGAGTTCGTCGAGCTCGGCACGTTTCTCCTCGAGCTCGGTAAGAATCATGCCGCGCGCCTCGGCGAGGGTACGGCCCATCAGGCGCGCATTCAGATAGTTGCCCGCTTGGACCAGCGCCGACGGCGGAATGCCGAGCGGTACCTCGATCACCCGGTTTTCCACGAGGCCGCTTTCCGTTACCAGGACGACGAGGGCTCGGCCCGGCCCGAGCGCGACGAACTCGACGTGCTTGAGCGGTCCCTCGGTCTTGGGCGCGAGCACGAGACCGGCACACCGCGACAGGCCGGCAAGCATCGTGGTCGCCTCCTCCAGGACCTGCGGGATGCTCTTGCCCGCAGCCGTGCACTGGCTGTCGATGCTGGCCCGCTCGTCGTCCGACAGCCGGCCAACCTCGAGCAGGCCGTTCACGAACAGCCGCAGGCCCGCCTCGGTCGGTAGACGGCCCGCCGACGTATGCGGCGCGTAGAGAAGACCGGCTTCCTGCAGATCCGCCATGACGTTGCGGATCGTCGCCGGCGACAAATTGGCGCTGAGCATACGCGAGAGCGTCCGGGAGCCGATCGGCTCCCCGGTCTCGACATAGGCCTCGACGATACGCCGGAATACTTCGCGACTGCGCTCGTTCAGCTCGGCGATCGGCGAGGGCCGGTCGCTGTTCGCCTTCTCCGGAGTCGTCGACATCATATTCATATCGTTGAAAAATGTAGGGAGGGCCGCACAGCACGTCAATGCGGGGGCGGCCCTTGCCCTTCCTGCCCGCTGGACGCGAAGCGGGTAAGTCAGTAGGGTCCGCGCGCCTTAGTTTTCCCTGCCAGAGGAGATCCCGATGCGTCCGTCCGGCCGTGCGCCCGACGCGCTCCGAACCGTCCGTCTCGAGCCCGGCGTCTCCAAGTATGCCGAAGGCTCCTGTCTTGCCTGCTTCGGCGACACCCATGTACTTTGCACGGCCACGATCGAAGACAAGGTCCCACCCTTCCTGCGCAATACCGGATCGGGCTGGATCACCGCCGAGTACGGCATGCTGCCGCGTTCGACGCACACGCGGACCGAGCGCGAGGCCTCGCGCGGACGCCAGAGCGGCCGCACACACGAAATCCAGAGACTGATCGGTCGGTCGCTGCGCGCCGTCACCGATCTTCAGGCGCTGGGCGAGCGTCAGGTCAAGATCGACTGCGACGTGCTTCAGGCCGACGGCGGCACGCGGACGGCCGCGATCACCGGTGCCTGGGTCGCGCTCCGGATCGCGCTCGACGGACTGGTGAAGTCGGGGACGCTGCCGCAGAACCCGCTGCTCGATCACGTCGCCGCCGTCTCGTGCGGAATCGTTGAGGGCGTTCCGGTGCTTGATCTCGACTACGCCGAGGATTCGACCGCGGAGGCGGACGCCAATTTCGTGTTCACCGGATCAGGCGGAATCGTCGAGATCCAGGGCACGGCCGAACGGATACCGTTCTCGGAGACGCGCTTTCTCGAGATGCTCGCGCTTGCGCGCAAGGGCGTCGAGCAGCTCTTGGCTCTACAGCGGCAGGCGATCGGCGCGTAGACTATCCCCTACACGCAGCCGAAGCGAATCCAGACATACTGGGGCCCGTCGATGCCAACGAAATGACGGTCGAGGACCCGGTAGTCGCCGTCGCCGCAGACAAGCCGCGCATAATTCCTGAGCTCCCGCTCGATGACGTCGGGTGAGGCGATTCTGCCGCCATAGTCCGCCCGGTAGTCGTAAGTAGGGGCGACCGCACCCGGCCCGCAGCCCGTGACGAGCGCCAGGAAGACGGCGGCGACACCTGTCTTCGGTCGGACGGCATCCATGTTGCGGCCTCTCGGCGCGACGCGGTAATTGCAAGGCTTGCGCCCGTGCCGACGTTCCACCGAAAGCCATCGCCATGCCACGTCGTCTTGCAGACAAGCGCCTTATCATTGCCAGCCACAACCCCGGCAAAGTCCGCGAGATCGCGGCGCTGTTGGCACCGTTCGGCGTCGAGGTCGTCTCGGCGGCGGCGCTGGGCCTGCCCGAACCCGACGAGACCGGGACGACGTTCGAGGCCAACGCGGCGCTCAAGGCGCGCGCCGCCGCGCGGCGCGGCGCGCTGCCGGCGCTGGCCGACGATTCGGGCCTGTGCGTGCCGGCGATCGGCGGCGCACCCGGCATCTATTCTGCGCGGTGGGCAGGTCCGGAGAAGGACTTCCGGCGGGCGATGGAGAAGGTGGAGGCGGCACTCGGCGGAAAAGAGGATCGTCGCGCCTTCTTCGTCGCCGCCCTTGCCCTGGCCTGGCCGGATGACCATGTCGAGATTTTCCGAGGCGAAGTTCACGGGCGGCTGGTCTGGCCGCCGCGCGGCGACCGGGGGTTCGGCTACGACCCGATGTTCGTGCCCGAAGGACACACCCTAACGTTCGGCGAAATGGAACCCGCCGCCAAGCATGTCATCAGCCATCGCGCCGCTGCTTTCGCGAAGCTCATCGATGCCTGTTTCGGACGGAGCTGAGGCAAGACCGCATGCCGATCCTACGGCCGACGCAGCGCCTGAGGACGGCTTCGGGATCTACGTGCATTGGCCGTTCTGTCGATCGAAATGCCCGTATTGCGACTTCAACAGCCACGTGCGCGAGCGCATCGACGAGGACGTCTGGCGGGATGCCATCCTCGCCGAACTCGATCACTACGCAGCCGAGACGCGCGGCCGTACGGTGATGTCGGTCTTCTTCGGCGGCGGGACGCCCTCGCTGATGGCGCCGCGGACGGTGTCGGCGGTGATCGACCGCATCGCGCGAAACTGGCGCGTGGACGAACGGGTCGAGATCACGCTCGAGGCCAATCCCAATTCGGCGGAGCGTCGACGTTTCGCCGGCTTTCACGCGGCAGGCGTCAACCGGGTCTCGATCGGCGTGCAGGCGCTCGAGCCGTCCGCGCTGCGCTTCCTGGGGCGCGCGCACGATGTTGCCGAAGCGCGCGCCGCCATCGCGGCCGCCGCGACACATTTTTCGCGCTACTCCTTCGATCTCATCTATGCGCGGCCGGCGCAATCGGTGGCGGCATGGCGATCCGAGCTTGCCGAGGCGATCGCGCTCGCCGGCGATCATCTCTCGGTTTACCAGCTGACCATCGAGCCGGGCACGGCATTCCATGCGCTCGCCGCGCGTGGCGAACTCCCCCTGCCGGACGAAGCCACGGCCGAGGCGCTGTATGACGTCACGCAGGAGTTGCTCGTCAACGCAGGCCTCGCCGCGTATGAGGTTTCCAATCATGCGAGACCCGGTGGCGAGTGCCGGCACAATCTCGTCTACTGGCGCTACGAGGACTACGTCGGCGTGGGCCCCGGCGCGCACGGCCGCTTGACGGACGGAAGCATCCGCATCGCGACGCGCCAGGAAAAGGTGCCGGAGACCTGGATCGATCGTGTGCGACGGACGGGGCACGGCACGGCGGAACGAACGGTCGTGCCCGCACAGGATGCGGCGGTCGAGGCGTTGATGATGGGTCTGCGTCTGTCCGAAGGCGTCGACCCGGTTCGTTTCGCGCGCCGAACGGGCGTGCCGCTCGACTGCGCGGTCGATGCCAGCCGGCGCGACCGGCTGGTCGCGGGCGGGTTCCTCGCGATCACGGCAAAAGGCGGCCTTCGGGCGACGCCGGCGGGCCGCAAGGTGCTGAATGCCGTCCTGGGCGAGCTCCTTGCCTGACCGGTGGCTATTGCGTCGGGGTCTCGAAGCTCTCGGCCGCCGGTGACACCGTCCGGAAGCCGTTGCGCTGCACCTCCAGCACCGCGAGATTGCGGTCGACCGATCCATCGGGACGCAGACGGAACACGCCGTCCATTCCGGCGAACCCGACGGGGTTGGTGAGCGCCTCCACCGAATAGTTCGCGCCGTTCTCATCGCGCGCGAGAACGGCGGCCATCGCGACGGCGTCGTAGATGATTGTCGCGATACGCGGCGGATCCTGGCGGTACACGGCGCGATACCGCTTGACGAAGCCGTCGCGTGCTTCGGGTGGCGGGGCCGCGAACCAACCGCCGATAAGGGCGGGCTCGCGCGTGATCCGCGGATCGTCCCACAGCGTCGTACCGAGAAACCGCACGCGCGACGGATCGATGTCGTAGTAGGGCAGAAGGGGCGCGATCGCCAGCAGGCGATCACCGAAATCGGGCAGAAGTACCGAATCGAAGGGGACCTCCCCCAGCGTCTCGATGCCATCCAGTCGCCGCAACGCCTGACGGCTGATCTCGTCATTGCGGCGTTCGAGCTCACGGCGCTGCCGCTCGAGCGCCGCGCGGCGCTGTTCGTAAGAGGCAAGACGCCGGACGACCGGTGATATATCGGCGGCACCCGGCTCGTAACGTTCGATCGCCGTGATCTGTCCGCCGATGCGGCCCGCCGTTTCGTACAGGGCCGCTTCGACGGCGTCACCATAGCTGTCGTTCGGCAGCAGGGCGGCATATCGGGAAAGGCCTCGCGCGCGTGCGAATGTCAGGACGCGCTCGATCTGGAGACGGGGTGTCACGCCGAGAACGAAGACGCCGGGAGCCGCCACCGACAGGTCGTTCGACAGGCTGAGGACGTTGATTCCGGCTGCCTGCGCGCGCGGCGCGACCGCGGCGGTTTCCGCGGCGAAGACGGGACCGACGATGAGCCGCACCCCGACGCTCAGCACGTCCTCCACGGCCGCCGCAGCACCTTCCGCTGTGCCGCCCGTGTCGCGCGGCAACAGTTCCAGCCGTTCGTCGCCCAGATCGAACAGCGCCAATTGCGCGGCGTCCAGAAGCGCGCGACCGAGGGCGGCATGCGGTCCCGAAAGCGGCAGCAGGACCGCGACCCTGATCGTCTCGGCCGTGGTTGGTGGCTGCGGCAGCGGCTCCGAGGTCAGCGGCGCGATCTCGACCGGCATCGCGCCCGGCGGCACGACAGGTTCAGCTGGCGGAATCGCGGCTTGAACGCCGCCCTCGGGACTCCGTACCTTGGTTTCGCAGCCCGCGAGGGGCCGTACGGCAGCCGCGACGACCGCTACGAGCCGCACCCGGGTCTTCCCCCGTCCGCGCGACTCACCATCGACGAACAAAGAGCAAAGACGAGCGATCAATCATGCCCTCCCATCGAAAGGTCGAGCGTAACGGCGAGCCGGACGCAAGTAAATTGGCCTCGGGCCTGTATGTCGTCGCGACTCCGCTCGGCAATCTCGGCGACATCTCGCGTCGGGCGATCGCGGTCCTCGGCGGGGTCGACGTCATCGCCTGCGAGGATACGCGTGTGACCGCTCGGCTGCTGCAGGCCCTGGGGATCGGGCGTCCGCGGTTGGTCCGCTACGACGATCATGCGAGCGACCGCACGCGGGACGAACTCGTCGACCAGATTCGGGCGGGGAAAGCCGTCGCGCTGGTATCCGACGCCGGCACGCCGCTCATCTCCGATCCCGGCTATCGGCTCGTGCGGGCCGTGCGTGAGGCGGGCTTGGCGGTCACCGCCGTTCCCGGCCCATCGGCCGCGGTCGCCGCGCTCTCCATCTCGGGCCTGCCGACGGATCGGTTCCTGTGCAGCGGCTTTCTTCCGCAGAAGCTGGGACCGCGTCGCAAAGCGCTCAAGGAGCTCGCGCGCGTGTCGGCGACGCTCGTCGTTTTCGAGGCGCCGCACCGCCTGCCGGAATGCCTCGCCGACATGGCAGCGATCCTGGGGCCGCGCGAAGCGGCGGTCGTCCGTGAGCTCACCAAGCTTTTCGAGGAAACGCGGCGCGGAACGCTGGACGACCTTGCGGCGCACTACGCGGCAGCCGGGCCGCCCAAGGGCGAGGTCGTCATCGTCGTGGGCCCGCCGCCGAAATCCAGCGATGTCGCAACCGACATGGCGGCCCTTGACGCCCGGCTCGCCACCGCCCTCGCCACGTCGAGTGTGCGCGACGCGGCCGCCGCCGTCGCCGAGGCCACCGGGCTGTCGCGGCGTCAGGTCTATGCGCGCGCACTCGAACTTGCCAAGGGACGGTCGTGAGCGCGGCGCGGGAGCGCGTGCGCGCCGAACGCCGGGGGCGCTATGCGGAATGGGTTGCAGCCCTGCGTCTCCGGCTCGCCGGTTATCGTATCGTCGCGCGCAATGTCCGCACGTCGGTCGGGGAAATCGACCTCGTCGCGCGCCGCGGGCGCCAACTCGTTTTCGTCGAGGTGAAGGCACGCCACGCGGTCGCCGCCGCGGCCGAAGCGATCATGGCACGACAACAGGCCCGGATCGCGCGCGCTGCCGCCGCGTTCCTCGCATCCAGACCGGAACTCGCGGGTCTGGACTGCCGGTTCGATGCCATTTTTGTCACGCCCTGGCGCGTCCCAAAGCACGTCGTCGACGCTTGGCGAGACTTGCACGCTCGTACTAAATAGATACGGTGCTGCCTGTCACCATGTTGGGGGGTTCCTTGACCGACCGTTCTGGCCGTCTGCTCGTGTCGACTCTGCTGCTCGCCGCGGCTCTGTCGTTGCAGGGCTGTGTCGGTGCTGTCATCGGTACGGGCGCCGTGGCCGGCGTCACCGCCGCGCAGGAGCGCGGCGTGAAGGGCGCCGTCAGCGATACGGCGATCCGTGCCGAGATCAACCATTACTGGCTGCAGAAGAGCGAGACGCTGTTCCTCAACGTGAACCTTCAGGTCCATGAGGGACGTGTTCTTCTCACCGGCGCCGTCAAGGACCCCGAAACGCGGGCCGATGCCGTCCAGCTTGCCTGGAAGGCACGCGGTGTTCGCGAGGTCATCAACGAGATCGAGGTGACCGACGAGGGCGGCTTCGGAACCTATGCTCGCGACACCGCGATCGTCACCGAGCTGCGTTCGCGGCTTCTCTTCGCCAAAGACATACAGTCGGTCAATTACTCGATCGAGGCGGTCAACGGCGTGGTCTATCTGCTGGGCGTCGCCCAGGATCAGGCCGAGCTCGACCGCGTCCTCGACATTGCGCGGAACATCAATTACGTGCGCCGCGTCGTCAGCCACGTGCTGATGAAGGACGATCCGCGACGGTTCGCGCCGCCGCCGTCCTGAACGCATCCGGGCGTGAGCATGGCGGCGGCCGGGATCATCCTTCGCACCGCGGGCACGCTGCCTGATGACGCGATCGAGCCGGCCGGGGCGATGCCTGCATTCGTGAAATGCAGGTTACCGGTCGCGCCGGGCGAACCGACCCGTCGGCATCGACGCGCCCGCCGTGGTCGCCGGTTCGAAAACCTGCGTGCCGCGATCCATTGTCTCCGACGGGTCTTGGCCCTTGCTGGAAGCAAAGCGACACGCCATGGTGTCCCCCACGGGATTTGAGGTGCGCCGCAGCCGGCTCGGTTGAGCGCGTCGGCGGACCAAGGGATAGGGATAAATAGAATGTCGCTGCTCGTCGCCATCCAGATGGATCCCATCGAAGGGATCAACATCGACGCCGATTCGACCTTCGCACTCGCGCTCGAGGCGCAGGCGCGCGGACACAGGCTGCTCCACTACCTGCCGCAGCACCTGAGCTTCGCGCACGGCAAGGTGCGCGCGAAAGCGCGCGCGCTCACCGTGCGACGCGAGAAAGGCAATCATTTCACGCTCGGCCCTTACGAAACGGTTGATCTCGCCGAAACCGACGTGGTGCTCATGCGCCAGGATCCGCCGTTCGACATGGCGTACATCACGGCGACGCACATTCTCGAGCACATCCATCCCGACACGCTCGTCGTCAACGATCCGTTCCACGTGCGCAACGCGCCGGAGAAGTTGTTCGTCACGCATTTTCCGGACCTGATGCCGCCGACGCTGATCACGTCGGATCCGGCCGAGATCGCCGCATTCCGCGAGGCGCACAAGGACATCATCATCAAGCCGCTGTTCGGCAACGGCGGTGCCGGCGTGTTCCACATCCCGCCGGCGGACGAGAATTTGAACGCGCTGCTCGAGATGTTCACGAGCCGCTCACGCGAGCCGATCATCGTGCAGCGCTACCTGCCCGAGGTGCGCAACGGCGACAAGCGGATCATCCTCGTCGACGGACGTCCGGCCGGGGCGGTCACACGCGTACCGCCCGCGGGCGAGGCGCGGGCGAATCTTCATGTCGGGGGCAAGGCGATGAAGGCGACGCTCACCCCGCGCGAACAGGAGATCTGTGCTGCGATCGGGCCCGAGCTATCCAAACGCGGCCTGATCTTCGTCGGGATCGACGTGATCGGCGATTACCTCACCGAGATCAACGTGACGTCGCCCACGGGCATCCAGGAGATCGACCGCTTAGACGGCGTGAAGATCGAGGCGCAGATCTGGGATGCGATCGAGGCGCGGATCGCAGCGAAGCCGGCGCGGCGGCGCGCTTAGGTCTTCTCCGTCATCGCGTCATGCCGCACGACGGCGAGGGTCCGACTATTTTTCGCAGAGCCGGTCGGGCCCGATATCGAAATGCAAGTGGTCGGCGTGGGCGGCGTCGCTGTTGGGCGTGAGCACGACGTTGAATGACTCGCAGGCACGCCTGGCGAGTTCGCGCAGAAAACGGCCGCGCGGCCCCCGGTCGCGCCAGTTCGATTTCACGCTGACGCGCGTCCCGTCCGCGATATCGAATGCGGCGATGTCGATCGCGCGTCCGAAGGCATGCTCGCTCAGCCGGCCCGGTCGGCCGGCACGGGTACGGCAGCTATAGGCGCTCCAGTGATGGATGGTCACGACGGGGTGGCCGAAATGGCTAAGCGCGGCCGGCTGGATCACGTCCCGCTCGAAGTCGGCAAGCGTCAGGACCATCGCGCAGGTGAGCGTCGCATGCGGCCGATACGAAGCCCAGGCCCGCATCAGGTTGACGCCGTGGATCAACTGGCATCCTCCGGTGGCGGCCGGTACGGCGGCCGGCTCGAAGACGACGCCGCGGCGTTCGAGCGCCTCGAGGCAGGCGCGCAGCGGCGGCTGCAGCTCGATCGCCGATGGCGATGGCGGAACGACGCGCGGCGCGCCGCATGCGGCGACGAGCAGCGCGAGCGTTACGGCAACAAGAACGTAGAAAGGGCGTCGTGACAAAGGGCGGCCCCCCGCCGGCAGCGTTGCCACTATAGGTAATTACGTCGTGCCGAAAAATGTCTCCCTTGTCACGTCTGCAACCGCCATCAGACAGGGTACCGGTCGATGGGGTGAACTTCCGAAGACCTGAGGGCGGTGCCGGGCGGGCACAAGTCGTGAATAATGGCATTTGCAAGCAATCATCACTGTCGGCGGAGGAAACCATGACGTTCGCCCGCACGCCCGAACAGTTGCACGCGAGATCCACGACCAGGCACCGCACGCCGAGAAGATCGCATGAACTCGGCCTGGATCGGCGAGCACCATTTCAATCTGCTTAACGTCAATCCCTGCCTGAACATCCGTCTTGCGAAGCGCGCCGGCGCGACGACGCGGATCCGGCTCGCCCCGGTGGTGGTCCTGCTACCTATCCGTCATCGCCCGCATGTCGCCGAGGAATGGGCGACGCTCGATCTGCTGTCGAACGGGCGGGTCGATTTCGCGGCAGGCTGCGGGTACGACCGGCTCGAGTACGAGCCGGTCGGCGCACCGTTCCAAGACTCCGCCGAGCTGCTCGCCGAAGGGCTCGAGATCGTCTGGCGGGCCTGAACCGAACCCGGCAAGTGGTCGCACAAGGACAAGTTCTATTCCTAAGTTCTATTCCTTCGACAACATCGAGGTGCGTCCGTGCCCCGTGCAACAGCCGTTGCGGCCCTACGTCGCATGCTTCTCGCGTTCGTCGATGCAGCTTGCCGCGCGCAACGACTGAAACATCATCGTCGCACCGTTCGCGGCAGCGATGGTGTATGGCAGCCTCGCCGGCGGCGTAGCGGCATACCGCGCCGAATGCGAGCGGTACGGCTGGCCCGCCGAGCGATGTGCAGCTACTTCATACATTCATACACATTGCTGATTCGAAGCGCGACGAGGACACGGCCGCGAAGCTTTGATCCGGTGCTTCAAAGACGCGCTGATCGCGGCATTCCCACCCGACCCGGAAATCGTTCCGCGGACGCTGCGCTACTTCCTCGAGATTGTCGACATCCTCAAGAACATGAAGGCAAAGAACCTGACCTCGAAGTCGATCCTGGTCGGCTCGCCCCAGAAGATCATCGACGACCTGACGACCGTCGAGGCCGCCGGCATCAGCGAGGTCATCCTCTACTTCAACTACGGCCGCAAGCCGCACGAGATGGTGCTCGAGCAGATGGAACGGTTCATGGCCGAAATCGCACCGGCCTTCGCCGAGACGGAAGCCACGGCCGCGGCTCAGTGACGGCGGGGCAGCATCGGCATGAGACCTGCGTTGCGCGGAGGAAAGGGTGCTGCCGCGATACGCCCGGCCGCGATCGGGGAAATGTCGAGGTTCGAACTCGGGTGCAATCTTCCCTACCTGATCGGCCGCGTGGGGAGCCGGCTGGCGGTCGCCTTTGGCCCCGCCATCGCGTCCCACGGCATCGCGCTGCAGGAGTGGCGGGTGCTGGCCGCATTGGGTGCGTACGGCGCGCAGCGCCTCCTCGACCTTGCGGCGCTGACGTCGATCGACGTCTCGACACTCTCGCGTCTGGTGGTGAGGCGCATGGTTCGGCGGCACCTCGTGCGCCGCGACCGCAACGGCGATGAAAGGCGCGCGGTAAGCGTTGCCCTCACGCCGGAAGGAAAAAGGATCTTTCGCACGATCGTGCCGCTTGCCCGCCGTTACGAACGGATCGCGCTCGGTGGCCTGAAACCGGGCGACGCCGAACGGCTGCGGGAAATTCTGCGACGAATTTATGCTAATTTGAGTTAATTGCCGGACTGACCGCGCACGATGCGAGCTTTTTCTTTCATCGCCAGCCCCGCCGGGTCGTGGTACACGACATACTACCGGATGCGGCGAAGGGGCGGCGGGTCAGGCGGCAGCCGGCGCCTTTCATGGTTAACGACCGTGGATGAGGGCGATATCGTGGCGGTCGTGTGGCAATAAGCCACACAATGTCACCAATAAGGGGCATGGGGCCGCGCATCACCTGTAGTTTATAGTCTGGCCCTAACGCGGTCAGGAGTTGCAGTACCCATGGCTTCCGGTGGAAGAAAATCGCGGCGGGGACAATCGCCGCTGCGCAAGCCGAACGTTATCGACGCGCACGTGGGCGCGCGCATGCGACTGCGGCGCACCTTGCTCGGCATCAGTCAGGAGCAGCTTGCCGAAGCCCTCGGTCTGACCTTCCAGCAGGTACAGAAATACGAACGGGGCAGCAATCGGATCAGCGCCTCCCGCCTGTTTCAGCTGTCGCGCGTTCTCGACGTGCCCGTAAGCTATTTCTTCGACGACATGGAGCCCGAGACGGCGGCCGCCGGCGCCCGTCCGGCCAAGGGTCTGGCGGAAGCGGAGCCCGAAGCCTACGAGGCCGATCCGATGTCCCGGCGCGAGACGCTCGAGCTCGTACGCGTCTACTACCGCATCAGCGATCGCAAGGTCCGCAAGAAGCTTTACGAGATGACCAAGGCACTGGCCGAGGGCGAAGACGACTGAGTGCCAGGCGCGATGGCGCTGCCTTCGCGGATGGCGAAAATCAAAGGGCCTCATGGCACGCCAAG